>JACLAC010001781.1_pt1 | contig 14319 bp, 5 predicted proteins | sample 8027881 | NCBI WGS metagenome assembly JACLAC01 (sample SAMN15725517, study PRJNA655200) | protist metagenome | isolation source: fluorescence activated cell sorting (FACS) single amplified genomes of... | place: Spain: Blaines Bay Microbial Observatory, Mediterranean Sea | collected 2016-01-19 | reverse complement strand
TGCTTGGGTCTAAATAACCATTATCTTCACCATTTCCCGATTTAGAATTTCGAGGAGTTTCTGCAGGTCGTCCATCACCACTTTTACGCAGCGCAGTTCCGTTGTTACTGCTATCGTATACATCATAATTTGTAGTCGAACCTGTATTTTGTGACGACCTATTTGTTGAAGAGCCTACCTGTGTCTCAGTCAACGCATTCATTGCATCAGACATAGATGATTGCATATAAGTCATAATAGAATTTATCGCGCTTGGAATTAACGCAAATCTGTATAGTGATGGTACGTTGACAGATAAATTAGTGGTATTGTTTACCTTATTTACGAAAAGTTCAACATCAATAGTATCCTTCGTATTTGCATTAGATGGTGAAATTAAATATTTGAAGCAATTATCTGATTCATGTGTTTGTTGCTGTCCATTAATCAGCGACACATTATTCATAGACTCTGTATCAGTCATTACGATCGTATTTATAGAACATTTTGTACGAGCATAAATCTCATCAGGACCATTTAAATCAATACTATTTACCTTTATATTGTCTAGACAAAGAAGTGCGATAGAGTTTTCAAACCCATCGTTCGTATTGGCATTAGGAGCAAAATTTGGATGTTGGACTCTATTGGGATTGCTATATAGCGAATTGATATTTGCGTCTGAGAAATTTCGATTATGGTTCTTTTTGGTAGAATCTAACAATTCTATTTCAACAGCTTCAAATAGCAAATCAATCTTTTGCTGTTTGGTCAATTGGTATGTAGTTGTTGCAATTTCTGGTGAATCAGTTGCAGTTTCATCCAATTTAAATAATGGAAGTGAACTCCCATCATCTCCAATGATCGCATTAAATTGACTTCTTCGAGGAGGTGTTTGTGAGCCTAAAGGGCTAGTGATACCGCTGCTCCCACTGCTTCGACGAATCGTAATTACAGGCGATGAAACTACTGTTTCTTCTTTAATCTTTGCTAATCCACCACCCCGCTGACTATTTAGCTGCTTCATTCTTTCAAGCTCCTTTTGTTGTGACGCTGCCGCACCTAGACCAAGATTTTCATACCATATACGCACCATCAATGATAGATGATCTTGACTGAACCCAAAATGTAGCTTCGAAAGTTGCACGTTTACTGTTACATTTTCATATTTATCTAAAACAATTTCAATATTGGCATTGTGATCATCCATTATCTTTTCCATCCCACATCGTACATTCGCCTCATTAAATTCTACAAATATAACTTGTTCTTCTACTTTTATAATGGTATCGATATCTTTGTTGATTGGCATTTCTTTCTCGCGATATGCATTTCTAGCCGAAATTTTACCCAATGATATAACAAACATTTCCGGGGATGATGCCCCGCGCGGAAGAATAATAACAGGACTTTCTAACTGAAAATCAAATTTTACCTTGTTATTTGTTTCATTGCTGTCGTCACTCAGACCATAATTAAATTCATCAACAGTATTTGTAGTGGCAACATTTGAATCTGGTGTCACAGTTGCGAAAAACTTTTTTTGCTTGCTTTTTGTAGTACTACTACTTTGTGGTTTACGCGAAACAAGGCTACGAGCTAATGCGCCATCGACTGCATAAGTATACATCTCAATTAAAAATACGCTGAGAACAACTAATTTCACCGATGTCATTTTCACGACAATGTCCGTTCCAGTATTTGAATCTTGAGAAATATCAAATGATGCCAATGAAGTTTCGTTATCATCATGTAAACCAAACACCTCAACACTTTTTGACATGGCAGAATGAACATTCGATATTCCATTTGCACGTGTTAAATCCAACAAGGAAACATAACCTATAGTACCTTTGACAAATAATGTTTTACTTTCTTGGCTGCTTCTCGAGTCAAGCTCAACTATGGATTCTCCTAAGGTAATACAACCTAAACATCGATTATTCTCATCGAAATATAACTCCATTCCTTTCATTGTTAATGTGACATTTAATTGCGAGGATCCTTTATCCTTGTTTATTAACAAATCGCTGGATTCACCTTTACGCAACATTCGTCTTTGCCTACGCCTGAATGATAAAATATCTTCCTCATTACCAGAGCTAGAATTTCCATAATTAAATGCAGAGGCAGAAGAAGTATGGCCCGGCGACGACTCTACACCACTATTATAGGCAGACGTACGGCGGTTTAACATACTTTTACTACTATTGGATCTGCTTTGCAAAGATGGACTCATAAATATACTACGACGTAATTTCTTCTTCTTTAAAGATGAAATTTTTTTCCGTAATTTCAATCTTACAGCTGGGCTAATTTTACTTTTTGGAGAGGATGGATCTGAAGTAACAGACATGAATATTGATACCAGTGCTGCTATCGTACGTTGCTGACAGCGAATGCTGAACGTGTCCAATACTAACGAGACATTTGCAGATGTATTGGCATATTCTTCCGCTTTTTCAACTAAATTCTTCTCATCCACATCGCTATTTTTGTGTGTATCTTGTCTTCCACCTTTTCTTCTATTTCTTCTATTTCGCTTACCTTTCCCTTTTTTGTTGTTATTGTTGTTGCTGCTATTGTTATTTCCTTTATTGTTACCAGAGCCATTGATATCTGTATTAATCAATGGATTTTCCGGCAAACGCATTTGAGAAATCAAAGTAATTGTTACTAATTTCGTCGTAGCTGTAGAAGATGAGTTTTCCGCCCTACCAGCAAATGACTTTAACAAATATTTTGTATCATTAGATGCCGTTTTTGCTCTTAATAAATCTTCAATTTCCACACCAAATAATGACATTCGCAATTCAGTGGATAATGTACGTACAACTGCATTTGTTGAAAAATTGTTCAATTTTAAACGTAATAATTCAGTACCTTTACCATTCAAATTTTTATACTTGTTATTATCGACATTTGCTTTTGACCTACGTTTCATTTTATGATAATTATCTTCCGCCATCAATGGGATGGAACTACTAACTTTTAGTTGCGCATCCATAATTAAAAAACTAGCTTCTAACAAGCGCCAATTTATATCATTGTTAACACTGCCAGTTCTTGTCTTTCTTGAACCTTTATTTTTGTTTTTCCCACCTTTCTTTTTATTGCGAAAATTGCGACTTTTACTACTAAAACTTTTCCCACCCTTCAATTTACCACGGTTATTTGCATGAAAACTCTGCGACATACGCCTAGCACGCGATAGTATACCGCCCCCACCTGGTCTACTAGTGCCATGAAACAAACTGTTTGCTACATCAGGCGAATCAATGATATTTGTGCTACTTTCCATCATAACCGTGCGAGTGTAATTATTCTCATTATCGCCCCCATCTATAAAGGCATCTAAATCATTACCTTCTTCACTATCTTCTTCGTATGATTTAATTACTTTTAATAAGGATTGGTACGATTTAGTAGTTATTTCAAAGCGTAACGATGGAACTAGACTCCATATTTTTAAACGTGAAATGGTACGATCAAATGGTAATATTGATACTTGTAAATTAATCGTACAGACAAACTTTTCTACTAATTGCATTGCGTTATTAATCTCATAGAATCGCAACATGTTGTAATCTTGGCGATTGTTGTTATCACTGCCAATGTTGCTTACATTTTGAGAGATTTTGCTCTTTTGTTTACTATTGTATAGATTGTGTTTATCCCTTAAAAGCAATACTTGTAAATCTGACATTCGAACTTGATAATGGTCATAAAAGTCTTCATTATCAACTCCACTTCCACCAGTTTTACTGTCATCGTCATAATTGTTATAATCTTCATCCTCACCGTCACCACCGCCACCATCATCGCCATGTTGCCGTCCACTTCGTCTCTGGTTTCCATTGCTTTTAGTTTGACTTGCAAATTGCATTTGGCCTAAATCACATAATAAAATATTACGATCAAAATCTCCATGAACCTTTATATCTCGTGGTTGCGATGGATCGATATCATGGTTGAAAAATATATTTTCAGGTATGATGATAATTGGCGCAGCAATGTTCACATTGATATCAAATTTTACATGATTCGACATTGCATAATCAAATTTTGCTGCGGCACCTGCTTCTAAACTATCCATACGGCTCATTGCTGCTATTTCCAATTGTTCCCAGGTATCCATAGAAGGTGGTATACTAAAACAGGAGGAAACACGTGTGAAACAGCTGCCGCTATAAATGATCTCTAATGGTTCCATATCTAAAATAACTTGACTATCTACTTCTAAATGTGGAGGATTTTGATCAAAAGAAAGCGACAGTAACAATGGTTCCTCGTCCTCGTCCTCGTCGCCATCATCATCCCCATCATTTAAATTGATCCCTCGACGCACTTTTCGCCGTCTTTGTACTAAACGATGCTCTAAGCGAGATGGGTGGACTTGTGGATCTACCGCTTTAATCGATTCTAATTGTACGTCCATCCGTTGCGAATCGACACGTTGATGTAATTCTATTTGTAAACCAGTTACTGCTGCATGCAACACGCGTTCAGCTTGCACATCATTGTTGTTGTTCCCACCATTATCACTATTATTTAAAATTTCAAATGTATCATCAACGGATGAAGAATTTGTAGATGACGCATTTGATATATTGGAATTTGATCGATTTGTAGCATGCATGATACTATCATTATTTAAATGCAAGGAACCACTATTACCACTACCAAATATGTCCACATCATCATCATCATCCTCATTTTCCGTGGAAACCACTTCAAATGTTAAAACATTGATACGAAATTTAATACGTTGAAATACAAAATCAGGTGGAAAATCATATTTTGAAATTCCACGTGAAGGATCATAACCTAGATCATTGAATACTTTTGCACGTTCAGTGGCGGATAAAACTGGTACGCTGTTTTCTTCAAAGTTGTTACTTCCACCATTGCTACCACTACCACCAAAAAAATAACCTAATACACCACCACCATTACCAGCATTTTCTTCATGTAATTTTCTATATTTTTTTTCACGTTCCATTTGTGTCCTTTCTAATTCCGCATCCGCCAATGAGCGGAAAAAAAGAATATCGTCAACTTTTAATTCATTTTCAATTTCTTTAATACGTTCAATACCATTTGGTGATAAAATGGAAAATATTTTACATAGCCGTTTATTGTTGTTGTTGTTGTTGTTATTTTTATTGTTGTTGTTATTATTATTATTATTTCTATCCTTTTGTTGATGTTGCTGTTGTTGTTGATTTTCATGTTTACTATTTAATTCATCTTCTATTGTTACTAATGAATTTCCAACACATTTACGTTTCCATAATTTCATATATTCTAAACGTATACGCCTACGTCTTGCAACAACTTCAGGTAAATATGCTTTTGATCTTTCTCGACTATCCATGCAAATTGCATTATATGCATATTTCCACCAACCAGATGGATTTTCCATGACTCGTACTCGTGGTCTTAAATGACTATAACGTTCTCGTTTTGTATATCCTTCAAAACCACTAATTAAATATAATACATTATGATATTGAGTTTCTTCAATGGTTACTGCAACATTATGAATTTCAATCTCTGCAGTTGTATGTGCATCTCCAGTAGTATCAAACGTATCATCTGCTATACGCAAAAATACTTGTGCATCTAACGGGCGTAATATATGATGTATTCGTTTTGTATTTGATGGTGTATTTAAAGATGGAGGTGCAAATAAACGTGCCCATTCTTCATAATTACAACGTTTGACATTGACACCTTTAAACATTCTATCTTCAGAAACAGGATTACAATAAATGGAAAATTGCCGTAAACGTATACGTTTATGTATTGCAGCAATGGAACGTGCGGAACGATCAACATATGTATCTTCCCAATTTGCATCTGTACTATTCATTCTAAAGGATTCCAACGTAATACCAAATGCAAATGGTCGTTCAGGCCTGGATATATGATCTTCATATCGTATATGTACATTTTTTATTAATAATTCAATATTATCTACTAAACGTGTTCCTAATCTAGCTATGAAACTATTGTTGTTGTTGTTGTTGTTGTTGTTACTATTGCTTTTATTGTTGCTATTATGTTGATTAACTGCAAATAATTCTGCGCGTCTTAATTTGCTTTCTTTTGCATAATTTTCTCTATCTTTCTTTTCTTTATCATCCCAATTAAATTTAGGTCCAACTAATAAATAGACATGGTCAACTACTACTTCTATTTTTGCACTATTGACTAAATTAGTCCAATTACCACCTGATATTTTCAATTCAATTTGTCCTATATAACCTTTGATCAATGCTAATGGTAGATTCAAAAAATCAAGGCAGGATGGGTTCAATTCCAAGTTTTCTAAACACACATGTCCATTATATACATCTGCGCGTAAACGTTCTTTTTGCAATGAATTTGGTTTCACAAAAGAACCTAAATATTCTTGTAATAATCCAACAATATATGCTTCAAACATTATGTTTTTTTTCTTACTTAAAAATTATTATTACAGTAGAAAAATATACAAACTTTAATAATATTATTACTAACCACAATCGTGTTGTTGTTCTTGGTAATCTATATATATATATATATATATATACCACTTTTATCAATGTCTTATATATCTTTTCAACATATTAATATGAATTCTAAATTTTCTATCTATTACGAAGAGAAGGATTGATTTGTTTTTTGTTTTTATTTTTTTTTTATTTTTAAAATTTTTTTAAAATCGAAAATTTATTGATGATGAAGAAAATCGATCATCACACTCTAACACCACACCTTTAGTGCTGTGTTGTAGTAAAATTTGTTACATTTTCCTTAGTGCTGTGTTGTAGTAAAATTTCAGACATTTGTTTTTTTAGGCCGTGCTGTGTTCATGTATTTTGAAGGTATATTTTGAATTAAAGTTACCGATACCCTTACTAATCTCCCGATCGTCTTATAGCTTGATAGATTGTACTACGTGCCTTAGAATACATTATTGATTACTATAGTAAAATTTGTTTTAGTAAATATCCTTATTCAATTAATTTGATTTTGTTTTATTCGATAATTGTTGGCGATGAAGGAGAACTGGGAGAGCCCTGGTTTGGTTGATTAATGCACAGGGGATATAATATAACAGAAATGAACAACTCTTTGCTTATAATATACTCTGTTTTCCTCCTCTCTGTTACTGTGGTTTTTATGATTAATTATGCGTCGTCGTGTGTTCCGACTAGATTAAATACATCTATGCACATACATGCAACCAATATTCTTTATATCAAGCATCTGGCTTCAAGAATCTGACTCCACATTCAACACAAAATTTTCCATCATTCTGATATCTTGGGGCACCACACTCACCACAAAACCCGACTCTCATGTTTGGCATATTATGTTTAGCATTTATTCGGCATACGTGTTTGACGAGACTTGGTTGGTTACAAGAGGTTTAGTATCACGCGTCATTTCAATATTTATATTTGATGTAGCAACAGTTTTTTGATTATAGGAATTTGCATAAGCTGCTGCCAAGGCAGCAGCTTCTTCGCTTTCTTTCGTTGCTTTCAGCATCTTTTCTAAATTTCGTATAGCTATCTCGTCTTTGGAATTAAAATTTGGATCAAGATATTGAACACGAACATATTTAACATCTTTTGTCTTTTCATTATCTTTAGGTATGCACATTCTACAACAATCACAACATTCTTCTAAGCAACAACTTGGTGACACTTTATTATCAGCCCCTCTTTTATAGAGGGGTTCACTTGATCCATAGTCCATGGCACAAAGGCATGTGCAGCAACCACAAAATCCAACAGGTTCTCTTGCGGGTTCAAAATCATCACTTGACCCTCTTGGTTTTTGGCCGCGTTGAATAACCACTTCATCACGAACCATCGAGTTGGTAGCGATTGCTTCATCAATGTTCACAACAATACCCCAGCGGAATTTATACCCTTTATCTATGCCAAGTTGTTTTAGCAAAGCATAGTCAGTATTTACTCTTTCCTTCATCAACTCCCTTCCTTTCTTATCGTATTTAACCAAGGACTTTTTTCTGGCTGTGATCATCCAACAATACCGAGCAAGAAAAATGGCGACGAGTGAAGGAAGTATAATTCCGAAAATTATGGTTAATAATAACATTACTGATGATAGTGGAATACAAATTATTATTGATGGATTAAAAACAAACAATACATTACAGATATTGAACCTATATAATAATCAACTTAGTGATAATATGAAATCACAATTAAAAGTTATACAACAATATAAAAGAGATGGATCAAACGGGTATCAACAAGTGAATGAGATGTATACACACATAATAACATAGTATCCTATATGTATAATACACTACATATAGCTTTTACGTACTATCTACTATCTCTACAATTTTATACGTGGTAGTTATAATTGTTGTTGTTTTTTATTTTACGGATATTTTGATTATAATTCACAATATTTTTATAGATGCATTTACATTATTTGATATTTTGTGATTTTATGATGTTCAAGATAAGATAAGATTAAGATAATAAGATAATCGATGTATTTTGTATTTTGATAGTAATATTTTTGTACTTTGATCATGTTAACATAGACACAGCACTATACTATTCTTGAAATTATTTATTATTATTAATAAAATATTATCATCAATAATCAATCGAAGAAGATTGTTCTATGAATAATTAATTATAGTGAATTTACATTAGACAAAAGATGGAAAGGTGCAGTGTAGGTAGTAGCAATACAAAAAGGAAAGAAAGAAAGTCTTTTCTAGCTATCTGTCTTTATCTCTTTGTGTGTGCCTGTGTGTGTGTGTGTGTGTCAAGGAAAAATTTTTATATACGTATAGTCGTATATATATATATATATATATACATATATTATAATATATATAAAGTTTATTTTTATATATTAATTTACTGGCACTTATTTAATTTAGTTAGTTATATCATATCAATTGGTATATGCGAAACTGGAAACGTTCGCAGCAAAATAATAATAGGAAAAATAATAATAGGTCGCATACGAGGCAACGATCCGATATCGAATTATCAAGTATGAATAATAACAGTAAAATGTCAGATGATAGAGGGCCATTGTTAGGGAATGATAATTCCAATAGTAATAACAGTATGGAAGATAATAATAAACCACCAAATATGGTACGGATACAATGTTGTGCAATCACGTCCGTAGCAGGATTTATAATATTATCCTTTATTGCTACGTATATATTAGCAGATAGTGAAGGAAAACATTTAATATTAGATCGCGAAGATACAAAAGAAGCACGACAGCACAAAGCGTTGCATGTATTTATCGCCGCTGGTATGTATTTAGTGTTAGGAATATACAATTGCTTTTTATGGAAAAAATCTGATAATAAATATAATAATGGACCAGGATATCAAGCGCTTGATTAAATAGACTGTATCATATTTATACACGAAGTTGTCTACACATACGTGTACAAAGAGATTATTTTTAATCAAAAGTACCTGTCGCATATTATAGTTGGATGGAAAATGTAGAGAGTATAAAAAATATATGAGATGCATCAGTATGAACGCTTCATATTATGATTATTACTCCTCTTAAAATAAAAAAAATATTTTTATAAAATTAATATTTTTTAGCGACCGGTGTGTAATAAACATTTTTATAAATGTGGTTTCCTCTTCTCTGAATTTTTACCGATCCTATATCATATGATATAATACGAACCATCCATGCATCCATGTTAATGTTATGAAGTTTATTCTCCCTTCCATTTGTCACTCTATGAAAGAAGTTATATATATATATATAATACAAATACATTGAAGTCCGCCGTATAAATTAGATAGGATCATCCTACGCGCGGTACGAATAGTATTTTTACAAACCAATACAATAATCTTTATCATCGGGGCAAAATTTACCATGGAAATTTGCTGCTAATTTTCCTGGCATATCTGCGGAGCCGAGCGTTGCCATTGTTTTTCCATCCAAGATATACAATGTTGAATGGTCTTTTATACTATTATACCCGACAAATATCAATGCACCATCATCCTCGCTAACTGGATTTGGATTTGGTACGAATAATGGTTCACATACATAGACATTGTCTTCTTGAAATTTCGCCGTCACTTCCCCTTTTTCAATATCAACTTTAATAATCTGATCAATAAAATCAGAACTTCCATCATGCCAATGTGTGTTTGCATCGACGAAACTAGCACCCCATGTATAACGATGAGGCTCCATGTGATAATTGACCCAATTAAATGTAGCCATTTCAAATGTTTTATCGATGACATCGACACATGTTGGTCTACCTGTAAATACAGGGACGGTACAACGTGTTAAACGCGCTTGCGAATAGGTACCGACATAATTTTTTGGTTGGTCCACTAAATTTTCCAAATACATACCATAGGTTATCAACGTATCGTTTTGATACTTAGATAAATCTACAATGATATTATCGTTCCCATCATCATATGCATTTAAAATATGATAGACAAACCAAGCACCATCAGCAGAATCGACTGAACGAATCAATGTTCCATTATTTCGATCTAAAATATGAAATTTCACTGGAATCGTATCATCCCATGTCATGGCATCTATCACTTTTTTTGCACTCAAAAATTTTAAAAAATGATAATGCAATGGACATTGTATCAACAAAACGTATTTCTTCGTTAAACCAAAACTATGTATAAAAGACGTCATTTTATCTTTCACCGTTCCTATAATTTTACGAGGTGGCAATGGCCCTGTACCGTTAAATCCAGATTCTTGATATGTCCAAACATTGTAATGCGCACCACCATTAACACCATCGTTCCATCCAAATTCCAGCCAATAATGTTTCTTTTCATATCGATCGTATCGGCCATGTGCTACGCCTAAACCTAATAAGCCTATTTTTTCAATTTCATCATCAGGCCAAGCATCATTTGCCCCACCAATTGTTTCCAATGTTACAGGATCAAATTGAGTGAATAAATTTTCATCTGTCGTTGCAATATATTTATTATCAAATTTCCATAAATTTACTAATGGATTGGATGCAAATTTTTCTTGCCATTTTGGTATAGGCGATGATGACTTTTTGCTATTCTTTTGTTTTTTATCTCCAATAACAACTTGATCTATTGTTGCTGTTGTTAATGTTGCCGTCACTTTATCATCACCATCCGTTACCGTTCTTGTCGTTGTAGTATTTGGTGCTTTGATCGGTAAATGGGGTCGTGGTCCTGGAGTTTTAGGTGTGCCATATCCAGGCTCTGCATATTCATTTGATGTTTCGCTTTTATGGAAAGATGTTGTATTTAAATATTTACTTAAATGTACAACTGTGCCTTTCTCGCCATTAATCTCCCAACGATGAACTTGTGCCCATCCATCATTCCAATGGCGTATTTGATCATTTCCATTTTCATATTTTCCTGGTGAATTGCGCAATAATGCACCATTAAGCCATTTAGGTATCGTGCCTTGCAATTTGATCTCATTTCGTGCTACTTCAGGCGTTGTTTCAAAATAACCACTGGCACGACTAGGTGTTATATATTGAATTGAAGTCGGTGCCGTCATATTAAATAGACCATCGACCATTTCAACTTTTGTTTTTAATACCGTATCACTATTTTTAAGCATGGACAATGGGCTTGTGCTTGGTACATTTAAAATCGCTTCCTTCAACAATTTTACGCCATATTTTTGTTCCGTTGCACTGTACAATAATGTTTTTGTATCTTTTACGCTGATTCCATATGTATTGATAATTTGATGCATCAATGGAATTTTAATTGCATTATCATTAAACGTTGCATCAATAATAACCGCAGCTTCCTCGTTATCTATTACGTCTTTTACGACTACATGTTGTAAATCTGGTGAAGTGTTACGATCCCATTCAAACGTAGCCATCTTTTTGGGTAATCCCCATACATTAATACCAGCATCTTTTGCCATTTCATTATCAACGTATATAGCATGGACCCAATTTCCTTTTTTTCCTTCATATTGGACAGTTGCACATATGAATATTAACTCACTATATTCAATAGTTGACTGGTTATTATATTTTGCAATATATAATGAACCTTCTGTTAATCCACTACCTTCCTTTGTTTCAACAATATTAAAGTCAGATGGGACACATTCTTTTGCAACGGACAATGGAACATCAAACACTTGCACGTATGCATTGCCTTTTTGCACCCACGGTGGGGAAGGGAATGATTCTTTTGTCACTTGTACAGAATATGACGGTATCATATTAACAAACAAACAACTTATCACAAGTAGTATTACTATCATCATTTTCTCATTATTATTATATTTCCACATGTTGAGTATAATATATAATATAATATATATATATATCACGATACTTTAATTATGCGTCTATGTATTGTTTTTTTTTTATTGTTTAATCAATAATCTACAATAATATTAAACACAATTGCAATTTATTATACATCTATTACATCTATGTTTCATGTGTTGATGGTCTTATAACATCTGTATATTTCGATAAATACTATTTTTAAATCAAAAAATACACGGTTTTGCTGAGGATTTTAATAATATCTTACCAGAAATCCAAAACGGGAAAATTCCGGACATTTTGCGCCAACTTTACCTAATACCTTAAATACCCAAACATTTAAGGTGCTAATCGCACCTTAAACCAATCAGGTCTTAAGGTAAAATAAGACGAAGCGCAAAATGTCCGGAATTTTCCCGTTTTGGATTTCTGGTAAGATTAATAATCTACGCAGAATTAGATTTTTTAGCAGAATTTATGTTTTCTCCCCGTATAATTTAAATTATTTGTTGATATTCTAATTTCCCTTTCAAGTACAATTGGTATAGGATATTAATATGCGCGTGCTATCTTTTTTAGATGATGTTATTAATAATAATACAGGTAATAATAGTGAGCCAGGGAGCCTTATTTTTGGGTGAGATTTTTTTAATTTTACTTATATACTCTCATGATATTATAGTTAATTGCACACAATTCTAATAATTTTAATATAATTTTAAATTCTTCCTAGTATGCATCCCTTCTTCATTTTTAATTTTGTGTACTCTCCACAGGTTAAGGTATAATACTTGATGGTACTGTAAATCGAAAGAGTCTGACGGCGCAGACTACTGTAAATCAAAACTACCAAAAACTACCTCGATAAAAAAATAGAAGCCGAGGAATTAGCACGTGCATAACATTACTGTAACATTTTCATACTTCATATACACGTAGTAACAATGGTGATGTGTATACATACGCACATTAACTTGATTTGAATTGATAGATAGATAGATAGATAGATGATAGATAGAAGAGACATAAAGATATATATATATACGTCAAAGAAAAAAGAAGAACAAGAAATACTCGCCTCACTCAAGACGGCCACCTTCTAAATAAATTGGATCAGTACGCGATACTTGAAACAAAGATAATAAAAATAAGAAAAGATACGAACGTACTTGCTCATCTGTTATCAACATTAGAGGACATTACTGGAAAAATCATCTGAAAAATAATTTCCAGGTTTACAATATACGCTTCGTAATTAAAGCTTTATTTATACACTAAAGAAGACGTGGCATAAGAAATATATATTTTTAACGAGTATTTTTAAAGCACTTCAGACGTGCTGAAGCAAAGCGTCGAGGCACTCGACTACTTCAGACGAAAAAATATACGAATCGTAATATGATAATTATTTATTTTTATGATCTCATAAATAAGCTAAAAAACGCACACTTTTCTACGTAGTTCGTGTACCCTTTTTTTATTTTAAACTAATTTTTTATGTCAAATCAACAACATCATCATCACTTTCACTCTCATCACTACTACTACTACTTCTACTTTTATCACTGCCACTTTCATCATCATCGTCGTCATCAGATGATGATTCCATTATTTTGTTGATTTTTTTTTTAGCATTCAATGCTGCTTTTCTCGATGAACCACGGCGTGCAGCAGGTTTTTTTGTTTTAATAATGATAGGTTCATCATCATCATCTTCATCTCCAGAATTTTTCAATACTTCTTCATCTTCTGAACGGCGTGATAAATCGTCCTCCTCATCATCATCTACTTGCATCATATTTGACTTGTTTTCTTCTTCTTCTTCCTCTTCTTCCTCACCCTCTACAAAAGTAATTGTACTTGGCACAATCGGTTCTGGTAGATTTTTTTCCTCATTTGGCATTAAACCACGTAATAGACGAAAAACAACATTTGGTCTATTCAATGCATTATGTTGCATATCAAATGCGAAATTAGATGCATCCATAGTATTTATTGGCAATAAGAAACAATTTACACGATCATCC
>JACLAC010021696.1_pt1 | contig 14321 bp, 6 predicted proteins | sample 8027881 | NCBI WGS metagenome assembly JACLAC01 (sample SAMN15725517, study PRJNA655200) | protist metagenome | isolation source: fluorescence activated cell sorting (FACS) single amplified genomes of... | place: Spain: Blaines Bay Microbial Observatory, Mediterranean Sea | collected 2016-01-19 | reverse complement strand
AATTCAATGTTTTTCGTCGTCATCAATCCTATTGTATTTACAGTAGTAATTTGCATTGTTCTTCATTGTCCATGAAAGATGATTATTGAATTTGTTATTCATTTTTTATGTTTTCTTGCTGTACACGTTATTATTATTAGGACACCATAAACGCTTCTCCTTTTTTTAACGACAACGGCATGGTTAAGGTTTGGAGGCCTATGTGCCTGCTAATTCGCTTCCGGAAACGGGACATCCACGTGCAGTGGTATATACCTACTAAAAATCACGTTGTAGTCTTTCGTTGTACTCAATGTATACTAAGAGGCAGTAATTTCCAAGTTTTTGTTTTTTCTCTTAATTATATACAAATATTATGTGTATATTTTGTTTTAATACTCCTTAAGCCATCATACCGATTGATGAATAATTTTATTTATTAGTTACTTATTTTAAGTAAAGTGTATTGTTTTACTAAATAATATTTTGCGACCATGCTGCCTGTAGAGAGTGTAAAAAAAAGGAGTATTTTTGGATGTTATTGCTATACAGTAGCTAAATAAGGCTATGAGTTTTCAACACTAATTAGATACTAAATTTATTTAATTCTCCAACAATCACACCGTAATAACATGCATTACGTCAAACTTGGCTACTACCATAGATTCCGAAATACGCCCTAACATGCACCCAACCGCCCTCGTCAACCCTATCCCGAACACTCATGAAACGACGCTGTTATATTTTTAGCTCCGTGTATGCATCTTGATAGAAATGTATACTTGCTACAGTATGACATCACACGAATTGTAAACTTCTGTATTTTTGAACTTCTTATAGTATAACAAAGGAAACGTCGTGACAATAACAATACCATATCATCCGTACTCGGTAGTATAAGGAAACAACTAGCCAACCGTCGAACATACAAAGTCCGGAATGTTGCTGGAATGCGGCATTGAAAGAGGACTATTACCCCGTAGTACTTAATCAATGTTGCATTAAGAAGTAACAACATTTTATAGATGCACAGTATTGTATTGTTGTGACAAACTTACCAAGTGTTGTCTTGTAGAGTAGTAAGCATGTAGAATTCTATCAAAAAATGGATTCTTGATTTACGGATTATTCGGTAATAACTTTACATTCTTCTGTAGAAGACACAATTTTTAACAAACATATATGTCCAACTGCCTCCATCATGCAACAATGTGGATGTACATCAACCACGTTAGTGAAAGTGTTCTCGAGTTGATGTACGTCAACATACACGAATATACATCGTATATAATTGCGCGCCGCTATAGTTAATATAAAGATGGATACATTGTTACACCCATCACATTGGTTCAATAACCATGATCACCATAAATGTTTATTTCCGTTCAAAGTTCTTGCATATAAAGATTACAACGGTGTACATAAAAATAAAGAAATATCATTTAAACGGGGAGATGTGATTCAAGTGTCTGGGCAATGTGATAAAAACGGGCATAATATACAAGACGTACCTAGAATATCTAAACGATTAAAAAATGGAGTAATAAATGTGAAGTATCCACAGTATCCAACCGATGCTGCCAATATATTTTGGGTTCTGCCCATAAAAGATCGCATAGAAGGCCAGAATCTGGTACGTGGCATGGTCTCCGTATGCTGTTTATTTGTTCTAGGTCTTCCAAGTACGGCGACAGCCCGCCATGGCAGCAAAATATTCTGTCCGATACTACGGCTGCTACCGGTATCCAATTAAATGTATCGCAAATAGTCCTCCATACTTTAACATTATAACGTCGTTTACATTCATCGTAAAATCCATAGATGCGATTGATAGATGAACATTCATGGTTTCCACGCAACATGTGGAATTTATTTGGGTATAAAATTTTTAAACTAAACATTAACATCACTACCTCGACGCTTTGTTCTGCCCTATCGACGTAATCGCCAAGGAAAAGGTATTGGGTATTTGGTGGCATACCACCAATTTCAAGAATTCTGAGCAAGTCACTGTATTGGCCATGTGTATCCCCACATATTGTAATAGGAGCTTCTACACGCAATAATGGCTTTTCTCTCTTAAAAATTTCCAAAGCAGATTTGCACAAAAATGTGATATCTTCCTGTGACAAAATTACTTCCGTTCTTGGCGGTTTGTCTGCTACTGACAACAATTGTTCTTTAAGCAATTCAACTCGATTGTTTTCATTATTGTTAGTTTCAGCCATAATTTTGTGCCTTCTAATATTATTTGCAACTTTACCGATTGAATTTATATGCTCTAGCTATATCAATTTACCTTTCTGTGTATATACGTATATGTAGTGTGTATTATATTTGTCGTGTTGTGAGGAGAGACATACACAAACACACTATATACAAATGATCAGTATGTGAATGACGTACGCTTTGTTCTGCCAGACGCGATGTGTCCACTGGTAAATTGCTTGTACACTATGTTGTAATAATAATTCCATGTATATATCGTTGTTATTATTATTAATACAGAGAAGGATAAAATAGATGTATTATGTGCAATGATAAGATTAAAATAGACATGGGTGGTTATATGGCGGCGACCTTACTAGCCGTGCAACAATAGTAACTAGTGATAGTAACTGGTTATAGTACACAAGGATGTCTTATGATCCTGACGACAGCATGCGTGTATCATTGGAGGTGAGTTACATTCGATGTTTTACCAATGTCAAACAGTGTCATGTGTATGGATATACGGGACCCTTGTTTTGTTTGTCAATAGTGTAGTGTTGTCTGTGTCAATATTGGCGTTGTGTTTGGATGATCCTTTACTCACGTTGTATTTGGATGTTCGACTTGGAAGATGAAAGTTCTGTTGTGGATGTTCGACTTGTAATAGGCCATATTTGGATTATTGGGTTCTTAGTGATATTGCAAAGGGGATATACGTTCAGTCATTGAACTAGTGGAGCAAACGGTTGATTAATGGAATTATTGTGGATGTGACTTGGAGACATTATGGGCTTCAGCTGGAAAACTGGAATGGTATCGGATGCAAATTGGAATATTAGTAATTAAGGGTACGATTGTAGATGTGTATGAGTTGTAACACGGCCCTTGTGTATTATTATATTCTTACCCGCCTCGAGCCTTCAGCGCTTCAGCGTGGTAAATATTTTAATTGTGTGTCGTTATACATATTTTGTATGTCAGTAATTGAATTTGTTTACATGTTATTTAATCAATAGTAATTACTTATATATTATGTTTTAATAATTTTTTTTTAAATACGAAACAATCAAAAAATATATATTACTTCTTACTCATAAGTTAAAGATGATATACAAATATGAAAAGTAAAAACAATAATGAAAAAAGTATCATTAATTTAATATCATATGGTATGCAAGAGTATTACACATTTATTGGTGCATTATTGATCATCAAACAGAAAAAAAAAGATAATAATGCCCCTATCAATTCAGCATCTTGTTTGATCAATTTTTCATTTGTGCAACTGCTCTGGCTCCACTTCCAACTGCAGACCCACCAATAGTTGACATCAACTTGGCTTCAAGGATCTCGTTCACGCCACCTTTCGTATTACTCATTTGTACACCAGGAAGATCTTTCTCTATTTGATCGGGGCTTATCTCTTTCAATGTTGTACGCGATACGCGGATCGAGGCATTTTTAGGCGTTGAAGTATTTTCACGGCGTGGAGGCGGTTTGGGTTGAATACATATCGTTCCGTCATTATTTGTATTTATATTAGTGTCATTTTCCTGCTCATGCAGTTCCATTATTCGTACCCGGTGCTGGTTGGTATTTTCTTGTGTATTTACAGTTATCGCCTTGGGTCCCTCTATATGACTTTTACTTTGTGCGATGATATTGTCACCATGAATATTCTTGTTATTGTCAATATTTAAAATATTTAATTGTAATTTATCATATGCGTTTTTCATTCTAGCTTTACAAGTTTCAATTATAACATGGAGTTTTTCTAATGGTAATGCTGGTCCTATTATTTCATTATCAACCACCAACATGATATAAAATGGACTAGGGAATAATTTAATACACCATAATTTTAATTTATTCTCGTTGCTCGAAGTTATATCGTCATATATAGTTGTATACCACTCTTCCTCGTCTTTTTTTATTTCACTGATAATACTACGAATATTTACATTAACGCATATAGCATGCCTTTGTTTTACATTTATACGATGTATAATTCTATATTTTTGTTTCCTATTTTCTGGATATTGTATTTGATGCTCTTTAAAATTATCAATTCGTAGAATGAAACACGTCACATTAGGAATAGAATTGAAAAATGTATCGTACCATCCAAGCCCGTATTCAAAATGTTGTTTTAGCAATGGTAAAAATACATTATCTTCTACCGTGGCAAGCCCCGAAATAGTAGCAGGTTCAATAGATTTTGTTGACATTGATGAGTTCGCAGTATATTTTTCAGAATCTTTTGCACTTTTTTCACATATAGTTTTAATATTATTTAAAATATGTGCATTCTCGAAAGATCGCAGTAGTGCTTTTAATATGATTGACAATACCATCTCGGCGTTTGATTTGGCATAACCAGGGGTACATATAAGTGCGACAAACATTTGCAGAGGTATTATTTTTTTTACATACACCCATAGCTGATCTAGCTCTAAAAATGACAGCATGGAAGTTGGCAGGCCATTATCGTTATTAATCTCACTATCAAAAATGTTACTAACACAGGCAACGAGACGACACAATGATTCTGTTTTCAATACATACAAATTATCAGCTGTTATATACGTATTTAATACACATTTTCCTGTTTTTAACGACGCTACGACAATTCGAACTGGAGTACCACTTTCTCCACCATCCATCATGAACAAGGCTGATAAAGAAGTTTCACTGCTGTCTTGTTTTCTTTCACAGCACGATCCTCGCCCATCCGCCGTACACAAAATAACCACTGAAAACGTTTTTTTTCTTCCCATAATAAACAATTGTTATTATATTATTTTATTTATTTTAATTTATTATTACACAGTAGTATTGTAACTCTTTACCGAACTGGTAATAATTCAATGGTTTTGCAATACTGAATTGTGTTAATAGTTATTCTAACCGCCCCGTGATTCCAGTCGTATAACAGCACAGTATGGGAAACATCTGCCACGGTTCTTGCCACTCGTAATCGAAATATCTTCCCCCCCCCACTCAAACAGCATGAGATGCAAAAGCAATTATATTTAAGTTAAATATATTCCTTTGTTTTTGAAGGAAGGGTGTACAATGTCTGTCCCGTACCATTTAGCATGGCAGTACCACCGTGCACATAAAATTGCTAACTCCGCCATAGCCATACGTTGAAGTCCCTGTATCCAATGCTGTGAACCTGCTAGTGAAAGGAGGACGGTCACTTTGCAAATGAAAGTAAAAAAAGTGGGGGAGCGAACACATATAACGAATGACTATGGACAAAGCTGTCCACTGACATCGTCTCCATAATAAACCTGTTATAAAATGGCACAGAGTACGATCCATTGCAATATGTAATACTGAATTACAATGTACACATTTACACACTGACTTCGCCGACCGAGTATATCCATTTCCATCGTTGGCAATTCATACATACACACATACATTCATATATATATTAGAAATATTATATACGTGAACAAGAAATTATTATGGTATCCATGGATAAACGACGCAGGAATTTGTCGTTCTTCTTTTTGTTAATTTTAGTTGTTGCTGAAATCAATAATGTAAGTGCCACAGTTACACGTGCGCAGCAGAAGATTGGCAAAGGTCCACATGTTGTTGCTAAGCAAGGGCAGCAACGCACGACGAAAACGAACGAGCAAAAGCAACAGCTTGCGAGACAAGAGAAGGAGAATGATAAAAAAGAAGAGGAAGCTGAAAATGAAAAGCGCGAAAAATCTAGTGATGAAGAAGATCAGAAAGGAAGTTTTCTCCCTGACATGATTCGCAAAATTAAGTGTGACAAATCGAAAGTACGCTTAATTTTCCGTGAAGCACGCAAACAAGGTATTAAGCTATCCAAAGCAGATGTTATGGACCAATTTAAAACCTGCATAAAGCAAAAGGCAAAAGCAAATGCAAAAAATTTAGGTTCAAAAGAGGACAAAGAACAAAATGAGGAAGAAAAAACTACCGAGAAAGAAGAGGAAAAAGACCATTTACGTGTTATCTTCGAAGATAATTTCGATGGCGACAGATGGAACTATGCTAAATGGGTAGAGCGCCCAAATAAGTATTCTCGTATCTCATCTAAATTCAGCAATGGTGGAAAAGGTATGATATTTGACGGCAATGAAGCTGGAAAATCATTAAACAATAATGGTACCAGAACATTAACGACTATGCCTTTTGATGCAAGCAACGGTGGTACGTTCAGCTTTGACTTAAAAGTTGGCGAAGGGAATGGTACTGGCACGTGCAAACGTGAATACTTGCGTTTGAAAAAAGCTGAAGAGGACCATAAACGATTGTTGGAGCAAGAAGAAAAGTTGAAAGCAGAACAAGCAGCGAAGAAAAAGGCTGAGCAAGCAGCTAAAAGAAGAGCTGAGCAAGCCGCCAAAGCAAAAGCAAATGAGGAAAAAGCAAAACTACGCTCAAGAAAAAACGATGAAGAAAATGCACGTCAGAATTGTTTGAACAGCCCACCATGCAATGGTCATGGACGTGGTGTGTACTCGTCCGAGTGTGACAAGAAAACATGGAGATGTAAAAATCGACAATGCAAATGTAAATGTGTGCATGGTTGGTTAGGAAGACGTTGTAATACGCCGTTCCGTGTATCACAATGCCAAAGTGTTGGTGATCCGCATCCTTTAAGTTTGGATGGGTACCGTTTCAACGTTTACGATGCGGGTGAATTCGTTATGTTTAGACATCCAGATATTCCAGTTGAAGTACACTTGTTAACACGTATGGCTCACCCAAGAATCAGTGCAACTGCTGGTCTTGCCATAAGCTACAAAAATCCAACAAGCGGAAAAGTTAGCATCATGTCAATTGAGCAACCACATTGTGGAAATCGTAACACTTTCAGAATGGGTTTCGTTGATAACGGAAAATGCGTAAAAGGTATCAGATGGGGAAGACGGTTTAGCCGCAACGGATTGTCATATGATGGTGGACGCTACTTACGAGCGCCAGGCGGCATTAACGTTTATATTGGTGGATGGTGGCGTTACAGATGGTGGCGTGGGCAATGCGGTAGTGCATACTGGTTGAATGCATACGTCCGTGTACGTGCTCCGCGTGATGGCCGTTCATTTGGCTTATGCGGTGGCTTTGGACGTGGTAGAAACTGGGATTACAGGCGTCTGATCAGAAGTGGTGGTAACAGACATCACAATCAAATTTCAAGAAATGCACGCGACTCTTTCAAAGTAAATGCAAAAGATTCATACTTCATCTGTGGTTCCCACTGGAATCCAGGTTTCCGTTACTCTCCATATTTCAAATCGTTAAAACAAGGGCAAAGTCTGAAGCAATTGCAAAGCGCAGCAGCTATGGTTGACGCCGAGGCTGGCATCGCAAGAGAGTATGCACAAGACAAAATCTTGAATGAAAGGACACTTGGGGATGCAAAAGAGGGCGATGAGAAAATGAGCAAAGAAAAAGCACTAGCAATATGCAAAAAGAAGACTGACATTACTACGGAAGAAGCACTAACCAACTGTGTGAACGATTTATCGATGACAGCAGATCCTAAAGTTGAAAAAGTAGCTGCCAAAGAGTCTGAAGAAGAAGAAGAAGAGGCAGCTGATGATATTAAAGCAGATGAAGAGGATGAAGAATTAGAAGTTGCAGCAGAAGCAAAAATGAAAGTGGCAGACGATTTTGATGTAGTAGTACAATGGTGTGCTGAGAACTGTAAAAATGAATCAAACTGGAAACAGTTAAAAGCATATCCAGAAAAAGTATATGGCGACTTCTTAAAAGACCAGTATCGCCGCATGACAGCTCGTTTACCAAAAGAAGCAATGAGTAAAAAATTGCAACTTCGTTTTTACCAAAAGAAACATGAATGCTTCTGCTGTAATTCATTTTTCGTTGATAATGTAATGGTACGCACTGGTGGTATGCCTATTGCCATAGTGGCTGAAAAATCATTTGAACTTTTTGCTGATGGCAAATCAATTGGTAATGGTGAATGGTGGGAGCCAGCAAAAGATACATACCGATTCCGTGCGCCAACTGAAACAAAAGTATTTGCCATTAAAGTTGAAGGTGGTAATGATGCTCGCATGGGTGTCTTGGGTAAATTCGGACCTAGTTTAGTAACATCATCTTCTTGGAAATGTACTATCAAAGAGGAACGAAACTGGCAAATGCCAAATTTTGAGGATAAGCATTGGCCATCCGCTGTTGAAGAAGGGCAAAATGGCATTTTGCCTTGGGGCGAGAGACCAGGCATTGCAAAAAAAGCATGGTGGATTTTTACCCATGACACATATAAAATGAGAGGACAAACTGCATATTGCAGAGTAAATGTTGCCGATGCAAAATTAAGTCATTCTAAAGAAGATCCAGCTGCATCCCGTTGGAGCTGCAAAACAGGTAGCAAAAACAGACAATCACCATCAGCTTTGCAATTGAACGGCGACATGATGACATCTGTTGAAGTGCGAAGTGGTGAAGAAAAGGATGAACACTTTTCACCCGGTGTTAGTTTTACCACCAAAGTTGAAGATGGTGATGAAAGTAGAGTCTTGATGAAAGTTAAAATGCAACAATTCATGGATAAATCCATGGAAGGTGGTATGATCAAACGTGCTGTACTCAGATTGTTTGTACTTGATGACTCAACTAATGAAATTCATCTGTGCAAATTAATCCGAAAATGGTCTGCAGCAGACGTAACCTGGATGACTCAACCAGCATATGATGGTCCAATTGAAAATTGCATAGCAGGTAAGGCAACTACGAAAAAAGACTGGGCAGACTTCGATATTTCGGATTGGGTACGTGACTGGATATCTCAACCAAAAGCCAATTTCGGTATGGTCCTAATGCCACCAGCAAAGGACCCTGCAACATTTGTATCAAGTACCGATCCAGATGCAGAACAAAGACCAAGGTTGAGTATGTCATGCCACGGAGATAGAGCTGATGCAACACAAGTATTCAAAGCAACTTCAGTTAAAATTACCAAAGTTAAAAAATCAAAATAAGTTTTTTCAGTGTAATAGAGGACATTTTTAACGCAGCAATTTTAAAGTTGTTGATAAAAAAGTTTTCAAAAGAGTAAAAAAATATAAGTAAGTAAGTGAAGTAATAATAATAATAATATAATAAAAATAAATATCATTTATATTACATATTATATTCCAATAATAATTTTTTTGTTATACTCTCTTACTAATTATTTTTTAATATAATAATAACATGATAATAATGACACCACAGCAGTATTATATTCGATAACAATAATAATATAATAAATAATAAATAATAAATAATATAATAATAATAGTAAATAATGATAAAAAAATATTATATATTATTATTTATATTATTATTATATTACCGTATTTTAGTTTAAGTTGTTGCAGCGGCGACAGCAGACTTTCATTCTTATTATATATAGTAGTAATTTATTACTATTATTATTATTATTATCGTCGTCGTCGTGTTGTTGTTGTTGTTTGTTGTTGTTGTTTTTAGTTTGTTGTTTTTGCTCTTGTTGCTCTACAGTATACACAACGTGACCCAGCTCACTTAAGCATTTCTGGAACAAACTGTATACGTGTGTGTGTGTGTGTACTACTTTGTAAATAATATATTTGCTTCAGGTTACTTTCAAGTATCTTGGGTCTCTGTCAATGTCCAATATTCCAATAGAAGCTAGAAAAAACAATAACCAAAACTTTCGATATGCTATAAGCAGAAATAAAATACATATAAAGCATCAAAATAAAAGGCGTTTGGCGCTAGAAGAAAACAAATTACAGTATGAATTGCAAGCTGTTAAGAAAGAGGAAAAGAAAAACAGAGAAATTGGAAAGCATAGGGTCATATTAACCGCAAAGTTAGCAACCTTATTATGTGACGAACTGAAGTTTGATGCTGCTGAAAAGTTGCTTCGTGACTTACTCGTTCAGTGTTCTAACGAGTTAGAAGAGAATCATTATTACACTATTTCTACTGCTATAAATCTATCTTCTGTATTACGTAAACGGGGGAAATTAATGCAAGCAAAAGGTTTATGCGCTTGGGCATTACGTGTAAATATGAAAATATATGGAAAATATCATACCAGAACGCTGCTAAGCGTAAGTGTTATGGGGCAAATAGTTAGGCAATATAGTGCCATGAATCACAAGCTTTTTCTAAAAGAGGAAGAAAAGCTTTGGCGATGGGCAGTACAAGGAGCGCACCTAAACTTTGGTATGAATCATCCTTCAACATTTTTTGCAGTTGCTAATCTATCTGACTTCAGTTGGCGTTATGGGAAGAAAATAGAGGCAGAAACATTATTGCGAAAATCTTTGTCTGGTTTACCTGATGACTCCCAGCTGCGCTACCATCCCATTGTTTTCCATCTAGTTCAGGAGCTACTAACTGTTTTGCGTGATAAAAAGTTACAAGAACAACAACAACAACGGAACATATCGCGTGAGGCATTTGAATATTCTGCTACAGTAGATGAAGTTGAATTGGAGAATTTAATAGCTTGGGAAGCGTCTCGTTCATCCATGGAAGATAGGCGATTGGGTAAAGTATTGGAAGAATATGAATTAGAGCATGCAATACAATTTGAAAAGTATTATGGTCGTAAACAGGGTTAATGTCTTATAAACGGTTTGATTTACGAATTTGTATAGAAATAGTGTAACTTACCGAATATAATCTTATATTACTTTTTTTGTATATGTGTGTAAAATAATATGTACAAATTTAGCATTGCATTTATATATATATATACAATTTTTTATCATCTTCATTTGAGTTTAAAGTGATAGAAGTGCTGCTTTTAGACTGTCTGGCTATGTTTGTTATACTTCTTTGATAGTCGGCGAGTCGACTTTTTCCTCTTATTATTATGCAGCCTACGAGTTGTAGATAAATGGCTGAGTGACTTGTTTTTTGCATGAGCAAATTTACCACTGGCACTGGTTCGTCGAATCTTGCCAGCTGTTGTGTGGGCCCGAGATAAACTTCTGGTTACCGGTTGAAGACGTGGTATGATCAAGGAATTGTTTTCAATGTGATATTTCATTATTTCTTCCTCTGTAGGTCTCAGCGAAAGTGGCTCGGTATCTAATTCCACGTCGACTGGTTTTTGCGATAATTCCTCTCGAGTCGGACGTGGTTTCTTAGTTAAGTAATTTTCCCACCATGCAAGGCCATTGGTGGCACAATGGCCAAAGGGAGACCGCCCTGGATGCTCGGGTGGGTCAAAGTCAAAACATAAATCTGGTAGACCGTCAGATACGGATGCAATAGACTCTGCTTTTGGAGGCGGGCGTTTTTTCTTCTTTGTTTTATGTTGTAATCCATGTGCTAGATTCTTTCGTGATCTAGTACTCCACCACGAATCTTCTTTCAATAGACCATTACGTCGCCTTATATCTTCCATAACCCCTTCTGGCGAACACCGATATCGAATTTTTTCCATTCGAGATTTTAATTTTATTTTCTCCGCAAACCTTGAATTGTCCAGCTGGCATATTCTTGTTACATACTCTTTTTTTAAACGTCTCTCTTCAACATGTTTATGAAACTCAAACTCTTCCTCGGCATATTTATGCAGCTTTTCCATTATCATTGGTTTTCGTAAAAGTTCAACTAGTGGTGCCCAAGCTTTCATAGTGCGTTTCCCAGATGCATCGCCTCTTACTATATGTAATTGACTAGGTTGTATGATTTTAATTGTCCCGTCTTTTGAACGCGCAACATGTTTTGGTTGAAAAAATGGACGGCCTAATGAAATTGGAACAGTGGCCGGACGGTTATTTATATTTTGCGGTTGTTTCCCCGACAGCAGAGATGTTAATAACTGATCGGCAGCTTTGAACTTTTTACTTATATCTCGAGACTGACGCAAACGAGACATTAATTCGTAATCTTTCGGAGAAAAATTTTGCACAAGGTGATACGCAGCGAGTTGAGAATCATTGCCTTCAAACCTTGGGACTCCTTCAGTTAATTTGATTTTTTTTAATGTCTCTAATTGCTTTGCTCTACCTCCCATCACTAATATTGCAACTTCTAAAACCCTGCTGCGGATTAATGTAGGTCGGTGTTTTGGTATTTGTGCTAATATAGTAAGTGCCTGAAATGCAACACGTTGTGTGCGTAAAACATATCGAGATAAGAGCGGGGATGTTTTCTCAAGGGGTATTTCTATTGCTTCTTGTTTTTTCGGCTCGTTCCTATTTCTATCCAACGTCCATTGCGGCAAAAATGTATCAGGCTGATTTGCATTGTATTTAATTTTATTTGTTGGAGAAAAAAGGTCTGCACATGCTGCGCGCACTAAAACAGACAAACCATTCTGCTTATAAATCAAATCATTGTTTCCCCCACTATATCCTCTTCGTGTACTAGCTTCCAATAAATTTTTAATAGTTGTGGAGACAGAATGTATATGTTTCCACGTTTGTAAATTCCACTTGTTTCTTTGGTTTATAATTTCAGCTGCAGATGATAAAATACGGTATTGCAATATATCAAAATGGTTATTAGTATCATCCGATAATACTTCTAAAAGCAATAATGAATCATACAAATCTGTTTTATTTATTACCGAAAGTTTTTCCTTTAATTTATTGTAAAATGCCCGTTTAATGTTCCCATGAATGGTTGCATTCCGCGCGTCTACATCTAATTTTTCATACGCAGTGTGCCCTCTTTTTTTCTCTTTTTTCGTCAAGTCATTGTCAATTTTTTGCTCTCTTATCTCGGCTTTTAAATACCTAGACCTTTCTCTAGCTAATCCAGTTTTACTGTGCACTGTGTTTGGTCGCATGCCTTGTGCTCTCCGAGCTCGCGTAGTTTGTACAGATTTTGGACGAAGGACTTTTTTTTTTCTCGCTCGCGTTTTAAGCTCATTTAAGTTATTTTTTTCTTCAGCTTCAGCAGCACCATTTTCGGCGTTACCATCGTCTGAGCAAAGTGTGTTTTCGTGCGTACCTTCCTTTGTTTCCAACGACATTTATAATTTAATATATAAACACACAAAAAGCTACCACGGAAGGTAAAATGTATCAATGGAATATGATAAGAACGCTATAAAAGTTATGAATTCCTTTAATCATATGCTATGAACAAAGAAAACAAGAACAGAGAGATAAATAAGAATAAAAAATAATAAATAATTAATTAATAATTAAACAAACAACAACAAAAAACAACAACAGCAGCAGCAACAACAACAACATTAACATTACATCATTCACCACTGCAGTAGTAACAAATAATAATTAATAATAATAATTAATAATAATTATAAAATAATTATTATGAAAATAAAAAAAATAATAATTAGTATAAGTAGTAATAAAAAATCATCTTCTTCTCTCAGTATAATAAGTAGTAGTAGGAAGGTTTCGTTTAACGTAGCAAAAGGGTACACAACAAGACGATGGTGAAAGAAAGCAACAACAATTGAAAGCATCTATACTTGGGGCGGTACTTTGGTACGAAGAGGGATGTCTTCATAATGGTGTTCCAGTCGTCTGAAAACAGAAATTAATAATAACAAATAACAAACAACAAAATGGGTCTCCGATTGTTGCTGAAACAGGTGTACTGCTTCAGCATTTCCGTCACCAGGGGAAGCATAGCTTGCAATGATAAAACCGTTGTTTGGCGTGACAAGCCTTCATGAGGTTGGTTGTTGCGTGAGCGCAGTACTATACCATTACAATACTAAATACCAACAGACTTTTTTTATCCTGTAGCAGTGCTGTAGCAGCTATAATTACCATGGAAACAGCATGGTGTATTAAGGTTTTCTAGTTAGAAAGGCATTCGGTAACGTGTTATTAGTGTTACTATTATTATGAGCATTTTCTATTTGTATTGCCATTAATGTTGTAAATTACCAGTGTTACTATTAACATTGTGAGCTACTTCTGCTCGTATTTTTATTAGTTTTAATAGTGTTAGTATATTGAGGGGCGGGGTAATGCTCAACGAATAAAAGATGGTTCCTTTTGGTTGTTACACAGTGTTATTCCTAATTGTTGAATGAGGGACAGGGATACTCGTAAGGAAGTGTTCCAGTGTTCCATTAAACTACATTAAACTATTTTATATTATTCATTATTAAACATAAATAAGTAGCAAAACAACAAAAAATA
>JACLAC010003682.1_pt1 | contig 14321 bp, 11 predicted proteins | sample 8027881 | NCBI WGS metagenome assembly JACLAC01 (sample SAMN15725517, study PRJNA655200) | protist metagenome | isolation source: fluorescence activated cell sorting (FACS) single amplified genomes of... | place: Spain: Blaines Bay Microbial Observatory, Mediterranean Sea | collected 2016-01-19 | reverse complement strand
TACCAGTAGCTACCAGTAGCCGAGTACTGGTAGCGAAATTTTCGAAATCGCGAAATTTGCATTTATTCAAGACTGGGTTGCTAAGGAATTTACTACTTGCCACGTGGCAAGTATAGCTACCAGTAGCTTACAGTAGCTTACAGTAGCTTACAGTAGCCGAGTAGATTCTCCAAGTAGTCATTTTTACTACTGGTACTACTGGTATTTTTGCACACCCGGTTGAAATCCAGAATACTATTATCATACTCTCAAACGAATAATGACTGTATGTGTATGTGTGCAGCAGTAAACGATAATACAACCTGTATTGAATTCTTTGTGACTACCTTCGTAAACATACGACTTCTCCAGCTTTGCTATCACTCGTCACTTCACGGCGCTTTGAGAGGACGAACGGGCTTTTCTTTCGCGCATTTGGTCGTCGAAACCCCCGTTCTCGCTCATCTTCATCTTTGCCCCCCGTCTTGCGGTGAATACGCGAGATATATCTTTGAGGACATCTTCTTCAGAAAGATCTGGAACTTCAGTCATTTCCACTCCGGTGATTTCTTCTATTTGATGAACAAGAGCAACATCAAACTGAGAAATAAGTGTCACGGCTCGACCCAACCTACCTGCACGAGCAGTGCGTCCAACGCGATGGACATAGTTTCGTGGGACTGCAGGTACATCGTGGTTAATGACTAGATCGACAGAAGGAATGTCGAGCCCACGTGATGCGACATCAGTTGCGACGAGCACGTTGACTTCTCCTGATTTGAAGCGAGCAAGGCTGGCAACCCGGTGTCGCTGTTTCTTGCACGCGTGCAACGCCACCGAGTCGATGCTAAGTAAGGTAAGGGTTTCCTGAAGCAGCTGACAGGTATGGACAGTACCGACGAAGATTATCATAGATCGCACACCCCACGTTTTTGCTTTGGTTATGAGGTGCACTAGATACACCTCCTTCACTTTCGCCGGGACAAAGCAGTACTCTTGTTTGCACCGCTCAACCACCTTTAGTCCTTCGAAAGCTTCAAAATGCACTGCCTTTTTCAGTGTAACTTCTTGCAGTGCTGAAATCGATCTTGTGATGGTAGCCGAAAAAAGTAACGTCTGTCGCTTAACCGACGGTAAGTTATGCATGATAATTCGAAGCTCTGCTTCAAACCCAGGATCGAGAAGTCTGTCCGCCTGTTCATGCGTGCAATTGTATGTGGGGAGAGAGTGACAAGTTAGCGATGAAATTGAAGCTAGTAAGAAAAGAAGTCCGGGGCCGCACCTCATCGAGCACAAGGCATCGGAGCTTAGCGAACGCCTTCGCGAGTGAGTCATCATACATGAAGTGTTCCATAAGTCTACCAGGGGTTGCGATTACCACATGAGGACGGGAAACCAGAGCCGCACCTTGGGTCCTGATATCCTCGCCGCCAACAACCACTTCGCAGTGAAGCGTCATACCCGCAGAGAAGGCATCGAACTGGTCAGCTATCTGAGTGGCAAGTTCGCGTGTTGGAGTCAGACAGAGGCAGAATACTCCGTATGGATCGTTGCCGAGAAGTTGCAAGATAGGAAGTGCAAACGCCGCAGTCTTTCCCGTTCCTGTTTGAGCTGTGCCAATGACATCGCGACCCGCCAGGATCGGTGGTATGCAGCCTCGTTGCACAGGGGTAGGTTTCGATATGCCCATGGCGACAACGTTACTGCTGAGCCATTGGTTCAAGCCTAATGCTCGAAACGAGGCTTCACCCGAAACAAACGTACTTTCATTCGTCTGCTCGGGCTTTATACGATATGATATCTCCCGGTCGTCACTCTTGGCTTCTTTACCGTCTGCACTTTTCTCCGTCTCGTGGTGTGCGCTTCTACGCTGCCGTTTTTTCGACGAAACAGAGAAGAGGGAGATGCCACCAGCGTCCACTCCATCTGCGCTTAAACTCGACTTCTCAACGCGTTCGCGAATGCTTCTTTTACTCTCACGCACGTCCATATTTATCAAGCACAAGATGCTAGCGCAGTAGCGATATCATATCCAGCGCGCGGCACTGTGTGAGCGACTAGACGTCGGCGGCAACAAAATGGCGGCCGCCAAATCGTTTTTGGAAAAACAAATAAAAATTCGTTTCGGATTAATAATATGTCATCATAATATTATTAATAGAATTTCATTAAATCCTCATCAAAATTGAGCAAGAAAAACATATCACTAGCTAGCTAGCTATTATTATTAGGAGAAAGAAATCCCTAAAATCGCCCTAAAATCGCCCTAAAAATTGTCTTGATTATTTATTTATTTTCGTCCTGCTCTATCTTCTTCCGATGGGGACAGGAGGAGAGCTGTCAGAGATCCGGGGCGTAGCACCTGCGCCCGGATCTCCACTCACCCGAACCGTCACGTCACCGTGTTACATTGTGCATCTCTATGAATTTCTATATTGTAGCGATTAAACCCTTGATTGATTTGAAGTGGGATGATGTTCTGTTCTGGCTTGAAAGCATGCATCCATCAAGAGAATGGCCTGGCTGGGAGGTAAATTTTCCTTCATGGAGACCTCGTCTTGAGCTTGAGAAACGAGTTTGCAACCTGGGGCAGCGTTGATTTCTTCAGTAACGACTAGGCTATAGGTCGTTTTGCAGATGTCGCTCCTCGCCCCCGCCCATATCACACCTCCAGCTTGTTACGGTCCATTATCTGTGTTTGGCACGGTGTAAACAAGACTTGTCTCGGGTCGTCCCGCGCCGCTGCCGCCGAGACAACCCTGCTGATGATGGGTTATGTACGTACGTGTCGAAATATTGATGGCACCACTGACGATCCATGCCTGTCGAACCTTACTGTGTGGACGTGGCCGAGCATGTTTGGCTGTCTTGCACCGGCTTCGTCGATGAGTCAAGCAGACCTCCGTGTACGTCTTTTTGAGTCGGGCGAGTGGCGTACGGCGCCCCGCAAACCGCCGAGCGGTCTCGTAACGACGCCGCATAGCGCCACTGGAAGGTTTTTGATGATACCTCGTTTTGTGTGTGGTCTCGACTTGCGGATCTTGTGTCAAATGCATGTTGTGACATACAGTGGTCGTCTCAGCGCTCTGTAGTAGCCCTCGTGCAAATGTGCTCATGATGTCAACCGCGGACGAAAGTGTCGCCAACCCCTCCCACAGCGCGCGGGCGGCACTTCGGCGCCGCCGCCGACTTTTCGCAGAACCTTTGTGCTTCGAAATTTGCTTTCAGATGGTATCTTTTCGTCCCGTGCACACGTGTTTCATGATATCGCATGCTGTTGGAGGCGTAATCGATCACCCGCCCCCGCCCCACTCGTCTTCGAATTTGATGTCGGTGACGGCGGCGCTCTCGGCGCTCTCGGTGTGTTCGGAGCGGCGGGAACGTCTTGGGTGAACTGCAGAACAGCGACTCGCGGGTAGACGCGTCGGACTTCGATACAGGTATTTGTTCACGTCTTACATACAACACATATTCTTATTCGTACTTGCTCAAGTGCTTGTCTGATGCTGGGACTTCCTCGCTGCATGCATGCTCCACTTCACTCTCGAGAGCATGCATGTTTGAGAGGTGACTCGAAATTCTCTCACTTTTTCCTCGATTCCTCCTCCTGCTGAAATCGTCATATCCTACGTACAAGCTTTGCCAGTAAAAAAGTCAAATTCGAAAACTCCCCTCCCCACTTCCTGGCGCGCGTCCCAGAAAGCATGACGTTCTCTGGAGGTTTTGGCGGCGGGGGAGCTTTCGGTGGCGGGAGTAGCCAAGGCGCATTTGGCAAGCCAGCTGGAGCCTTCGGTGCGGCTCCTGCGTCCCCTTTTGGCGCTCCAGCCGCCTCGCCTTCGGCGTTTGGCGCCTCCACAACCAGCTCTCCCTTTGGCACGACTACGACACAGCCGAATGCTTTCAACGCCCCTGGCGCATCTCCCTCGCCATTCGGAGGGACAAATGCATCAATACGGCCGCAGGGTTCTGTGTTTGGTGGGAATGGAACGATCGGTGGTCCGGGCGCTAGCCAAGCACGTACGTTCATACCCTGGCGTCCTCTTTCCGCTTCTCGAAATTTCTTGCTCCGCCCTCGCCTTCAAAACCCAAAGTTTAGATTTTAGATCTCACCAGGCCATTAGTTGAGGTAGCAAGACCAGACTGACCTAAACCTCCTCTTTTGTTCATGTCCCTGCTTTTCGAATTATCACGCAACAGCGAACAACGCTTGCAAGTTCTGGAACAAAGGTTCCTGTCGCTTCGGTGGCAGCTGCCGCAACCAGCATGTCTGCAGCACCTGTGGAAACTCTGCACACAAGGCAATAAATTGCTCCATGCTCCCAGGCGCCGGAGGTTATCGTGTCACGCGAGTCACAGACAAAGAGCTTCTCACGCAGAGTCAGAATTTCGCTATGATGCATTCTATATGTGCTATGCAGGAAAATCAGCATAAGTGTGTCGAGGAGATACGTTTCGATGCGTATGCAAAGGCTGGTGAGCCTTCTCCACAAGGAGCGAGCCCTGGAGCCTTCGGGCAGCCAGCAACTTCGGCAACTCCTTTTGGAGCGTCGCCCTCAGCTGGATTTGGAGCAAACGTAGGTACTGGTGGTGTCGGTTTTGGATCGACGGCTTTGAATCCTTCGCTTGGAAGTCCTAGCGGTGGATCGTTTGCACCTGGTGCAGCAGCCAGTCCATTCGGAGCGACAGGCAGCGCCTTTGGTGCCAGTGCTGGAAGTGCAAGTCCTTTTGGAGTGACTGCACCAAGTGCTGCTGGCGCCTTTGGTTCATCTCAAGCTGGCGCGTTTGGTGGTGCCGGCGCGACGTTGGGGGGAGGCGGAATATTTGGAGCTAGCAGCACACCTTCAGGGAATGCATTTGGAGCATCACCTGGGGCGTCTACGTTCGGTAATGCGCCAGCTCCAGCATTCGGTTCTACTACTCCAGGTCCTGGAGGCTCTCCGTTTGGCACCTCGCCTACAGCACCCGCGTTCGGTGGTGCGGCGGCAGCAACTTCCACAAATGTCTTCGGGGCAAGTATTGGTTCTGCATTCGGTGGCGCTGCATCGGCGCCAGCTTTTGGTGGCGCTGCATCCGCGCCTTCCTTTGGAGCCAGTGCGGGGGCATTTGGAGTGCCTCCTTCAACGCCTGCTTTTGGAGGAAGTACACTTGGTGGTAGTGCTTTTGGAGCACCGGCATCAAGCTCGGCATTTGGGGCAGCACAATCTTCTCCGGCTTTCGGTGGCAGCAGCGCCTTTGGCGCTCCAGCAGGTTCTATTGGATTTGGTGCTAGTCCAGCAGGCACAGGTTTTGGCGCGGCTGCATCGAGCTCGGCGTTTGGCGTAAACACGAGCACTCCTGCCATCAACCTTTCCCCATTGAGTGGTTCGACAAACCTGTTTGGAGCGTCTGCCCCTGCAGGGGGTGCATTTGGTGCACCTTCCCCTTCTACTGGTGGCGCTTCTCCATTCGGAGCTTCTCAGGCCAGTAATGGGCTGTTTGGTGCAGCTGCATCAGCTCCACAGGCAAGTTCTGGATTCGGTGCGGCAGCTACCACATCTTCCTTTGGAGGGTTTGCAAGCACCCCTGCATCTGCCGGTCTATTTGGAACTGCAGGAGCCCCAGCTACTGGTGCCGCACTTTCGCTAGCTCTGCCTGCGGCATCCACCCCTTCTTTCTCATTCTCTGCTGCGTCAGCTCCTGCCACAGGTGGTATATTTAGCACAGGAGCGCAACCAACAGGCACACCTGCATTCGGTGCCGCCCTGCCATCTACAACTCTTATTGGTGGAGGATCTGCGTTACCGTCTTCTCCGGCTCAAACACTCTTTGGAGCTGCTCCTTCATTTTCGGGTCCTCTTGGCGGAGGATTTTCTTCTGCAGGTGCTTTTACACCAGGAGCTGGTATCCATCCCTCGAGTCTTGCGCCTACAGGGATCTCGACCTTGGCCTCTCCAAGTGTAAACGCGGCACCTTATGGCAACTCCTTGGCTGTTCCTCCTCCTGTGATATCTCCAGTCTCCACCGCTAAGCAGTCTCATAAAAAATCTTTGCTTGGGAGCACATCTCCTAACACAGCTCATGTAGCGTTTCCTGTGCGATCGTTAACCCCTCGATCACCCTGGCTCACCACTCGTGGAGGACTTACTTCACGTATGAAACCTCGAGGATATTCCGTTTCACCTTCTCCTCATGGCAGTGAATTTGTCAGCGGCACTGTTGTGGATGCTCCAACTGGAACTGGTGGGAGCACGCCCCCAAAGCTTCAAGTTGCTGACAACTGGATGTTCAAACCTCGTGAGAATCCTCGAAGCTTATTCATACGCAAGCCGCCAGCTATGTCTCCGCCTACCTCCGCCTTACTTGCAGTAAATCCTGTCAGTGGTACGCTATCTCAAGCGACAGATTCTGATACAGTGATTCCACGAGTTGGTATTGGGAAGCACAATGAAACTCCTGAAAGAAGACACGTGCATTTCGAAGACGAAAATGTTGCTGACGACCCTTCAGCAGTTCAAAATACCCTTGAGGTTTCCAACAAGAGTGGTGAGAAGATCGCCTTGAAAGTTAACAAAAATGAGATACCTGTGATATCCACAAAAGATGGGTACTCGATAGAACCTAGCCCTGATGTGTTGCGAATGCTGCTGGAAGAGAAAGGAGAGAAAGCGCTCGCTCAGATTGAAGACTTTGTGGTAACTCGAAAAAACTTTGGCTCCGTGAGGTGGCTTGAACCTGTTGACGTTCGTGGACTGGAAATCGATCGCGTTGTTCGTATTGAAAGGGGTGTCATATATGTCTACCATGAAGATTCTGGTGTCCCGAGCCCTTCGCCTGGAGAAGGTCTCAAAAAGCGCGCTGAAGTAACTTTGTATGAGTGTCGGCCAAAAAAGGAAGGAGAGGCAGCAAGGGCTAAATTTGAAGACCGCATCCTTAAACAGACGCGTCGCATGGGTGGGGAACTTCAAGAGTATGACGCGAAAACCGGTGTGTGGCGATTTACTCTACAGCTGTGAAACTTTGTTTTAAGACGATGACCTAAGTTGATGCATGCATGTGGAGCGTGCCAGAAACATCTATTTCGAAACCCTTACAAGAGCTACACTACAGCATCTTCCGAATACGGCATATTCATGAATGAATACCGAATCCGAAAGTAGCTACGTATTCTGGATTTCAACCGGGTATGCAAAAAATTTAACTACCTACCGGTGCTTCCAGTAGCTACCAGTAGTTCCAGTAGCTACCAGTACGCTACCAGTAGCTACGTACCGTACCGGTACTGGTAGCGAAATTTTCGAAATCGCGAAATTTACATATTCAATACTGGAACGCTTAGGTAAATCGGGAATTTACTACTTGCCACGTGGCAAGTAGCTTACCAGTACGCTACCAGTACGCTACCAGTAGCCGAGTAGATTCTCCAAGTAGCTAATTTTACTACTGGTACTACTGGTATTTTTTCAAACCCGGTTGAAATCCAGAATACCTTCGTAGTAGCTACGTACTTCACATTAGTTTTCTTGAAAAAAATCCCGCGAGGCTCAGGCCGGCCACGACACTGCTCGCGCAGCTGAGACGCCTCTGAGGAGGCGGACTGGTCGGACTTGTAATCGCGGTTTAAAACTTGTAATCGATCGCGAGAGATACTCAAAACTATGTAGACTAGCTACTACTGAGAAAAAAATGTTTCGTGCACGGCGTTCACACGCCATAATCTTTGTGATACCAGATTTTCTTTTTTTGTACATAGTCTACATAATAATGATCTAAATATCTACGTACATATTACATAATATGTAGTCTATGTAGTAGCTATTAGCTAGCGCATATATCTGACTAGCTATAGACTAGTAGAGCTAGCTACCTAGAAGGTACTACGTAGTAGCTAGTCTATCGTCTTTATCTACTCATCAAATGATGTTCGTTACATGTTCATTTATCATCGTTCAACAACTGAAATATGGTAGCAAAGTCTGCGGGAGGTTCGACGGCAAAGTCTAGCTCTTCACCCGTTACTGGGTGTTGGAAACCTAGAGTCCTGGCGTGAAGCATTGGACGGCTACATTTTTGCAAAATCAATTTCGCTTGGTCGATGCTCATCGCACCTTTGCGGTGCAACCTTTCAGCCGCAGATCGACCACCACCACCATATGTGTCATCACCCAATGTAGGGTGTCCAATTTCTTTTGTATGAACTCGAATTTGATGCGTCCTACCGGTTTCCAGCTGCCATTCCACAAGCGCAGCGTTTCCTCGTGCAAGAGAGGTTCTGACAGAGAAATTACTTGCTGCGTGTCGGCCACCAGCCCCGTGCACTACTCCCATGCGAAGTCTATCCAAAGGATCTCGTCCAATAGGGGCACTTACCCTCCCTGATAAAGGATTCGGAGCACCGATGACAAGTGCTAAATACCGTCTCCTTACTGTTCTCGCAGCAAACTGATCACACAAGCCTGCATGCGTAAACGGATCCTTTGCAACTACCATCAAACCAGTGGTTCCTTTATCTAGGCGATGGACTATACCAGGTCTGATGATAGTATCCGGGAAATCCGCAGGATTTGCGAAGATCAGTGATGAATCAGCTTCGTCGCCGTCTGTTTTCTCACGTGCGCGCTGGTTACCTGACAAGACACGCATGGGAGGAAGCTGACAGTGGAAAAGAACTGCGTTGACAAGAGTTCCACTTTCATGTCCAGCTGACGGGTGCACAACCATTCCTGCGGGTTTATTCACAATAATCAGATGATCGTCTTCATAATGTACCTCTAGTGGGATGTCTTCAGGGTTTGCTTCCAATGGTGGTGGTGCTGGTATTTCACACACGATCCTGTCGCCAGCACTTATTTTGTGAGAGGGTTTCTTGACGTGAATGCCGTTGACAACGACGAGGCCCGATTTGATGCTAGCGACAATACGCCCTCGACTAACATCTGGAACTTTCACAGTCAGATATGCGTCCAGCCTCGATGGCTCCGGGACGACACCCAGCGCAGCACAGACCTCAAACACATCCGAGGTTGTCTCTGACTTCGCCGAGAGGTCGTTCGTGTCGTCGTGAGCTCGACAGAGTACAGGGACAACGGATCGAAGAGCGCGAGCACACGATGATTTCTTGCCACTAGAAACTCGCATATGTATCGCCAGCCGAGCTGCGACGAGCACCGACATAGAGCCTGATCCTTCCCGTTTACTATCTTTGACTGAGACACTACACACTACGTTAGTCGTTCTGTCGACTCTTGAACGAATAAGAGCCATAAACCTATCACATAGATATATATGGAAAATCGATCGGAAGCCGGAAGGTGTTGAGAAACGAAAACACGCGCACACGAGCGAAGGAACAAACAACGTCGATCACATTATTAACAATCACCTAATATTCTAGAGCTACCTGAATACATATGCACATACGTCGTCGCTACGTATGTACGTACATACGTACATGCATACATAAGACTCGTACACCTCGTCTTCCTTGTTAATGAAAAAGAGCGTGCATAAAAATCAAAATGACACCCGACACACTGCCACTGTCACCCCGGCATCGCGTAGCGCAAGTAGCCAAGCCCGCTGCTGATCGCTTAGTTGGTCATTTTTACTTTTGACCTCTACAGCTTTGACTTTTGGTTCACATGAAGATTGCCGCCACAATAAAAGATCAGGAGCTCCTCCGGTCCACCCGGAAGTATCCTCTGCAATGAGACCCATAACTTCAGCCAAAGCCACATCGCCAAGCCCGAGGATTATGTCACAGAGTTCGTCCAACGACAGCAAGACCCAAGATACGCCGTAAATTGCGGTACCATAGTATCGACGCCATACATCACGAATGATTTTGGTTCCTTTCCCTCTTCTTATCTCAAATAGAAGTTTAGTGATATCGTCCCTTCGCGCTTCTACAAAGCTATCTGTGCAGAGGTCAAGCGGGGCAGATTGAAAAGGTCCATGGAAAACTCCAGGAACAGGTGACAAGATCACGTCTGCAAAAAGTAATCCAAAAAGAGTCATCCACGCACGGCTTTCAGAGTGTACACCGCGCCAACTTCCTGCATCTTCTTCGGCATAATGCATTATTGCGAGCTCTTCAACAGAAACAGTGGCCTCGCCAACTTCAGAAATTGTGCAGTAACGTTTTTTCTCTCTCACAGAACCGTTGAGTGCCCGCGCCCGAATAGAATCAATAGGAGCCTCCCAGAGAATATCACTGCGCCAACGAGCACCTAAAGTCCCCCAACTCTTCACTTTTCTGGCTAGTCGTAAAGCGCGCCTCTGAATTCCAAGTCGATCTCCACAACGCACCCATGGATCTTGCAGTGCCCTGTGACACGCCCGCGTTGCTTCGCTTAGACGCCCGAGATGACTCAAGTTTATTACCAGCCGTAAATACCATGTTCCTCGCCTTTCTGGACATATTGGACAAGATAGTAGACGCGTGAGCATCGCAACGGCATCGGTAGGACGACCATGCCGCTCCAATAAGGTAATACCGATAGTAGCCATCTTGGCACGAATCCAGTCTGGCTCAAATCTTCTTCGAAAATTTTGATGTTTCAACGAGTGTATTAGTACATTTGAACAACTGTTCACCCAAGGGAAAATATTTGTGTCCAAGATTTTAAGCGCTGTTTTCTCGTCGCCAGCATCTAACGCGGCGTCAACAGCGGATGCCTCAGCGATTACGCTCAAATAGGCATCCAGATCAGATCGCGACGTGAACAGAGTAGAACCATCTTCTAAACTACTCCGATGAGGTGGATAACGGATGACGCCAACATCTTGAAGCACGAAAGACTGCAAACCGCAGTCGGGACGGAGGAATGTCAGGTAGTTGACAACTTGTACGGAGCGCAACAACACAGGACAAAGCCTTACCATACCAGATGATCGACCGTTAAAGATACTCAACCAAGTATGAAAAAGAAGTTGTCCACCATCACTGGAGTCCCTTGAGGAGGAAAGAATCTTACCAATAAGCTTTTTCCTCGTATTGCGATGATCTAAACCCAAACGTTCAGAGAGAATAACGAGTTCGTCACTTTTGAGAGCAGATAGCCGTGCTTCCATGTTTTCATCTACTTCACGATTATCACCAGAAAGGACTACGCCTCGTTCTTGCAGCTCGTCGACTGCAGCTTCTATGTGAGGTATTTCTGAATATTGCAGCGAAGGAGTGCGAAACCAGATAGCCTTTCTTTGCAGTAGTCGAAAAGCGAGTCGCTGTGCAGGTAAGGAACACTTATGGAAAGTCTCTAGGATGCAAACCTCGACAGTATTAAGGAGGTGCGCATGAGCGCTGCAACGTATGCGTCCAACAGCCGACCAAAATCGACGACGGATCACTTCCTGAAGACCAGCGTGAGCATCCTCAGAAGCTTGACTTGCAGCCGACCAAGCGGAGGCTACCAACATGTGCTGCTCTTCTCGAAGGACTTCTTTTGGTGAACAAAGAGATGCGCATAACTCGATCATACCATCTGTGGACGACCCTTCAAGATGAAAGGCAGTATTTGTCATCGTAGAGCGCGACCATGCCGTGAGGAAAATTAAGCCTTCGTCGATCAAAGGTGATAGATGAGTACTCACTTGTCTTGGTAGATACCCGAGGACATTTCCAAGCTCTTCAGCGCCTAGAAGCTTCGCTGACGGTGCCGACAAAGACGTACAAAGCAAAGCTCTTGAGTCCACTGGGTTATCTTTTTCCCTGACAACTTTGACAGGAGTGCCATCTTTGGGCATGGGAATGAACACCTTGTCGTTGCTGTCTCTTTTTCGACCGTGCAAAGGTACCAAAATTCTCAACAGCTTGGGCGGCAGACTGGAATTCATGACATCAACTCTTTTCGAAGGAGCAGCAACTTGCACTGCATTTCGAGTGCCACCACCCCTGGCAGGAGAAGAGTCCAAACCTGTCGTTGGAAGTCTCCATCTCTCCCCGCAAAGCGCGATACCTAATCGTGAAGGCGGTCGCAGCTCGGATGGTGAGATAAACAATGGAGAAGCTGACGATGGCGGCGGGGAAGAGACCTTCCGTGTCTCAGGTAGTACACTCCAAAGCGTCGAAATCGAGGCGTCGGGTCCACATGCAGGTCGGTCCCGCTCACCAACCTCAGCAAACTTTCTTTTGCGAGAAGGTGATGCGCATTTTTTTATCAAGCAGGTGCCCACGTGCCAATCCGCCTGAGAGAGCCGACACTTCTCCTCACAAACTGGGCAGACGGCCCATTCCTCCGAACCCTCGCCCATGAGTGGACGACTCTCACTTTGATTCTTGCATATCGTAGGCTATAAATTTTGACGAACACCTCCGTCCGTCCATTGTTATTATTATTATTAATGCTCCCTCGTCGCTCGGTCGCTCATCCGCTGCTCCGCCCCTCGCTCGCTCATAATATTATCCTACGTATCATAATAATAATAATATCGTGCTTGCTTTCGTCGTCACAATCAAGATACACCTGAGTGTCTGTACGAAGTTGGATACTGCCATCCGCCTCGACAACATGGAGAAAGGAATAGATGACTTTCACTCGGTATCAATCCGTCTACTTTCAGAGTTGTGCGCTCTTCAGTCGTGTGATCGGCTTTGCGACGACATCATAAACGAGTTTTCGCGCGAATCCGCGGTACTGCTCCAAACTTCTCTCTCCCATCAACCTGGCTTGCTTGGTGCCTATTTACAGCATGGCATCGGCGCCATCGGTCACAATTTTCCAGTCGCTACGCATCCATCTCGTAATTCCACGCTGGGCCAGACGCTGCCGTATTCCTCTGGCGACCGATACGACGCCGGTGAAAGCTTATTTCGGACCCAATTTCCACCAGGCAACCAATCACGTGGCCAGCATCTCCCGGTAGGAGGTGCCGACATAACTTCTGTTCTCAACAGTAGCACGCATGATATTAAAGCACTTGGAAACCTAAGTCACTTACAGCTGCAAGGCTCCATGAACGGCCAAATGAGGGTTGATAAAGGCGTCACGCAGTGTATGGTGTACTCGTGCAGAAATCTGTCTGAACCGTGCAAGCGAAAACTGAAACTCTGTTCAGAGCACAAGGTGAGAAAAAGACAAGCATCCATCCCTCCACGTCGCGCAATAACTTCGTCACATTCTAACACATACGTACCCATAATTTCATTGTACAGAGAGCTGCACAGGTGCGATTGCACGCAGATGCCCCCTTACAGCGCTACTGCCGGTACTGTCACGTGCTTCACGATCTTGATGCGTTCCCTCAGGACGACGTACGGACTATCTGCGTGAGGTGAGTACTCTTCCTCCACGTGCTTAGCGATGCTCTCACCACTGAACACTCGTCATCGACACGGCCTCGCATGTTGCTTAACTGACGCACACTTTTTCGTGTATCTTTGAACCGAGCAGGCGAAACGAACTGCGTCTTAAAAGAAGCAGAGAGCGACGACACGAGTTGAAACTCGCGTCCAGCACAGGAAAACATAAAACAGAAAACGAAGAGAGCTAACTGCCTACTTAACTTGCCAAGCAAGCAAGGAAGGCCGAAACAAATAAATAAACATTATTGTGATGATGTGCGTGTACACGCACACATAATACATGACGCACGTAAACGTGAAGTTCAACTTTGTGCTGACCGCGTGAATGCATTGCGCTGCAGGAGGAGTGCATATTGGCTAGCTACACATATATATCCACCAGCGTAGCATGATGCATATCTAAAATACAAAGAATATATGCGTGTATTAATACGTATATATGTAGTATGTATGCGTGTGTATCCATCCATCCGTGCCTCGCTTGTCGATCATCGCATCGTATCATCGTCGTCGTCGTACGATCACAATAATATGCATTTGATGATCGATCGATCGTATCGCTATATCGAAGCACAAGCTCGCTCACAAGTTTCGCCAATATTCTCGTTCCGTCGATACCTAAACCCTAAACCCTAAACCCTATACCTGAGCGCTCGGTGCGCGGAACACGATTTACGCCGTGAACGAAAATCACGTCGCCGAAGCCAACATTTTGCCGGCGCAGTCGTGGGCGCGGCTGTCGGAACGACTGAAACAGCGCGCGCATCGCTCGCGTGTTCATCACATCGTTCATATCATCGTTCGTCTCGTCTCGTCTCATCTCGTCTCGCTCGTCTATCGTCATGGTTCACTCGGTCGAGGTGCGCTCCCCGTCTCTCGCGTGTGCGGCTCAGGTTTCGACGTATCCCTTCGACGCCGCGAATTCGCGCGTCCCCTCGTTCCACGGGCAGCCGTTCTCGCGCGCCCATTTCAGCACCTCGAAGTGGTCACACGCGGCGCCCGCGCACGTCTCCTTGTCCCACGGGCAGCCGTTGGCGCGCGCCCACTTCAGCACGTCGAGGTG
>JACLAC010022009.1_pt1 | contig 14331 bp, 8 predicted proteins | sample 8027881 | NCBI WGS metagenome assembly JACLAC01 (sample SAMN15725517, study PRJNA655200) | protist metagenome | isolation source: fluorescence activated cell sorting (FACS) single amplified genomes of... | place: Spain: Blaines Bay Microbial Observatory, Mediterranean Sea | collected 2016-01-19 | reverse complement strand
GAGGTCGAACTGCAGCGGTTGCCACGTTATGAGACGGATGCACTGACGGATTTGCTCATCGAGCATATTCGTGGGCAGGCACAAGGCGATGAACCTTTTTTTGCCAGCTTGAGCGTGCAGCCGCCGCACGATCCTTATGTGGCCCCGCCCGAGGCGATGGGGCGGCACAGCCCGGGGCGGATCGAATTGCGGGCCAATGTGCCGCCGGTCGCGCGCGTCGTCGAGCGGGCGCGGCGGGAGTTGGCCGGGTATTATGCGATGATCGAGAATCTCGATGATAACCTTGGTCGGGTGGTAAGCGCGCTGCGCGAAGAAGGGCTCTACGACGATACGCATATCGTGTTCTTTTCGGATCACGGCGACATGCACGGCTCGCACGGGCAGTTCCGCAAAACGGCGCCCTGGGAGGAGTCGATCCGCGTGCCTTGCGTGGTTGGCGGCGGTCGGCGTTATGAGATGAAATCGGGGACCCGGTCCGACGCGCCGATCAACCACGTGGATATGGGACCGACTGCGCTGGGTTTGTGCGGGATCGAGGTGCCCGACTGGATGCCCGGTACTGACTACTCGCATCATCGCTTGCGCAAAGTGGCCTCTGGCGCGGAGCCGGATTCGGCTTATCTGCAATTGGTCGTGCCCACAGGCCATGGCGATAGCGTCGATCGGCCCTGGCGGGGGATCGTCACGCGGGATGGATGGAAATACGCGGTACTTGAGGGGCAACCGTGGATGATGTTCAACTTGGCGGAGGATCCTTTTGAATTGGTGAATCTAGCGCACAATACCGCTTTTCGCGTTGAACGGGCGCGGTTGCAGCAAAGATTGGCGGAATGGATCGACGAGACCGGTGATGTTTTTGTATTGCCGGAGCTTTAGTGCGTAGCTGAAAATGCAATTTGGTCGGTGCGATTGCCAAACCCACAAGGCACCATGTGCTATGGTCGTGGGTTGCCCAGACAGTTAATTCTGATGTAGTGAAAATATAGATCGCTAATAGGCGATTAAAAAAAAGAACTTGGAGTTAGTCTTTTGCAGATCGAACGCTTTATTGGACAGCCGATTATCCATCCGCAGTTGCCAGGTTTAGAAGGTGAGCGCGGTGACAATATCAATGGCCCATCGCTGATCAAGGTGCCCGAGTGGGTAGAAGGTCGTTTGGGGCGGTATTATCTGTATTTTGCGCATCACAATGGCGCCTATATTCGCATGGCCTATGCCGATGATCTCGCTGGGCCATGGACGGTGTACGAGCCCGGAGTGTTGCATATGGAGCAGGCCCCTGGGCGCCGGCATATCGCCAGCCCCGATGTGCATGTGGACGAGCAGCGGCGGCAAATTCGCATGTACTTTCACCAACCCGCACCGGAAGATCGGCAGGAGTTGGGCCAGGTGTCCTTTGCAGCACTGTCGGCGGATGGCATTCATTTTGTGGTTCGGCCCGAAATTCTGGGCAAATACTATTTGCGCGTTTTTCGCTATGCGGGCTGGTATTATGGACTGGGAAAATACGATAATGTCGATGGGGTAATTTATCGCTCGCGGGACGGTTTAACAGACTTTATAGAAGGGCCGCGATTGCTGCCCCAGGTGCGGCATACCGCGCTATGGGTCGAAGGCGATAGATTGTATTTACTCTATACGCGAATCGGTGATCGGCCAGAAAGTATTCTATTGGCGACGACGGATCTAAGGGCTGATTGGCAGAAGTGGTCTTTTAGTGAGCCGGTGTGTTTGTTAGAGCCCGAGATGGAATGGGAGGGGGTGCAGCAGCCTTTACTGCCTTCGCGATCGGGGGCGATTAAGGGGCAGGTGCGGCAGCTGCGCGATCCGGCGTTTTATGCCGAAGGCGATTCGCGATATTTGCTTTATTCGGTGGCCGGAGAACAAGGTATCGCGATCGCGCGCTTGTTGCATTGAGCGTGCAGGTGCTTGAATACTCTTTGTCCATGGTCTTTATTTTGCGCGGATTAATAGGGCGTTTCTTTGTTGGTGATAGGGCACCAACGAGCGGTGTGTACGTCGTTCCACAGGGCATCGAGGGCGGTGGGGGTGCCGATGCGCTGCAGCGCCAACAGCGCGTTAAAGCGAGTGTAGCGATTCTCGTCGACTAAGCTTGCCCGCAGGGCAGAAACGGCCGAGGCGGCGGCGGGGCCGATTTTGGCTAAGGCTAGTGCGGCATTGCGGCGCACCGGCTCGCTCTCATCTTGCAGGGCTTTGGCCAATAGCTCGACGCTTTCCTCGTCTTGCGGAGAGATTGTGCCGAGGGCTTCGGCGGCGTTTCGTCGCACCCAGCGATTTTCATCGGTGAGCGCGCGGTTGAGTGCGGGAGTTGCAGTGCGGGATTCGAGCCCCAAATTACCGAGGATGTCGGCGGCGACGGAGCGCAGGGACCAATCAGCGCTGGCCAACTCTTCGATAAGGGCTGGCACGGCGGCCGGGCCGATGGCGGACAGCGCGTGGGCCGTATCGAGGTCGGCGGGGTTGCCGCCTTGCACATTGGCGGGAGTTTTGGCTTGTTTCGACTCGGCTTTGGCCAGGGCTTCCAACCGCAGGGCGTCGATAAGGGCCGGCACGGCGCGCTCGCCGAGATGGCCCAATTCGTAGGCCATGTCGATGCATTGTTTTTCGTCGTCGTTTTGCAGTATGGATATTAGTGCGGCCGGATCTTCTACAGATCGAGCATTTGTCGCTGGGGTACCGGCCAACCAGTGCCAGATATGCGCGGAGAGTCCCGGATGGGCATCTTTGGCAACTTGCCGCCAGTCTTCGTCTGTGCATTGCCAATTGGCTTCGATAGGCTCTTGCATACGCAAAAATTGGAATTTGAGCATATGGCGTTTGCGGTGGCTGGTATTGGCGGTGGCTCGGTGCCAGACATCGAAGTTGACCAATGCGACGGTGCCGGCAGGTCCGCAGAGTTTTTGTTCTAATTCAATCGCCTTGGCCGGATCTGGGTCTGAGATATAGTTGTGGTGTTGTCGGGCGGGCATAATGCCGGTCGGTCCCATATCGGGGTCGACATCTTGCGGATAATAAAAGGCCATTAGCCAACGGAAGCGGTGGTGGCGTGCGTTGGAATCGTAGACATAATCGTCTTTGTGCCAGTTCTGGCCCTGGCTGCCGGGGCGATTGAGGTGGCAGTAGCGGTGGGGGTGCATCGAGTAGCCCGGGCCGAGCAGGCTGTGCAAGGCGCCACGCACTGAGGGGCTGTCGAAGATGGCGCTCAGTGCGGGCACGCGGGGCAGGATATTGTTGCCGGGATTGCCTTCGGCGTCGAGGGTAGTGTCGAGTTTTTCGCTGACGTCGCGGTGAAATTCCGCCGGCTGATCGGCTTGTACGAGCGTATAGCCCTGGGTGATGAATTCGCGTACCGCGCTATCGTCGAGAGGGGTGCCGGACATCGCAAGATTCTCCTTGCCGTGATTGTTGATTGTATACTGCGCCGGAGCTAACTTTACGCAATAGCTTTAGATTCGACAAATGCGCTGGCTATCAGGCGCTGTAATCGTTACAGGGGTATTATGGCAAAACGTCAAAATGTAATTCTCATCGTCGCCGACGATATGGGCTATGGCGATTTCGGCATCTTTAACGACGGGCCGGCACAGACGCCGCATCTCGACGCGCTTGTGCGCGAAGGTGTGTGCTTGAGCCAGCACTATGCAGGCTCGCCGGTGTGCTCGCCGTCGCGGGCGGCGCTGTTGACGGGGCGCTATCCGCATCGCACCGGAGCACTGGTGCCGATGGAAGTACGCGGCAGGGACCGGATCGCGCTCGATGAAGTGACGATCGGCGATACATTCAAATACGCGGGTTATGCGACGGGATTGATCGGCAAGTGGCACAACGGCGCATTTGACGATCGCTACCATCCCAATGCGCGCGGTTTCGATGAATTTGTCGGGTTTCGCGGCGGCTGGATGGATTATTTCAACTGGTGGATTGAACGCAATGGTCGGCGCGAGACGGCGGACGGCCGATATCTGACGGATGTCTTTACCGCGGAGGCGGTGGATTTTGTGCGGCGGCACCGACAAGAGCCATTTATGCTCTGCGTGATGTATAATGCCCCGCACTCGCCCTTGCAGGCCCCCGACGAGGTCGTGCAGCCCTATTTGGATGCGGGTATGAGTCCGGGGGTGGCGATTACCTATGCGATGAACGAAATCATGGATCGGGGTGTCGGGCAGATCGCGCAGACGCTAGACGAATTGGCGTTGCGCGACGATACGATCTTGATGTTTACCAGCGACAACGGTCCGGCTTTTAATCTGCGCCCGGATCAGGTACCGGAAGGCATGGATACCAATACATTGCGTTATAATTGCGGTTTTAACGGTCAGAAAGGCTCGGTCTACGAAGGCGGGATCAGGGTGCCGATGATTATGAACTGGCCGGGCGGTTTAGCAGGGGGGCGGCGGGTCGATGATTTGGTACACGCTACGGACTGGTTACCGACCTTGGCCAATATTTGTGGCGTTGAGCGGCCGGGTGGGCGGCCTTTGGACGGGTGTGATGCGTTGCCTATTTTGCGCGGGTCAGGCGGCGAGGCCCCGGCTCGATTCTGGCAACTCAATGCTCAGCAGCCTGTCGGTTGGATCAATGCGGCGATGCGCGCGGGGCCGTGGAAATTGGTGCGGCCGCGCTTGGCCGAAAAGCCGCAGAGCGATGCCGATCAACGGCTGATGGATCGCTACGTCGAGATGGATATCAGATATAAATATCACCCCGACGAAGTCACGACCTTGATGGATGACCCGGACCCGCAGTTGATAACCCCGCCACCGATCGACCCAGAGCTATATAATATTGCGCACGATCCAGAAGAAAAGAACAATTTGGCGGAATCGGAGCCGGAACGGACGAGTAGCATGCTCGGCGCGCTGCAAGATTGGTTTGATGGGGTAGAGGCCGAAAGGCGGCGGATTCAGCCGGACGGGTCTATTGTAGAATTGGCGAACGAATGAAAATCCTAACCGATCAGCAGGTGAGTTTTATCAGCGCGAAGGGTATCTGCACGCGCTGGACGTGGTTGCGCAAGAGGCCTTGAAGTTGGCCGATAATATTTTGCGAGATTGGAGTGCGTGGCAGATCGGGAAGTGGGTGCAGGACGGGTTGTTGCAAGAGATCCACCTCAATCCCTTCAAGTGCTACCGAGCGATCCTCGCGAATACTGTCGAAAATGTGCTGCAATGCCCCATCTCTCTTGGCCGCATCAGCGTCCTCAACAGCCAAGACATTCGCCAATAGGGCCAACAACTGGCTTGCCGGCAGGCGCTTGCGCGCAACGGCAAGCTCATCGGCTATCGGTTCGCCCAAAGCCAACATCGCCGTAAAGAGCCGATTATACGCATCCTCCAAGGGCACGATATCGCCTCCCGCTTCAATAGACTGCGACAACTGCTCTACCGCAATCGCTAGATCCTGGTTCGCAAATTGCGTGCGTCCGGCGATATAACGGGACACTTCTTCGGCCCGCTGCAGATGTATATGCCCGAGCAATACAATCGGAACAAGCAGCACATAGGCGAGTCTTCCCACCTTTGGCGACAAAGACAAGCGATAGAGCGCTGCCGCTGCCAGCACCGAAATCCCCGCGCTAGCCGTATACAGATAGCGCGATGGGCCCGGCATCAGCGCGAAGAAATGCTCTGGAGCCAATACCAGAAAAGGCAAGGGAGTCAAGACGAGCCAAATGGCCCAAAAATCCAGCGCTGGCAAACGGCGCCAGGCGATATAAAAACAAGCCAATATCGCCAATCCCCCTACCGTAGTCTCCCAATCAGCTAACTCATATACCGAGAAAGGCAGCACGAATGCAGTCGTGACCAGACGGCTGACCATATACAGCAACCCCTCGATATGCCCCAAGGGGTCGAAGTGACCGCTGATCTGCCCGACTTGCGGCGCGTTGGCATAATAGATCTTGATCGCCAGGACCCCAGCTCCGCCGAGTACGCCCGGCAAAATAAGCCCGCGCACGGCATCAACGAATCGATGCCCGCGCGACCAGGCCAAGATCGCACACAAGGGCAATAGGATGATTGTAGCCGTATGCACCAGCAATCCGCCCATTAACGCCGTGTAAAAGCCCCACTGCCCGCGGACCCGAGCCTGTTCACGCCAAGACAAATACGACCACAACCCCGCGCACAATAGGGCGAACGATACGATATAACATTGCGCGGATGACCAGTGAATGGCCCGATAGTGCGAGACATTATAAAAGAACAGCAGACCGGCAGAAGCGCTCATGCCCCAAGCCCAACCCAAGCGCCGGCAGAAGCGCGCCAAAAGCAGCGCCGCCGCGCAATGCAGGATAACCCCAGCCAGATGATAATAGCGCATGTCTTCGCCCCAGAGCTCATATTGCAGCCAAATAAGCGCTTCGTAGAGCGGCCGGCCCGAGGTATGGAATTTCTCGGTGCTAAAAAGATAAGTAAAATCCGCGCTGATCAGCGCGCTGTCCCGCAGAGTCTGCCGATCGTGGGTGTCGAGATCGAGCTCGGCGACCGAACCGAAGGTGAAACCGGCCAACACTGCCAGTAAAAGGGCGAAGCACCACCAATGGACGCGTTCATTTTCCAAACCATATGCGCGAAATAGATTCAAATCTCTGTCACCACCACCTCAATAGACTAAAGAGAATATCTGCGTAATCGCTGTTGTGCTACTCTCTGTAGCCGGATCGATTCGGCACAGATAAACACCCGGTGCCGCCATGCTACCGGTCCTTTCTCGCCCCGACCAGTGAAAACGCCAACTACTGCCGGCCTTGGCGCCAACTAGATCAGTGAGCAAGCGGCCTGCAAGATCGTATATCTGCACTCGCGGTTGTACGTCTTGCGCCTTAAACAGCAAGAATTCAATCTCAACCTGATCGTTGATCCCGTCGCCGTTCGGAGTGAAGACGGCTGGTAAAATTTGCAATTCGCCGATAAGCGCGCGTTGCCCAGGCAGCTCAGGCAGTAACACAATATGCGATCGGCGATCACTGGGTTCGACCGACTGCCAGAGCCCGGGCCGCTCCGTAGACCCCAGGTCGAGCGCAAAAAGCGCCGCGTAGTCCACTAGACGGGTGGTAAAATCCACCTCGACCGAATCGGCCAGCACCACGTCCGGCAACAGGACCAGCATTGAATCACCGCTTAGCTCAACGCCGGCGGGGGTAGCTTCTACCCCACCGACCCGCAACACCACATCTGCAGCGACCTCGCCCGGAACCTTAAAGCGCAATCGATCGAAACCGCCCTCTCTCCCATCGCTTTGCGGCCATAGCGTATAGGTAAAGCGGGTTTCTTCGTTGAGCTTGGCCTGGGGCGGCCAGACCCGGCCTTTCGCCGTTTGCACCAACGCGTCGGTAAACTCGATCGACAATGCGTCGACGACCGGGGCGACTTGCGGGTCTTCAGTCGAAAGAATCATCTGCAACTGCACGAAACGGCGCGGACTCGCCGACTGGAACGCCTCACCCGAAGCCTGGTAGACATTGCTCCAAGCGTCCCAATCTTCGCCGCCGACCAAGCTCGTATCGACCTCGCCGCGCAGGACCTTGGGCGAGCTGAGCCATTTTCCTTCGGTGACCTGTTCGCCTTTGCGGTCGTAAAAATCGTAGACTTCGCTAAGCGTATTGCCCGAGCGCGAGCGCAACTGCACCCTCGTCTGCGGCGGCAACTGCGCCTGCCAATTAAGCTTTTCAATCACCCTAGGTCGCCCATCGCCCGCCGCTTGCGCCAAGTCGATAAAATCCGAGATCATATTTATTTGCGCAGGATAGCCATCCGAAAAGAGCATCGCCTCCAGACCCCAGCCGAAACTATTGCCCAACCCATCGATCTCATGCCAGAAAAGATAGCGGACCTTGCGCGGGGCAAACATATAGCGCTGGTGGAAAAGTCGGCCCGCGCACTGTGGCCGACAGCGGTCTTCGACCAATATTTCATAGTCCGCCCGCTCGGGCACCGGCAGCCCCGAAGCGGGTGCGGGTCTGCCATCGGAGACCAGAAACAACCCGCCCGACGCCGAAGGGTTACCACCCTGGACCTGGCTGCGCAACCCCTCGCCCAATTGGCTCTGGTATAAAAAAAGCTCATCGAGGAAAAACACCGCGCCCAGATCCACCCGCCACCACACACCGGATTTGAGCCAGCCCTCGTCGGCGCTGCTCAACAGGGCGAAGCTGTCCATATTGCCGTCGAACATCAGCGCCGCGCCCGTAGTGCGCCCGCCTTCGAGAAAACCACCACCGCGTTCGGCCGTGCCCAAACTCACATTGTCCCCCACCGCCAGCACTTCGATTTCGGCGAGGGCCGCATCCGGGCTCTGCTCGTCGATTTCAATAATAATATACTGAATGGCCTGATAGCGGTTTTCTCGCTCGATATCAAGATCCAGGTTGGTATCCAACACATAAGTGCTGTCGGTCCCCAGATACTCCAGCGGGATAATCAACTCGGTATCCGCATTGGGCTTTGTCGTCCGATAAATCGCCGCAAACTTAAAGACATCGTTAAGCGCCTGGATCCTCGCGCCCGAGGCGACAAAAACACTGAATTGCCGCAAGGGCCTTGCCCCTTCGCGATCGGGAAAGACAAGGCGAATATGCCGCGCGAGCACCGGGCGCCCGAGATCGATCTGCACAGACCACTGGTCGAGCGCGTCGTTTTCATCCGGCTGCCAATAGGTGCGCTCATCGCCATCGATAATAAAATCCGCTGTCTGCGGACTGCTCTTGGCCTCCCAGATCCCACCTGCAACTTCACCGCGCTCTTGCGTCGGATGGCTAAATTCGCCGGCGTCTGCCACCGCGTTGATCTCCTTGCGGAATTTCCGCAAGCGCAGCCCACCGTCCGCGCCGACCTGGACTAAATCGGAAGGCATCTGCCATGTTTGCCACGCCGCCGGGCTGTCGAAACGAAACTCTTCGGCGATAGCCGAGCCGATACAAGCACACAGCCCAATCACCCATAACACAGAGCAAGATCGCATGCCGTGCCTTTCAATAAGCTATAGCCAGGGTCCGCAACTGACGCGTCCCCGACTTTTGTGCCACCGGAACCACTCCAATCAAATAGAGCCCAGGCGCCAACAACGCCCCACCTCCATCGCGGCCGTCCCACCGTATGCGCTGCACCCCGAAACGCTGTTGGCCCATCGCCCGCTCGGCGACTTGCCGGCCATCGAGTGCAAAGATCTTCAGTACCACCTCCACATCCTCGGGCAAACCCACCAGCGCATAGTCGATCTCAACCTCGTCATGCACCCCGTCGCCATTGGGCGTCAGTACGCCAGTAGAAAACTGCAACGCCCGGACCGGCCCCCCCCGCCGCTCGGCAATGCCCAAAACCCGCAAGCCATTGGTCCCCAACTCCACGCTGGCATCGCCCGCCTCGACCGGCTGCGGTAGCGCATCGGTGGCAGAGTCGAAGACTTCGGAAGAAAAAGTCCAGGCCAGCGAAAAGACATCGGCAGCGAAAACGACGCGCACCGCCTCTGCGCCGCCTGGCCCGATGCGTTCGGGCAGGATCACCGTCAACGCCTGTTCCCCTTCCACGACCTCGACCGGCTCGACCACCTGTGGCGGATCGCCCATTTCCAAACGGGTGAAAACCGCCCGCGTGCCGGTGCGAATCCTCAAACCGTCAAAACCCGCGCCCTCGCCGGCGAATTCTCCGCGAATATCATAGGCCAATTCCGCTGCCTCGCCCAAGGGCACCCGGACCAAACCGCCCGCAGGCTGTACATCGCGCAATAGCGCCACCTCTCCAACCACCCGACTGGCCAAAAGCGGTGCGGTCTCAATCCACAACGAGTCGAGCCGCACCAGCGCGTCGAACATCTCACTGTGCAGGCTAACCCGCAACTGCAAATGCGTCCCCCCCTTGAGGTCTATTGCCTGCCCCGACTCGGTAAAGGGCAACGACCAGAACGACCAGTGCTCATTGTCATAGGCGATTGAAGCCCGCATGCCTGGGCGGGGCTCGCGCAACAGGCCCGCGCGCCAACGCGGCTGTAGAACCAAGTCGTAGCGCTCGCGCGTTACCACCTCCTCGCCGCCTCGATCGGTATACTCGTAGTAGAGATTCGGATCGTCGTCGCGCCCCGTGCGCAATTCGACCTCGACCCAAACTTCGGCATCGGGCGCTGCAACCAAGGCGCCATCGACCATGCGCAGCGCCGTCGCCGTCCAAAACAACCGACCGAAATTAACCGGCGCCCCCAGATCAAAGATCTTCGAGCGATATATCGCCCGTCGGGGCACACCTTCACCGAAGAGTTCAAAATCGGCGATCGAACCTTTAAACGCGGCACCCGAACCCGAACCAAAGGTCTGCCCCGACGCCGAATCGAGTATCGACAGCTTCCGCCTATAGCGCACAAAGCGTATATATTGCCGGGGAAAATCGATCTGCACACGAGCCGAAAAATTCTCGACTACGTCGGCGATAAATGGACCAACCGGCCGATAGGGCTGATTGCCTTCGAGCCAACTCGGATCGCCCTCGGCCGCAATCGAGACCTCATAGGCCGGCACTGCGTCTTGCACGAAGGGCGTCCCGTTGGCGCGAAAACCCCGCGGGGGCGTAAAAAAACCGAAACGATGCGCCGGCACCGGCACCGCCAGATCAATCGTATACCACACTTCCGGATTGGACGAGACCGGAGGGTTGAAGGTCGTGCTATCACCGTCGACCATATAAGTGCCATTGTGGGCCGTCGTCACATTGCCCTGGGCCCCCTTCCAAGAACGAGGCGTTTCTCCTTCAACGTAGATCAGTTCGCGCGGATCTTTAAGCGGCTGCCAGCCGGTAAAATAGGAGAATATGCTCCGCTGAGGATCGATATACACAGGTTGCATCGCATCGGCGGAAAAATCGATCAGCACCTGCACCGAATCGCCCTGGCTCCAGGCCAACCCCGAACCACCGATCTGCCAGTGTTGTCGTTGTGCCTCACTCGCCGTAGTTGCAATGGCCAGCCATAGCAGCACAATTTTTATCAGCAAATGCATCCGGACCTCCGTTTGACAACACTAAATCTGCAATGGCAACATCGTATGAAGGGTAATAAGCAACTCTGCAATCTACTGCACAACATGAAATTACGAATCGACACACTGCGCTAAGATTTTCGCAGTTATAATCTACAATTGGCGCTAAAACTGCCACCCATATACACATAAATTTTTGTTTTTAAATGCTGTTATATATCGACTTATAATACACCCAATCCACAAATCAATAGCCGCAGTAACACCCCAGCCGCCGAGCAGTGTTAAACTAAGGGCCGACAAATGTCCGTTTATTTACTATATTATAGGATTATTTGTCCTAAAAATTCTTCGCGATGTCCTAGTATCATCAGGGCGTATGCGGCATACACCTAGCAAAAAGAGTACGGCTGACGTGATAGAGCAAGGAATTCTGGTCTTTGACGATGTCCCCGCTAATACACCCCACACCGGTCTTAAAGTCGCCGGACGGACCTTACTCCAGCGCGGCATCCGCACCATGGCCAAGGCAGGGGTCGAACGCATCTGGGTCATTCTACCCCAGGATCACCCCACCAACGCCCTGCCTTCCGTTCAAGATCTCGACATACAAATCGAGTTTACCACCCGAGGCGAGGCGAACGTTCCTGCGTTAGCCCTTGACACTCCCTTTCTCTTGCTCGCCGGCGATAGTGTACACCACCACATCTCACTGAGCACCCTTATTGCGTCAGACCTGCAAAAGGCCGACTTCGTCGCCCAGATCAGCGACGCGACGGCACTCGACGATCAACGCTGGATCCCAACAGCAGAGCAACCAGCACCGGACGGCCAGACCGGCACCGGTGCTTTTCTCTGTGCGCCGGGATTATTTACGGCCAGCGCGATAGCGAAAAACAATGAGGGGTTGTGGGCTTTCCTCAGCGATAACGCCCAAGGGCATACTGTCCGCACCGAAGACATTTCTTGCAATTTGTGGCAACAGGTGACCGATAAAGCAAGCGCACGCACCGCCAAGGATATGCTCTTCGACCAAGTCAGCAAGTCGACCAGCGGCACCGTCGCGCGTTATCTCAACGTTAAGATCTCGGTGCCCTTCAGCAAACTCATCGTCGACACCGGCATTTCTCCGAATATGGTGACCTTTTTCTTGGTCCTGTGCCCAGGACTACTCGGCGCTTATATCATCACCCAGCCCGACAATTACTTGCGGCTATGCGTCGCGGGCCTACTCTGGCAATTGGCCTCGATCCTCGACGGTTGCGACGGCGAGGTGGCCCGCGTAAAATTGGCCGAGTCCAAATTTGGTGCCTGGTTCGACACCGTCACCGACAATCTCGCCTATATCAGTGGCTATTCGGCAATGATCATCGGTATGCGCTGGCTTTATCCGGACGCGAGCTTGCCCCTCTACGCCGGCGTCTCGGCCATCGCCTCGATGGTCCTGACCCTGGGCCTGCTCTATGTCTATGCACTGAAAACCGGCACCGGCAGCCTGCAATACTATCTCGGCGATCTCGGCAGCAAAGTCCCCGAGGGCGAAAAGGACTGGAGCTATCGGCTGTTAGAGCGTTTCGGCTTTATAACCAAGCGCGATTTCCTGTCGCTGGTTATCGCCATCGGCCTGATCGCCAATCAATTTGAAACCGTCTTCTGGTTCCTGCTCGTATTAATTCACTTGGCAGCGCTCGGCGTATTGACCACTCACTTCCGGCTAATGGGCGACCAGGCGAACGCAGCAGAACAGCAACCACAGCGAAACACTTTTTCGACCGCTCCAGTCAACCGCGAGGAAATAGCGTGAAAATCCTGCAAATCGCTATGGTCGGCCTGGGTTTCCTGGTTCTGGGGTATCTAGTCGGCCAACTCGGCTTCGACGAGGTCCTGCATCAACTCGACGCGATCAAATGGGTTTTCCCAATACTATTGATTCCCTCGCTCGTCTGGAATATTTCCAATACCATCGCCTGGAGCTTCGCCTTTCCGCCCGATGCCTTTAAACCGCGCCTGCTAACGCTATTTGCGACCAAACTGGCCGGCGAGACGGTCAACCAGCTTACGCCCTTCGCCAACTTGGGCGGCGAGCCGGTCAAGGCCTACTTGCTCTCCCACCGCACCCCGGGCCCCCGCGGCATGGCTTCCGTCGTCGTCGACAAAACCGCCCAGTTGGTCGTCGGCCTCAGCTTTACTATCCTCGGGCTCGGCCTGCTATTCTATTATCACGCGGTTTCCGAACTCATACCGCTCGAATATCGCGTGCTCTTCACCTCGCTACTCGTCGCCAGCGCGGTGGCCCTCTGGCTCTTTTACAAACGCCAGGACCGGATGTTCACCTCGCTGCTCAAGTTCCTGCGCTCCACCGGTATCAGCACCGATCTGATCGAGCGCAATATGGGCCGGGCCGCGCGCATCGACATCAATATCGGCTCCTTCTACCGCGAACACCGTACCCGCTTCCTCCAAGCCCTATTTTTCCAGAGCATCGGCTGGTTTATGGGCACCTGCGAAACCTACTTCATTCTCAACGCACTCGACGCCGGCGTCGGTTTCTGGTTCTGTTTCCTGCTCAATTCGCTGGGCGCGGTCATCAATGGTCTTTTCTTCTTTATGCCTTCCAATATCGGCGTAATGGAAGGAAGCCTAGTCTTTCTCTTTTCTAGCCTCGGCCTGGATCCGGCCCTCGGCCTGTCCTTGGGACTCACCCGCCGCCTACGCCGCGTAGTATGGATTTTCATCGGCTGGACTTGTCTCAGTTATATGAGTCGCAATGCGATCAAACGCGGCGCCTCGGAGCCAACAGAAGCGCTCCAGGAGCAAAACGACCCGCCCCACACCGAGCCATAGGAGACGCGTACTATGCGCCGACACTTACTCGCTTGCTTGGCAGGCTGCTGCGTCCTCTCGATCTATCAGACCAACCTCACCTCCACTGCCTTTGCCGCAGATGCCCCCCTCGACATCAACGACTACGTCGTTATCGAGGATTTCTCTACCTCCACGCTCGACAGCCTGCCCAGCGGTTGGAGTTGGCGCGGTAAGGACAACGACAAACCCAAGCTCTACGCAGTCCGCGAGACCAATGGACAACGCTATTTGGCCGCGCAGGATACCGGCCTTTCGGTAGTCCTATACAAACGGGCCGATTGGAACCCGCAACATTACCCGATCATGACCTGGTGCTGGCGGGCCAACGATCTTCCGCCTGGCGCCGACGAACGCTATACCGAAACCAACGACAGCGCCGCCGGGGTCTATGTCATGGTTTCAAAGACCTTCCTTTTGGGTATACCGCGGATGATCAAATACGCGTGGAGCACGACCCTCGCCAAGGGAACTATGGG
>JACLAC010003250.1_pt1 | contig 14332 bp, 14 predicted proteins | sample 8027881 | NCBI WGS metagenome assembly JACLAC01 (sample SAMN15725517, study PRJNA655200) | protist metagenome | isolation source: fluorescence activated cell sorting (FACS) single amplified genomes of... | place: Spain: Blaines Bay Microbial Observatory, Mediterranean Sea | collected 2016-01-19 | reverse complement strand
CTATTCTCTAGAGTCTGGCCACCTCCGCTATTCATCTTTATCAGCAGTCCGATAGTCGCCGAACGCCTCATCACGCTTACTTAGCGCCTGGGTAAGACCTTTACGCATGTCCGCTAAGTGCGCTTGCGTGGTTTCGGTATAGGTCGCCAGCTGTTGCATTTCGGTGCCAGCTCGGATGCCCGCTCGAATACCCATGGCATCCATCTGCCGGTGAACAGCGCGTTTGTTAATCTGTTGCAAATCAGTCGGGGTCATCGCAACACGTTCCGCAACGCGCAAAACCTCGTTTTCGAGATCACCTTGTGGATACGCCCGATTTGCAAAACCACTTTCAGCAGCTTCGAGTCCACTCATATGGTCACCCGTTAACATCAGTTCCATAGCGCGGCGAAGTCCCACCACCCACGGGTAAAATTGATTATCAGGCGGGCTGATCGAGCGAACCACTGGGTAGCCGATCTTGGCATCTTCCGCCACATAAACCAGATCACACGCAGTCGCAAGTTCAGTACCACCTGCCAGACAATAGCCATGAACCTGCGCGATGACGGGCTTCGCCAGATCCCAGATCTTAAAAAAGCCTTCAACAACATGCCGCGGCCAGTTAGCAAGACCGCCCGCAGTGTAGAAAGGTTGATCTGCCGCGACATTGGATTGCAGATCGTAGCCGGCAGAGAAACACGGCCCGGCCCCTCGAATGATCATGACGCGCACCTCCGGGTCTTGGTCACCCGTCTCTAACGCGTGAAACAGCTCCGTGCGCAATTCGTTAGAAAGCGGATTGCGCTTCTCCGGTCGATTAAGAGTTATCCGTTTGAGGTGCGGACCAGGTTTGTCGACGATAATCTTTTGATAATCCATAGTAGGCACCTCTTCTGCTTGACTTAATTGAATCTATGTTCTCTAACTGAACTTGAAATTGGCAGAGGTGAACGCATTGAAGGTCCGATCTAGATCTTCGCGAGAACCCGCCAGCGGAGCGATAATGTGAGTATGCACACCACCGTCCGCATCGGATTGGATGCGTTCTTGAATTTCATCTTCGTTACCGATAATGCCGATCTCGTCAATCAGCGCGTCTGTCAGAGCGCCGCTGGTTTTTTCCCGATCCTTCGCAGCCCAGCCTTCAGTAATCGTGTTCGCGGCGTCTTCATAGCCTGCCCAGGCTAAAAATTTGTTGTACACCGGCGTCGCGTAATAAGGACCGAAGGCAGCGCGGAACAAATTGCGACCGTATTCCTTGTCATCCGTGCACAAGACCATAGCTCGGTTGACAACTTCGACTTCTTGCCAGTCTTTGCCTGCCTTTTCCGCACCCCGTTGCACTGCCTCCATCATTTTTGGCAGCGCCCCCTTGGGCCAGAGATTAAAGATCACCCCGTCTCCTACTTCTGCCGCCATCTCGATCATCTTTGGTCTCAGACAACCCACATAAACCGGCGGTGGATTTTTTGCAGGTGCTTGGCGATACCCTTTGCTGAACAACGTGTCGCCGTCAAAATTCGTCTTCTCGCCAGACAGCATGATTTTTACCAACTGCGCTGTTTCTTTCACCCGACTCAGTGGCTTGTCGAGTGGTATGCCATTCCATTGACCCATGATCGTTTGGCTCGATGAGCCGAGACCCATGATGAACCGACCCGGTAGCACTTGACTGATCACATTGGCAGAAGCTGCCAATACGGAAGGAGACCGGGTGTAGACCGGCGTTACCGCCACACCCACGCGAATATTCGTGGTGTGATGGGCTATAGCAGCTACTTGCGTCAACGTGTCCGGCGCACCGGAGTCGCTAAACCATGCATCAGGAATGCCATTCTCTTCCGCCCATTGAATGCGCTCGACCGTGTCTTCAATTCGCGGTCCCGCTGGAACCGTAACGGCAATGCGTTTCTGAAGTGCCATTTTCTCTCCCCTCGTTGCAAGTAAAGCGCTAGAGTCGCATTTTGCCTCCCTCCAGATCAAGGGTTAGGCTATGCCGAAATTCATTAACAACAAAAGAAGGGTATCGATGAGCGACGTCGAAATCACCGAAATCAGAGAGGCACATCGTTTCGACGAGGCTGCGCTAACTGAGTACTTAACCCAACACGTCTCGGGCTTCAAAGGGCCCATGACAGTGCGGCAGTTTGAGGGCGGTCAGTCTAATCCTACTTTCCAGCTGCTAACACCAAATCAGAACTACGTGCTGCGCAAGCAGCCGCCAGGTGAATTGCTACCCTCAGCGCACCAGGTCGATCGTGAATACCGCGTCATGGACGCGCTTTGGGACACGCACGTGCCTGTACCGAAGATGTTCTGTCTGTGCGTAGACACAGAGGTTATTGGCACCAAATTCTATGTCATGGAAATGGTCGAAGGCCGCCTCTTTACCGAAACGCCACTACCCGGCCACTCACAGGAGGATCAACGTGCGATCTATTTGGACTTGGCGCGCGTCATGGCCAAACTGCATAGCGTCGACCCGGAAGCCGTGGGTTTAAGTGAATTTGGCCGCCCTGGAAACTACTTTGAACGCCAAATCGGACGATGGACCAAGCAGTACATTGCGTCCAAAACCGAAGATATTCCAGCCATGGATAACCTCATTGGCTGGCTTCCAGCGAATATTCCTGAACAAGGTAAAACTGTCATCGTGCACGGCGACTATCGTCTTGGGAACGTGCTCCTGCATCCAACCGAACCCCGCATCGTCGCGGTCTTGGATTGGGAACTCTCAACCCTTGGCGACGGTCTGGCGGATCTTGGTTATCTCTGTCAAGAATACCACGGCGAATCGTATGAAGACGATGGACTCACAACCGTCGACTTCACGACCAGCGGCATTCCACGGGAAGAAGAATTCGTCGCTGAATACTGCAAGCACGCCGGTCTAGACGGCGTCGAGAACTGGCACTTCTATCTCATCTACAACATGTTTCGATCGGCTGGGATTATCCAAGGGGTTTATAAGCGGGGGCTCGACGGTAACGCGAGTTCAGAAAAAGCCCTCGAGTACAAAGATCACTGCCGTTCGAGATCAGAACGTGGTTGGGCACTGGTCCAAGAATGGACTGGGCAGGCCTAACTAAAGCAAACCGGCTCTAAGTAAGGATGGTAGACACAGTGTCGGCTGGTCAGTGACCACTGCTCGGACACGGGGATCTTGGGGTCCTAGCAACCGACACAGAGCATCCATAGCAAGCCCAGCAGAAAACAGGTTCGCGTCGTTTGCAGCCACATCGACCAGACAATCGGCCAGGCGTCCTACAGTTGATGCTGACAGCTTGCCTTCTGCAGTGACGGCAATCACTAACGAGCCCAATGCGTTCTCACGAACGATCGAGCGCACAGGTTCATAGCGTTCATGACCCAGAGATATCCCTATTCCTTCACAGACGTCGCAATCGTCAGTTGGTCGCACAAACTTAATACTGCGCCGTTGAACGCGATCCATACTCTCTCGATTCTCTTCCTGACCAAGACACTCAATAAGCGCGCTGACCGCTTGCTCGACGAGTTCAGGCGCAGTTGCTCTCCTAACGAAGGCACCCAAGGCGTCAGCAGCAACCGAGCGGACATACGTTGAGCCATCAAACAGAAGACGATCGCGCAGACAAGACAGCACATCTGCCGTAATTTGGCCACTCGTCCCCAAACCGAAAACTGCGGCTTTGCGTACCCACTTACTGGCAGATTTCGCCGCATCGAAAAAAACCTGGCTTGAACGTTCACCCGCACTGACCAATCCGTAAGTTGCCGCTCGGCGCACCGACTCGCGATCGTTGCTAAGTGCCTCAGCCAAAAGCGACAAAGCATCAACATCCGCATGCTTTGCCAATGCATAAGCTGCACCGATGCGGTTTGGCTCTGCAGCCTCGCCCTTCGCATAAAGCGCTATCTTGTATTCCTCTAACAAGCCATATTCGTGTTTCGGTGCGACGCCGTATATCCAAGCGTGTACGCTCTCCCAAACCACCGCAACATCTGGCGAGACTTGTTGATCCTGCCATGCTTGACGCTCGGGCACCGAAATCGTTTTCGGATTGGTGGTCCGATAAAGCCAAAACCGCCACATAAAACGCGGTCGATCCCGCCACGACTGCCAACCATCTCGGCGATGGTTACCGCGGTGAAACAGGTTATGGGAGTACAGCAGTATCGACCCCGCTTCAATCGGCGCGGCCTCATACGGTTGCACTAACGGCCAAGCTAAATTATCCACCGCGCGCCGCAGCCGATCGTCATGCGCCGTGTGTCGGTTCTTAATATCAGCTTCGGCATAGTTGGAACGCTTACCACTGACGGCAACGGTCTCCCACCCTTCGATCTGATAGCCGAAGTCCAAATGATCAGCACCGGCGAAGTTATCGTGGTTTTCCTCGTGATCGAATGTCCAGTATTGGGAATACGGCAAAGTCGCCGTCGGCCCCATCTCTTCCGTCACTGCTTGCGGGTAGTACAATAGCTCCAGTTGGACCGGTTGGTGATAACGAGGCTTACGGCCGTTGTAAGGTCCATTGTCGTCTTTATGCCAATGTTGGTCGTAAGCACCGCTAACGAAGGGCGTGTTGTGAGTGAACGGAACAATCGCCCATTCTTCACCTAACAATTTATCGCACGCTTGCACCAAGCCTGGGGCGCGCAAAACCTCTAAGATTTCGGGGAGATTCTCTGCCGTAATGTATTCCTTAGCCCGAAAGAGTGTTTTTTCTTTCTCATAGATTCGATCATGAATACGCCGATCAACCTTGAGCGTATCGGGGTGCAACAATACGAGGCCACGAGAGATAAAGTCGCTCACGAGGTCTTCGCTCTGGGTGTATACCGTCAACCCAGCTTCCTTGCAGGATTACCTACGTAGACGCTATCCGGGTCTGCATCCTTAACCAGGACTGCTCCCGCTCCAAGTGTGGTTCCGGCACCAACGCAAGTACCAGGCTTAACGGTTGCTCCGCCCCCAACGAAGACTCGTTCGCCCGTGGTCACGTTCCCGCAAAGGATCGCGCCCGTACCGAGAAACGTATACGCGCCAATTACGTTATCGTGCTCGATGCTCGACAACGCATTGGCCACGACCCCATCGCCCACCTTCGCATTCGTACCGATAATGGCATTGGCACCCACCAGCACATTGATGCCAAGCTCAGCATCCGCACTAACAAACGCATGCGGATGAATGAGATTTACCACTTGGTTTCGCGGCAAGCAGGCGACGATCTCCGCGCGCGCGTCAGCGTCATCCAAAGCGACGATGATCCGCTGCGCTTCGACAGGCATTTCGCGGCACAAGGAAAATGGTTGACTACACAGGCGTGCAATCTCACACGCCTGTGTAGCCAACACGTCATGGTCGCCAATAATGACCAATCCGTCGGCCATAGCTAGAGCATCTCACTCGCCACAACCTCTAACGCATCAGCTTGTTGGCAACCTAGCAGCATGTTCGAAACCGTGCCATCGGCGTCAGCTTGCTTCCATCGCTGCAGACGTTCGCGTATACGCTCTGCCGGTCCGACTAAATGGCAGGCATCAATAAGTTCAGCCGGGACCGCGGCCATTGCTTCGTCTTTTCGACCTGCCAAATAAAGATCCTGGATCTTAATGGCTTCATCTTCATAGCCAAGCCGCTTGCAGTAATCGTTGTAGAAATTTTTGTCGCGCGCGCCCATACCACCGATATACAGCGCCATGTTGCCTCGGATAGGCATCATGCACTCTTCCACGTTATCCCCCATGACCACGGTGACAAATGGCGCGATATCGAACTGCTGTAACGACTTATCATCCGCCGCATTCAGACCTTTTTCTACCGAAGGTTGGAACACTGAATATTTTTCCGGGTCCATCCATACAGGAAAGAAACCATCAGCAACTTCTGCCGCAGCCGTCACACCAGCATCGGTAATGGTCGCTGCATAGATCGGAATATCCTCCTCACAATGCAAAATGCTCTTCAAAGGCTTCCCCAATCCGGTCGTACCCGGTCCAGCGTAAGGCATTTGGTACATACTGCCGTCAAAGGTCACCGGTGCTTCCCGTGCGAATATGTCTTTCATAATCTTCACGTATTCTTTGAGCCGTGTGATCGGTTTGCCATATGGCACACCATGCCAACCCTCGACCACCTGGGGACCAGATGCACCCAGTCCGACGATGAATCGCCCGCCAGAAAGTTCCGCCAAACTCATCGCCGTCATTGCGGTCATTGCCGGCGTACGCGCAGGCATCTGCATGATCGCCGTGCCCACTTTCATCTTTGTCGTTTGGGCAAGAATCCACGCGGCTGGTGTCACCGCATCGGAACCGTAGGCTTCCGCCGTCCAGATCGACTCATAGCCCATGCTCTCGGCCGCCTTTACCGCCTCAATTGGGATACTCATTTTGCGGCCCGAGTACCCTGAAATAATACCTAGTCTCATATACAACTACCTTTGATTAAGAAAATTAGAAGTCGGCGATATTAACATCTCACCACTAAACGGAAAAAACGGACACCCCAATAAACACCAGCCACGCCTCGGCCAAACCGCTTCGCGACCATGCGAAGTAGGAAATAGGGGTTTTGTATTAGCTCAACAAGCCAGCACCGGAGGCACTCGGTAACTCGCCTTAGACACCAAATCTCGCGGCAATGTAGCGCATGATGTCCATCGACTCGAACATCCATTCCACGTCATCACCACGCTGAATGCGCAAACAGGGCACCGTTGTGCGCCCGCCACCTTGCAACAGTTGCCGGAAAGCTTCCGGGTCTTGGTTGATGTCCCGCAACGGCATCTCGATCCCATGTTGCTCCAAAAAACCTCGGACTCGATAGCAGAATCCACACAGGTCAGTTTTAAACAATTGGTACGACTCTAGATTGGCTTCACTCATGGTAATCTCGCTGCATCACTTGATACTCTCTCTAAACTCTGCATTGTATACTCCCAATCTATACGCTCGAATCCAACGATTTACATCATCGCCAAATACCATAGTCAAAGCACGATCGAGTATCTACACTCTGATTTTACCGACTATTGCTTCAAGACTAACAAATATGGCTAAAAAAGACCGACGTGCAATTCTAGCCCGTAACACCATCATCGGCTTCATCGCCGTTGTCACCATTCTGATCGTTGGTTTCGGCTCCTATGTCAGTTCACCGCTGGCAGAACAAGGCGACATTTCGGACGCCGATGACCTCAGAGAAGTGGAAAACCCGCGGGCACGTAGACGCAGCGACCCAATCACCGTGGTTGAATTCTTTGCTTATACTTGTGTTCACTGCAAAAATTTTGACCCAATGATCGAAGAATGGGCCGCTGAACAAGCGGAAGATGTAGCCTTCAGCCGCCAACCTGCCATGTGGTCACCGGTACAAATCATGCTGGGTCAGACTTATTTAACCTTGGCCGACCAGAAAACGTTGCCGCAGAACCACGCAAGAATCTTCCGCGCGATCCACGACACGCGGAAACAGTTTCAAAGCGCTGATATGGTCGGCGACTATGTCGATGGCCGCGGTCTGAGTAAAGAGGAGTTCCTACGGGCGTTTAACTCACCACGGGTTAAAGCTGCCGTGCGTGGCGCAGAAACCGACCTGAGGGAATTCAAGATCAGTGCGACACCTTCGATAGTTGTCGCTGGGCGATACATCGTCGGGATGAAAGCGGGTATGGGGCGCGCGCTCGAAGTGGTAGACAAATTGGTTGCCCAAATACGTACCGAAGACCAAACCAGGGGCTAATTTGGGCCCGAAATCAAGACGTTAGCGCGTTCAGGTTCCGTTCAACCAGAATTCCCTACCTTAGCGCTATGGTTTTGCTCGGTGCTGCTTGATGGGCGATTATCAATTATTGCCGTTGCTAGGGAGACAGCCTGGACCAGGGCTATCAATCTGTACGCGATCCTTGCACGTCTCGCCTGAGCTCGCAGGTCGGAGAGCTCAAACTGCCGGCAAGCAGGACCATTGCCCAGGATCCGCTGGTGCTACTCGCCGCCGGATTCATCTATCGCGTTCAGTTGTTCGCCGACAAAACACCACCCGTTTAAAAGCGCGATTTTCTTACACTAATTTTTCATCACCGCTCACGCTTTTAATGGCAAAGTAAGGCACTTGAATTAACGTGGTCAACGAGAGCACGCATTGGCGAAACGACGCACAAAATTATCTGCCCGACGAGCAACCAAGAGGCCTGCCAAGCGCGGACAGAAAAAGCCTCGTTCATGGGCTTTCGGCCTCCTTAAGCTAACGTCTGGCTTTGGCCTGTTCGTTGCACTAGGCGTTCTCGGCTACCTAATTTTTCTCGACCGATCGATAACGTCCACATTCGAAGGACGGCGCTGGTCCGTTCCCGCCCAAGTATTTGCCCAACCATTGGAACTGCACGCAGAGGCCCCACTTAGTCGCTGGGCGTTAACGCGCGAACTTAGCCGTCTTGGCTATAGCAACGATGCGAATCTAACCACACCCGGCACATTTAAAACTCGGAACAAGGAATTGCAGATCTTTCTGCGGCCCTTCCAATTCATGGAACGAGCACGCGGGGCACAACGTATCAGCGTGCATTTTGCGGACACACACATTCAGCGCATTACCAATGGCAATGGCGAAGTGCCCCTGATCCGGCTGGAACCCGCCATCATTGGCAGCTTCTTTCCAACCCACGGTGAAGATCGGCTCATTCTCACGCCTGACCAAGTGCCCTCACTGTTAAGCGAGGGTTTGAAGTCAATCGAAGACCGAAATTTTGACCAGCACATTGGCTTTTCAGCCACCGGTATCCTGCGCGCATTTTGGGTTAATCTACGCTCAGGCGAGCGCCAGCAAGGCGGTAGCACGCTCACACAACAGCTCGTCAAGAGCTACTTCTTAGACAATCGCCGGACGATCGAGCGTAAGCTACAAGAGGTTGCAATGGCGATCATTCTCGACGCTCGTTTCAGCAAAGAAGATTTGCTCACGGCTTATATTAACGAGATCTTTCTTGGCCAACACGGCAATAGAGCGGTCCATGGTTTTGGTCTTGGTGCTCAGTTTTACTTCAACAAACCTTTAGCCGAGCTCAAGGCTGATGAGATCGCGACCTTAATCTCGGTCATCCGTGGACCGTCTTACTACAATCCATTTCGTCACCCCCAAAGAGCACGCGAACGCCGTAACCGAATACTCAACACGTTCGCCCGAGACGGATTGATTTCGGGCCAAACGCTAGCAACAAGCCTGGCGCAACCATTAGGGGTGGTCGATGGACCAAGTTCTGGTGGCGCATACTATCCAGCGTTTATGGATATGGTTCGCTCAGATCTACGTGACTTTTATGCTCAATCCGACCTCAATTCGAAAGGTTTGAGAGTTTTCACCACTCTCAAACCAAGAGAACAGGAAAATACTCAACAAGCTGTCTCACACGTACTCGACCAGATCGAGTTAGACCGCAGACTCACCGCAAAGTCTCTGCAAGCTGCCGCCATAGTCGCAGATACTCAGACTGGAGACATCGAGGCCTTAGTGGGAGGGCGGCAAGGTCGAATCGATGGTTTTAACAGAGCGCTCAATGCGGAACGACCAGTGGGCTCCCTGATCAAGCCTGTGGTTTATCTAACCGCAATTGAAAACGGTATGAGTCTTGCTGACCCGGTTAAGGATGAACCCATCACGCTCACACCAAAGTTCGGCGAACCCTGGTCTCCTAAGAATTTTGATGGCAAGTTTTATGGCGAGCTACCTTTGTTCCGAGCGCTAGCGCAATCGCGCAATCTCGCAACCGTCCAACTTGGCATGAGTATCGGTCTAGAACAAATACAAACCCGTTTGAGTAATCTCACAACGCGCGCGCCAACAAACCGTTACCCTAGCCTTCTGCTTGGCGCTGAACCGCTGTCGCCCCTTAAAATGCTAGAACTCTATGGCAACTTCGCGAGCGGTGGATTTAGGACTCACCCAAAAGCAGTCATCGCCGTCCTCGACCCAGAAGGCCAACCAGTATCACATCATCCTTTTGAGCTCGAGCAGACAATCGCACCTAACCACGCAGCAACGCTTGCCAGAGCTCTAGAAATCGTAATGGCAAAAGGGACCGGCAGATCTTCTCCCTACGCGCAGGCGGGAGTCGCCGGCAAAACTGGCACCTCCAATGATAACCGAGACAGTTGGTTCGCGGGTTTTGATAACAGTCGGTTGACCGTCGTTTGGGTTGGCCGCGATGACAACGAACCGACCGGCCTGACAGGCGGGTCGGGCGCCTTGCGCGTTTGGAACGAAATCACGCACGGGCACACAATCGATCCATTGATACACCTGCATGCCGATGAATTACTCGAAGTAGAGTTTCAAACCGGTTTGAGAGCGCGCAAGGACTGTGCCGATGTTGTTTTAATTCCCGTGCCATCACCACAAAACTTAGCGATCAAACCCGGCTGCAATATCCGCCCTTCCATGCGTCAGCGGGTCAAAGGCTGGTTTGACTAACGTGTTAACTGACGTGACAGCTACTCTCTCGCACACTGATAGTGACCAATCATCGCCGCGGCCACACAGGTGCTTACCCATGCGAATTTATACGCACGTCCCGCTTGCTCGTGCTGTCCCGCCTGTTGGTAGTTTGCTTCTTTCTGTACGATGAGCAGACCATGCTATCTCGCAAGAAACAAAACAAACGCTTCACCGTCCCGTTCGTATTTTTGTTTTTAGCGTCTTTGGCTCTAGGCGGCTGCTCAAGCAATACAGTTGCACCGCCAATTTCCGAGGTTAGTGACCGCGCCCCTATTGAGAGAACCATCGCCACCGAAGATGTGACTAACCAACAAAGCACTTCTGCTGCAACAGTGGAACTGTTGGCTCAAGCGAACGACTCACTAGAGGCTAATGATCAGGCGACAGCTATCACGTATCTTGAACGCGCTATCCGTATCACACCTCGGAACCCGGAGCTGTGGACCCAGCTTGCGCATGCGCATCTTTTAGACGGGAACTTGAGCGTCGCGGAACAACATGCACGCAAAGCGATCGCCCTCAGTTCAAATGACGAGACGCTAGAACAACAAGCCTGGTTGACGTTCGCCGATGTCCGCGAAGCACAAGGCAACAGAACCGAAGCACAAGGCATTAGGCGGCGGTTTAACAGATTTCGAGGCTAAGGAGAAGACGATGGCATTTTCAGAATATAAGGTCTTACACATTGCAGAAGGCGGCTGCGGCACAATCTTTCTCGGCGCATCAGGTGTCCCGCTTAAACGACTAGAAGCTGAACTCAACGAGCATGCTGCAGACGGTTGGCAACTCGTTTTTCAGACCCTGGAGAACAAACGCTATTTGCTCTTTTGGAACCGGGAAGCCGTGATAGTTACATTGGCGCGGTAAGCGTCCACTCTCGTGCAGAGAATCGCGCCTAAACACCTGCTCGCCAAGCCGGTCGTTCGCCTGATCGACGCCTACAGGGATCGCGGTGGCGGTAAACATTTCTTTGGCGTCGAGTGCAACTTTTCACCGACCTGTTCCGACTATACAAAGACAGCTCTACAAGAAGATGGGCTGTGGCGAGGCGGTCACGCGGGCTGGCAACGAATTAGACGCTGCATCAACCCTGATCAAGTGGGCAAACTCAACGATCCTTACCGGGGAGACAACATGTTAGAAGCACTGACGCTAAGCAGCAAAGATGTCGCAGACCACGAGGAAGCGTTACGGGTGAGAATCCGCGCGCTGACGGACGCAAATCGGCTCTACTATTTCAAGCGGTTCAAGTCAGACCTGAAAGATCCCGACACTTATGCGGTCTTAAACTGGTTCTTCCTCGCCGGACTACACCACATGTACCTGGGCAATTGGCTACGAGGGGCAATCAATCTTGTCATCCTAATCGTCGGTATCGCCCTACTCTTTAGTGCGTTCACTACTCTAGGCATGGTTGTGATCGCAGCACTGCTCGCAATCGAGTTGATGGCATTATTCCGCTCGCAGACAGTCGTTGCCAATCACAACAACCTCCTTGCAGAATCTATCCTGGACGAACTTGAGCGGGAGGTTTAGGACAGGCCAGCAGTTCCAGCCAATGTACGACCGGAACGCCAGTCCGATGGCCAAGGTGAGTTTGGCAACCAACATTTGCCGTTGCGATGATCTCTGGATCATGCTGCAACAGAGTTTCAACCTTACGGCGTCCCAACTCATCAGACATTTTTGGTTCGAGCATTGAATAGCTCCCCGCTGATCCACAGCAAATGTGTGGATCCTTAGTTGGCACTAATTCATATCCCACAGCAACGAGACACTTTTCGACCGACCCCGTAATTTTCATACCATGTTGTAAACTACATGGAGCATGCCATGCGACACGGTCAATATCGTCACGCTTGCGCAAATCAAGCGAGGCGCGCTCTACATATTCCACAACATCAAGGGCTGCGTCGGAAACCATTGCCGCCGCTTCGGCGTACTCACAATCATCGGCTAACAACCGCCCATAGTCCTTAATCGTGACACCACAGCCACTTGCGGTAGAAACAATGGCTTCGCAGGTATCAAGATGAACGCTTAACGCATCGACGTTCTGCCGTATTCGTTCTAGCGCTCTAGATTCATCACCGAGGTGTAGATCCAAAGCACCACAACACCCCTCCTGCGACGCAATTTCAACCCCAATACCTTGCTCATCAAGCAGATTCAGGAAGTGCTCATTCGTGGTCGCTGTCGCAACTTGTTGAGCACAGCCGTTCAGCAACAGTACTTTACGTGCATGCCGCTCATTAGCTACCACCCCCATCCCAATCCGTTGGGGAATATGTTGTTTGAGCCGATAAGGAATAAACGGTCGAGTCATTTTACCAAGCTGCGCCATCTGACGTAATCGTGAGGCATTCGGAACAAGCCATCGTACGAACACGCGCAACCAATTCTTAAGCCCACGACGACTCGGACCCAGTTTATTGCGGGCGATTTCAGCAAGCTCTCCGTAAGCGACCCCCGATGGACAAGTGGTCTCACACGCACGACAAGTGAGACAACGGTCAAGATGCATTTGACTGCGCGTAGAATCACCTACCTCTTCCAGTAAATCGCGAATCAGGTAGATACGCCCTCTGGGACCGTCTAGTTCATCACCCGTGAGTTGGTAAGTGGGACAGGTCGCGTTGCAAAACCCACAGTGCACACAACTGCGTAATATCTCGTTTGCACGCTGTCCTCGATCTGTCGCTAAAAGCTCTGCTGAAAAGTTAGTCTGCATCCGACTCATCCAAATTCGACAAGAGGTTCAGAGGGGATCGAAAGACACCACCCGGGTCAAACGCTTGCTTGATCCGGCGCATAATTTGTTTCTGCCCCGATTCGATAGGGACTTCACACCCCAACTGCCAAGCCCAGCCGTTAACACGGTGGACATACTCAGCGATGTTCACAGATAAAGCGTTCGTCCAGATCCAGCGAAGCCCGCCATTCCACTCGAATGACCAATTGAGGCCTTCCGGTGCTGGCGCATTTGGCGGGCAAATCACTCTGACCGCCCCACCCTCTGCCATCGCCGAAAAGGCCACATGTCGATGATCGCGGATACTCGACCAGAGGCCATTAGTCGCATCACGCTGACCGCCAAGACGCACTTCCGCAGCATCGAGCGCACTCTCCGCACCCTCCAATCTGATGCTTAAGTTGTCATCATGCCAAAACGTTGCTGTGACCGGATAAGGCTGCTGTGCAACCTGTCGACAGAATCTTAGTGCGGCCCCGCCATCCAGCTCATAACACAGCGTGCGCGAGTGATCCGGCTGTGGCGCCAACCGTAAGGAAGCTTGGAGGATGAGACCGAGATTTGCGAACGCACCAACGTTTAAACGAGAAACATCATAACCCGCAACGTTCTTCATGACTTGGCCGCCGAATTTAAGTAGTTCACCTTTGCCATTAATGACTTCAATGCCAAGTACTGAGTCTCTCAGGGAGCCTCGCCAAGGTCGCCCTGGGCCGGAAAATCCAGAACCCAACGCCCCTCCGACAGTGCCAAGACCTGAAAACTCTGGCGGTTCCGCACCTAACATTTGTCGTCCTCGGGCAAGCTCCTGCCTAAGCACTTTAAGCGGAGTCCCAGCCCGCACGGTGACCACCAACTCTTCGGGTTCCAACGCCACTATGCCGGTATGTTCGACGGTACTCACCATTTCAGCCGAGATTTCGGGTAGGTAATGTCGCTTGCTACCTTGCCCGCAGACCTTTAGATGACGGCCATCGTTTAATGCGCTCACAACAACTTCTCTCAGCAATTCGGTCTGATCCACTAAAATCGTTCCAGCTCTGGGAGCGGTAACTCGCCATGACGAACGTGCATCCCGCCAAGTTCTCCACAACGGGTCAAGGTCGGGATCCCTTTAC
>JACLAC010018738.1_pt1 | contig 14334 bp, 9 predicted proteins | sample 8027881 | NCBI WGS metagenome assembly JACLAC01 (sample SAMN15725517, study PRJNA655200) | protist metagenome | isolation source: fluorescence activated cell sorting (FACS) single amplified genomes of... | place: Spain: Blaines Bay Microbial Observatory, Mediterranean Sea | collected 2016-01-19 | reverse complement strand
TCCTGTCCGCCTGCTTCGCTTTCCTCTTCCTCTCCACCATCTGCACGTGCATGTGCTCCTCCAGCTTCTCGAGGAGAGCGTTGGCCTCGCGCGCCTCCGCCGCGGCAGCCGCAGCGAATCCCGCCGCGCGAATCTCCACCACCTCCTCCGCCGTTGGCTCGCCCGCCATGAGGCACTGATACGCCACCAGCGTGCCGATCTCGCCCGCAACATTACTGGCAATCTTCCTCGCGTGTGCTTTGACCTCGTCGTATCCCCGGGTGGAGAGTAAAGCCTTGGACGGCAGGAGCGAGGCTTCAGCCGCTTCGCCCATCGACTTGCGAACGTGCTGCGGCAGACGTTCCGCGTAAACAGAAAGATTCATTTCTACTAGCGTTTGTATGTCGTCCACGTGGATGAAGTGGACCAAGTGCGGCTTCGCGCCTTTGGTTGGCAGCGGTTGCAAGGATGCACCGTCATCACCATCGGCAGCGGCAGCGGATTTCCTGCTCTTTTTCGCTGCTATCGCTGCTGCTCTTGCGGCTCGGACGACAGAGTCCACGCCTCCGTCGCTGCTCTCATCTGCACTGCTGGGGTTGCCGACGTCGCCCTTTGCCTCCACAAAGCCGCCGCCGCCGCTGCTACTGCTCCTCCTCCTCCTCCTCCTACTACTACTACTACTACTAACACGACCATCATAAATAAGAAGACGAGCACCACTACTACTGAGACTCGTGCCAAACGGCAGCCCGGTACGCGAAGGCGAGAAGCTCAGAGGCCCGACGCTGAAGCCGCAGCCAGAGTAACAGCCCCGGAGCACGGAGACTAGAGCGAGGTAGATGGCCTCGAGGTCGAGGAAGAGCACCTGCATGCGCCGTGTCAAGCCGCGCGCACGCGCCTGCATGAGCGCCGCGCAGACCTGCTTCCAGTGCTTGAAGTGTACCATCCAGGACCAAATGCGCTGCAGCGTGAATCGGCTGCGGACAGTAGCCCGGCGCAGCGCGGTATATCGCAATCGGCGCTTCTCATCTTCGAGGATCTCCGAGCGACCCTTCTCGCTCAGCGTGACAGAGCCTTCTTGCGTCTCGATGGACCACGGCGCGACGTTCTTGTGCGTGAAGGTTAGGGGGGCTGGCGGGTGCTGACTCAGCGCCCATTCCTCCTTCTCGAGCAGCTGCACGCTCGCGGCGGCGCCCTCGCGCATCATGTTGGTCCACTCCTGCGCGCTCCCGTCGATCCCCTCCTGGAACAGCTGCTTGAGCAGCTTGGATAGCCAGACGGACATGGACAGCCGCTGCTGCGCGATTGGGAGCAGCTCGGCGTCGCGCTCCGGGTCGCCACCCGTCACGCCCGCTTCGCGCAGGCACTTGAGCACGACGACGTGCCGCCCGATGTCATCCTGGTTCAGCAGGCAGCGCAGCGCGCCGTCGGGGCCCTCGCGGGAGTACAAGGCTTTGATCTCGGCCGTGTAGAGCCGAAGCCACGGCGAGTGGAGGGAAGAGACGAGGTCGTACCCGACGTGAGAGATGTCATTGCCATGGTAGAGCGGAAGGCCCCACACCGTTGCACTCCGGGAGAAGTTTGCAGACTCAAGGGCAGATTTGATGAAGGTGCGGTCGCTGATGAGCGACGAGATGAGCGATCGAATAGAAGAGGAGACCCAGATTGTGTCTGCCACATCGGCTGTCGTCGTATCCATTCTTTGCTCTTCGGCCATCCTCTCTCCTCTCCTCCTTCCTCCTGCAATACCATGGTAGATCTAGATCTAATAAAAATACTCTTCTACTACGAGTCCACGAGTAGTATGGGTACCATGGTAGGGACATGTACTAGTAGCATGTACTACCATGGTAGTAGCGCAAGAAGTGTGCAATATAATTTCGAAATTCGCGCCCCCCTTGCCATGGAGGAGAGGTAGTACTGATAGGGAAATCCCTACTCGTAGCTAGCTAGGGAAGAGTCCCCCCTTCGCTCCCTCCCCTTCATCACCACAATGACGTCGACTGTCAACACGGCCGGCAGGCACGGCGCAGCGGCGCAATTCGCAGTGCATCCCGCCGCGCACTTCTCCTCGTCTTCGTCTTCCTCGTCCTCTTTGCCCACCTCGGCCCCCACGTCCTCCTCGTCCTCCGCCGCGCGCACTCCTTTCGGCTTTCCTCATACAAATGGCGTCGATGCCGGCTTTATGCACATGCAGCACTTCGTGCCTGCGGGGATGCTGACCGCCGCACAGCTCATGCCGCCGCCGCAGGTACTCAACGCCGCGTCTGCGAGCGCTCTGGCCGCCGCGGTCGCGGCGCGGGCCGCCTTCGCCGCGAGCAAGTACCGCCTGCTTCACACGGATGCGTCTGGCCGTCCGCGATTTGGCGTCGCGGACGACGACACACGCAGTCCCAGCGGGGCGAAGGCTGGATACAGGTGCGGCCGGTGCGGGCAGCTGAAGAAGGGGCACGTCTGCCTGGGCAACGTCGACTGGCGAGGGACGGGGCAGGTATACACTCGCCGCGCCAAGAAGGGCAGTGCTGAGCACATGCTCAAGCTCCAGGCGAAGCAGCAAGCCAAGCTGCTCTCGCATCACCTGAAAGCAGGCACGTACGACCCGAAGAACGATATGGAGCCGCGCACGACATTCTTCGCGGAGGAGCGCAAGCGCGTCGTCGACAAGCTCGTCCGCCAGTCCGCCCACGGCGGCGGCATCCCCGTCTCCCCCTCGAAATTTGACCTCCTCGAGCTGCAGAAGTCTCTACAGCAGGAGAAGAAGCGGAAGAAGCGCAGCAAGAAGAAGAAAAAGAATGAGAAGCAGCAGCGCATGATGGGCGATGACATCACGCCGCGCTGGGCGGACGACGTGCTCGTGTGCAGCACCCACTCACTCCATGGCCTGCGCGTACGCTCGCACTGGGACCATGACGTGCAATGCGTCGGTGCAGAGCAAGACCAGAACAAGGGCAAGCAGTTCGTCAACGGTGTCGTCACCAACGCGTTCTCGAACGACGGCAACGACCTCGCCGTGGAAGTGCGCTGGAACGCCGACGGCACAACCGCGTTGCCGCTGTGGACCACGCATCGCTGGGGTTGCGGCGTCGAGGGCCGCGAGGAGCTGCACAGATGGATGATTGCGGCCCAGCAGGACTTCATCCGGCACAATGTCCCCGGCTACACAAACAAGATCATATTTCAGGCAGCCATCGAGGCCGCCATCGAGGCCAAGGCCGTGCACTACACGACCTTCGACCCGGAGAACCCCAAGCCCGACCCCCGCAAGGGCCACGCTGACGATGAGCGGTACGCCGATGACGTCTGGTGGAACGCGCGCGCTCCAGTTGCGGAGGGCCAGCGCGGCCAGCTCTGGGCCGTCGACCTGCTGGAGAGCGCGAAAAAGGAGAAGGAGGCGCGCCGTCGCGAGCGCGAGGCAGGGAGGGTGTTCAAGGCTCGCAGGAGGGACAAGATGGGCGAGAAAAGCAGCAGCGATTCCTCCACGTTGCCACCGTCACCGGCGCCGTCGTCCTCGTCCTCCTCTTTGTCTTCGTCCTTGCCCTCGTCCTCGTCCTCCGCCGAATCTGCACCGTTCCAGCACGCTCTCCTCAGCGGTGCGGCACGGGCTTCTTCCAAGGAGGGAAAACCCCGGAAGAGGAGCAGCATGTTCAGCCTAGCGACACTACAGTTCGGTGCTGTTGCCGGCGCCTCTTCGTCGGGACTGCTGCCGCTCCTACCGGTGCCGAACGCGCCCCCCAAGAAAAGCCACAAGAGCAAGGCCGAGCAGGCGGCGCGAGCAAAGCGGCGTGCAATTCGCGAAGCGTACGAGCGGCAAAAGGCGATTGCCATCGCCAAGGGTCTACCACTGCCGCCGCCGCCGCCGCGCAAGAAGAAGAAGACGAAAGAGGAGAAGGCCAAGGAGGAGGCCACCAAGAAGGCGATGCTCGCCGCCAGGGCCAAGGCTCGGGCCGAGAAGAATGCGGCCAAGAAGGCGGGGCGCGCGAGGCGGAGGGCGGGCATGAGCAGCAATCCTTCGCGCGTGATTTCGGTGCAGAAGGTGGACAAGAAAATCTGGACGTCGGCCAAGCCTGGAATCGCGTCGTTGTCGTCGTCGTCGTCGTCGTCGTCGTCGTCGTCGTCGTCGTCGTCCGCAAGCGTGACCAAGCTGACGATTGCGAACTCCAGCTCTAAGTCAGCGACGGCGCGTGCCTCCTCGGCGCCGGCGCCGCGGATTCGCTCGTCTTCTGCATCTTACTCCTCCTCCTCCTCCTCCTCCTCCTCCTCATCTTCCTCCTCGCCGCCGCTGCCGTCGAAGTCTTCGAAGTTCCACGGCGTCAGCTGGCACAAGACGGTCGGCAAGTGGTACGTCCAACTCCGCCACGAGGGCTTGGACATTTCGCTGGGATACTTTGACGAGGAGGAAATGGCTGCTCGCGCCTACGACGCTGGTGCTCGACAGTACCGTCCTGGAACAGCTCTGCTGAACTATCCGGATCAGGTCCCTCCGGCGTCGACGAATGTGTCCGTGGCTCCGCCAGTAGCAGCAGCTGAGCCGTCGGCGCACGGCGAATCTGCTACTGCAGAGGCGATGGAGCTCGAGGGCAAGAGCAGGGGTGCGAGTAAACGCAAGGAAAGTGGCAGTGGTAAGGGATTACACAAGGGGGAGAAGAAGAAGAAGAAGCGACGGCGAAACTGGTGAAAGGGGAGGAGAGGAGGATTGGGAGGAACATGGCACATACTAACAGAGAACAGAAGAAATGTGCAAGAGCAACGTGACGAAGGAAATATCATGGCTATACATCGTTCATGAAAAGACACTCCCGACACCGCTCTCTGTCTGTCTGTCTGTCTGTCTTTCTTTCTATCGCTACCAAATCACAGAGCAAACTACAGCTCCGCCATCTCAGCTGCGACTCCTCGATTCGCAGTATACTCCACACTTTTGACCCCGAACTTCTCCGCCGCGTCCTTGTGCAACTCCAACAGCTCCTTCAACTGTCCAGCACGTTCGCCCTGTAGATCCGAATGGTGCGCCTTGGCCAATTCCCATGCCGGCTCGTTGGGCGAAAATACGTCGTCCTCGGAGAGATCTTCATTGCCGAGATCCAGTGCAGCGCTTGCTACACGGACATCGACGTGAACGCCGAGGGCCATGACCTGCTTGAGCCGAGCCAAGAAGTGCTTCTCCCGATTTGCCTCCGCGTTGAGCGCCTTGATCGTCGTCAGCTGCGTCTCGTCGAGTCTCATCATCGGTGCGAGGAATTCCAGGAGGTCCAGAAAGGGTTGGTTATCTGCCGCGGCGTCGTCTCGCTCGACCTGGCTCAAGAGAAGTCCCCCTTCTTTGTGCACACCGGCGACGCGCATGTTCGAGATTGTCGTCTCCAGGGAAGCAAGCTTTGCTTCAAAAGCCAGCTGGATCGACTTGGGCACTTTGCCCGACGCGAAGAAGTAGGTGGGCTGCACGTCCCGGGATAGCAGTCGCAGGAGCGCCGCGACGCCACCTTTGTCCGCCGCGGGGCCCCCCACCGGGATCTCCGCGACGGCGGCGCTCTCCTCGTCGCTGGCCGTGAACGAGTCGAAGAACTGGAGGTTGATCTTAGCAAACCTCTCCCTCAACTTTGCGACCTTGGTCCGTCAAGTGGAATTCATGGATGAGTGTCTTTTAAATTACAGATATAAGTGAAACAATACAAAAGTGGGAAAAAAAAGGTGAAAAGTTGACTGACTGACCTTTGCCACCTTTCGATGACCCTCGGGCAGTCCCTCCGCGACGTTCTCGAGATGATCTTTCGCCAACTCGCGCTCCATCTTTGCGCTTTCGCGGTCGTAGTGCGCCTGCATCTGGGCCTTGTGCCGGGCCCACACCGCGGCGGAAGTGCGGCCTGGCAGCGGAGGAAGGACAGACGGGCAAACGCCGCCCGCTTCATCGTCTTCGACACAGTTCTTTATCACCTTTCGGAAGATGTCCCCGAGAGTCTTTTCAAAGAGGAAGGCCCCGCTGGCCACTGAGGCGGTGAACTGAGCGCGGTCGCTGCTTGCAGCGTAGGCCGCAAGAGCCTCTGTCGCGTACGCTTCGCTTTCCTTCTCGTAATTCCCCTCCAGCGCGTCCAACTTCTCGTCCCTGGCCTGCTCCAGGGCTTCTAGCTTCTCGTCGGGGCTCCCCGCCGCCGCATTCAGCTCCTCGACCTTCTCCAGAGCGAGCAGCATCTCCTGGTGTGCTGCGCGCTCAAACCGCACCTCCCTCTCGATCTGCCGGAGGTGTTGATCGTGCCACGGCCCTTCCCCATCGCTCACACTGCTGGGGATGATGTGCAGAATGGCGATAAGGTGCTTTGCCGTCTTGCTGTTGACGTGGGTCACTGCGCTGGTCGCAAACGGCAGCGGGACTGCGACGGAGACAACCGTGAACTTGCCGCCGTTGCCCCCGTGACCGTCGCTGACCTCGTCGATGCTGAGCCACTGGTACGTTGTGTCGGTGAAGAAATTGGCCTCGTCACTGGCGGCCTTGCCAAGTTCGTCCGCGGGCAGGATGCCAAGATGCTGCGAGTCAATAAACTCCTGGAAGGAGATGGCATCATCGCCGTCCGTGTCTATCAGCTTGAGCACATCCGACACGTCGTCCTCCGTAATGTCGGGCGCCTCCGGGTCGTCAAGCAGCTCGATGACGAAGTCCATGAGCTCGTCGGGATCGATCATGCCGTTCACATCGACGTCGATTTCCACGAAGCGCGCTTCGTTGCCCGTCACGATGCCATCCCCGTCGATGTCCACCGCCGCGATCTGCTCCTGCGAAAATCCGTCGAAGTTTTCCACCCACGTCTCGTCGCCGCCAGTGGAGTCGGACGGGTCGGAGTGGCTATTCCTTTCTTTCGGTTTTGCCGGCGAGCCGTCAGCCGTCGCCAAAGCAGACCCCCTGCTCCCGATGCCCAGGAGAAGACTGAGAAGCAGAAGCATTGGAGCCCTCCCCCCAACGTGAATGAATGATCTCGAGGATGGGATCTCGAGATCTCGTCTGGCTTCGATATCGAGATCATCCTCCATACTACTTTTACATGTAGTAGAGTAGCAATGCTAGCATTGCTACCGCATCGACGTCAAAAACCAAGATCTAGCTAGCTAGTACCAATATGCATGCATTATGCAGAATAAATAGAATGCAAATAGGCCGCCGCCGCCTACTAATTACTACTTGAGGTTTGTTGTTCTACTTTTCGTCGTACCAACTGAGACCCGAAATCGACCAAGCGAGACTGCTTACGCCGGCGAAACGAAACTAATAACGAAACTAATATAATTGGTCTGGATCCCATCTCCCCTCTCCGACAGAACTGCCCAGCCGGATGCGCTTGGCATGCACGCTGCTCGTTGTTCTCTACTTTGCTGCGCCGTCAAACGCTGTGACCCACCTCTCTTTCGGCTTCGACGATTCCAATTGTCCAGATTCCGCATCAAATTCTGATTCAATCGCAAATGCTGGCAGCAGCGGCGGCAGAATCCTCCACGGGTATTTCCCCTCCCCCTCTCCCTCCTCTTCATCTTCTTTCTTTTCGCCCACCACCACCACCACTACCACTGCCCGTGCCACCGGCGTCGTCGGCGCGGGCGACGATGTCCTCCTTTACGGTGTCGGGAGAGCATTGGCCAACGGCGCTGAAGCTGCCGCCGGCGCAGCTGCCTCTTCATCTGCTTCCGGCGACACCGGTTCCTCTTCGCCAACTGCCGACGGGGACACCAGTTCCTCTTCGCCAACTGCCGACGGCGACACCGGTTCCTCTTCGCCAACTGCCGACGGGGACATCTCCGACGCCGTGAACCGCCCGCAGCTCGAGCTGGATAGCGCCTACCTCCCGCGGGACACGCTCTCGTGGCTTAAGGGGCTCTCGCTTTTCTCTGCAGCGCTGTCAGTGCTCGGCACCCTCTTTGTGATTGTATCCTACTTTTCCTTCGGCAGTCTCCAGACGCAGCCGTTTCAGCTGGTGGTGATGCTCTGCTGCGCGGACCTGATGCTTTCCGTCGGGTGGCTGCTCAACGTCTCGCACGACTCCGCCGCAGACTCTGTCTGTCCGTCATCTGCTTGCATCGTGGCGGCCATCCTGGTGCAGTACTTTAGCGTGTCGGAGATGATGTGGGTCTTCTGCATTGCAGTCAACATGTTCCTCGTGCTGAAGATGCGGGTCCACACGGACGGGATGCTCAAGTTTTATCACTTGCTCGCGTGGGGCCTTCCTGCCGTCCTCGTCAGCGCTTGCATATCACTCGAGCTCTTTGGCGACGCGGGTCTCTGGTGCTGGATCACCATTGACTCAATGCCCCCAGGCGGGTACGAGGCAGCCGACAAGAGCACTGGCAGTGGCACTGCTGGCGGCAGCAGGGGCGCCACTGCCAGTGGCGACGGTGACGATGGCGGCGGACGGCTACTACGCACAGTCGTGGACGGCATGACGTCGAGGCTGCTGCAGCAGAATTCCACGGCCAGCGATGGCAGTGCAATCAGCAAGGACGACGGCGGGTTTGCGTATGCTGATCTAGATTTCGGCGTCAAGGCTCGCCTGTTCTTCTACTATCTCCCACTAGCGCTGACACTGACCTCGGTCTGCTTCTTTTTCTTCTTCTCCCTCAACGCCCTCCCCGACACAACCCTCGGGATGGCGACGCGCAAGCAAAAGCTTGCTCTCCGCCTGCGCATCTATTTGGCTGTGTTTGTCGTCTGCAAGACGCCGGACATCCTTGCTAGGATCCAGCTCGGCGAGAGCCCGCGTAATCCCTCCGTCTTTCTGCTGGCACTGTCCGCGATCGTCTCGCCTCTGCAGGGGCTGGGCGACGCTGTGGCGTTTGGGATGAATCGAAAGGTGCTCAGCGAGTGGCGGCGCAAGTATCGGCAGGTTGCGAATGCGGACGGTGGCGCTGGCGGGCTGTACCTCCCGTATAACCCAAGCAGCAGGGGTAGAGGTGGGAATGGAGACGGGGGTCGCCTTCTCAGTGGCATCAGCACCAGCAGTAGTGGTAGTGGGGGCGGCGGTGGCGGAAGTGCTGGCGGCATGAGTAGCGGTGGCCGCGAGCGGCGACGTTGTCGTCGCCCTCGCGGAAGCATGGGTGTCAGCATCGACCAACGTTCTCTCTTGCGGCAAGCGCAGGCGGAGGAAGAAGGGCAGCTGGCGCAGATGGCGCTGCAGCAGCGGCAGCAGCACCAACATGAGCAGCCGGCGGAAGTAAAGAACCCAGCCTCCTCGCAAATTCCGCGATTACCGCCCCAGGACGATGAATTCAGGAGCTTTGATCATTTATAGTAGGACCTGAATGAGATAAATAAATTATTATATTGTTAACATAATGAAAATAATTATTATGAAATGATATCGAAGGCATGCCTATGCTGTGCCGATAGTTGTTGTACCTATGTACTAGTATGCGTACAGATAAAAAATATATTTATTGGACATACCAACATCCATTCTCGAAATCCCTAACATGTATTGCAGTACTACCAGGTACCATGGTAGCTGCTACTACTACCTGGTGTAGAGTACTATGCATACATGTATGATACTCCTATGCATGTATGCGACCGGTCTCACTAAAGTAGTAGCATGCCTACCATGGTACTACTTACTCGAGAGTATTGCGATGCATATGCATAGTACTACTAGCTAGAGCAGCTACTACTATGGCATAGTAGTATGCATAGTACGAGCTCGTAGTAGTACCATGTTGTAAGTATGGCTATCCGTATTAGACTACTTAGTACAAATAAAAGTAGAAATAAACTCTTTATTAGTAAGCCAAGAATGACGTAATGGCCGAAACGGCGAGCCTTGAAAAAGAAGATCTTCTGGCCTACGTCCTGGTCGGCGGCAAACAAGCAAGCAGCATGCCCTCCCACCGCTGGTCCAACGATGAGTGGGGTGAGCTGGAATTCATTCCGGCTTCTCGGCACCAGCCAGAACCCAGCGCCCCCAACCCCAACCCGAACAGCTATCGCAGCCGGGGCAGCAGCTACCGCAGCAGTCGCGGAGGCAGCGGCGGCCGCGACCGCCACCAGCACTCCTCCCACTTCGACCAATCGGACCCGCGACAGGTACGAGAGCAGCTTGCATCTGGGCGTCACCCCTCGCAGCATCCGCACCAGAAACCTGACCTCTCTGATCCCTCGGCGCGGTTGCGAGGGGGGGGGCGTCGGAGGAGGAGGCCGAAGCCGAGGCCGTGGCCGCCGCGGCCGCGGCCGACGCTATGATGACCGCCCTTCTGGGTACCGTCCGCAGAAGATTGTCGTCGCCCCGCAGTACCGCCGCGTCTCTCCACTCCCGTGCAACCGGCCGCGCACCGCTCCGCGGCCCTCGCCGATGCCATTTGTGAGCTCCTCGCGGAGGGAAGCGGAGAAGAAGAAGGCGCAGTTCAAGCGCAGCCAGCGCTTGTCTGCCGCATTCAGCGCCAAAGTGGTGGCACATTCGCGCGCCGCGCGGCCGCGGACGGCGCCTCCTCAAGGCACCCTCTCTACCAAAGCAAAGCGAAAACAGATCATGGCTCATTGCCAGAGCAAAATTGACAAGTTCCGCCGTGCCCAGCTGGTGCAGACGAAGAAGCTGAGGAAGCTGCGCGAGCAGGAGCGGTTCGTGCGGTTGGAGATCAGCCGGATGAAAGAGAAGCGCGTGTGCAAATCACTCGTCTCGGACAAGGTCGATACTGGTCTTGACGTATACAAACACAAGTTGGAGAGCGAGAAGAAGTTGCTGAAGCGCCTGGAGCAGCAGCTGGACGCTCTGCACAAGCGCGAGAATATGCTCGACGTTGAGCACGACGCGCTGCGTGCGGAGTGTGACGAGTATCGCTATGTGCACCTCAAGACGCAGCACGTCGCCCGGGGACTGGAGGCGCGGCTGAAAGCAGCGATGCGTAAGATGGCCCGGCTGATGGACCGAGCAGAGGAGCTGTACCGCGTGCGGCAGGAGCGCGTGCGTGTGAAGGAGGAGAAGGGCGAAGTGTTTGACGCGGAAGGAGTCGTTATCCGCGAGGAAATGGACGACTTGCAGCGAGTACTCGACGAGGTCCGTCAGTCAACTTTTCACTTTGTTTTTCACTTTTGTATTGCTATACTTATATCTGTACTAAAAAGACACTAATCCATGAATCCCACTTGACGGACCGAGGCCCGCGATAAGCGATTGTTGATGGAGAAAGTGATGCGGCGCAAGATGGAAGCGCAATCACGGGAGCAAATGATTAGCAAGACCAGCGACGGCATCGTGCTGGATACGGGAGATGGCCGCGGAGATCTTACGGCCGAGCAGGAGCAGGCGCTGCGCCAGCGTGAGCAATTGCTGGACGGCTCCCTGAAGAAAGTCAGTTCCAAGATGGCAAAACGGCGCAAGCGGTACGACACTCTCGAAAAGGCATTTGAGTACTTGAAGGACGAGATGGAGGAGCCGGACACGCGCAGCCTCGTGGAGCGATACATTGAAGGGGAAGACGACATCTTCCAAATCTACCACTACATTCAACGCGTCAAGAACGACGAGACGAAAGCGCGGAGAAAGCTCCAGAAGGTCACCGAGGAGATGGATAAGTTCAACGTCCGGATGCGGACTGACCAAGCGCGCAAGATCAAGACGAGGGCGGAGTTGGAGGGGATGCGAGACTCCATCAGGGCCAAGGCGGCCGCGTTAAAGAAGGACACGGAGAAGAAGGAGCAGATGATGGAGACGTGGACGGGGCACATGCGGCGCATCCTCGACATGCCTATCACCAGGGGACTCAAGTTTACATCTCCCGCTCTGAGGAAGGAACGCTGCACTCGACTCGGCATCAAGAAGGAAGAGATAGTCGTCGTGGCGGGCGCGCAGCGTTTGCAAGCGTCGAGAAAGGTAGGGCGGAGGGGCTCGGCTCTCTACGGGAACAAAGACTTCAGGAAAGCGCAGAGCAGCGCCGTGCAGGCGCAGATCGCAAAGCAGGAGGCAGCGAAGCGAGCGAGGCATCAGTTGAAGATTCAAGCGCAGCTAATGGAGTTGGAGGAGGAGAAGAAGAGGAAGAAGGAGGCGCGGAAGCAGAAGAAGAAAAAGAGAAAAGTTGGTATTGGCACCGCCGCCGCCGCTGCCACTGCTGCTGGAGGAGGTTTGGTGCCTTTTCCCGACGGCGACAGTAATACTCGCAGTCCTGATGATAGCAAAAGTGGCGGCGGCATGGAAGCCTTCCCAGGCGGTGGCGATGATGACATGGAAGCATTCCCTGGCGGTGGCGATGATGACATGGAAGCCTTCCCTGGCGGTAATGATGATAGTGACACGGAAGCCTTCCCTGGCGGTGGCGGCGATGGCGGCATGGAAGCTTTCCCTGGTGATGGCAAAGAATCTTTCCCCGGGGGCAGAGACGACGTGGGGGAAGAGAAGAAAGTGTTGCCTACTCGTGTAGACTTCATGAATGACTTCCGCGCGCAGTTCCCTGGAGTATTCGCTGCGGATGCCAGGAAGGTGAAAGAAACGTTTCCAGGAGACGATGGGCCTGAGCGCTTCCCCGGAGATGATACCCCAAGCGAGGATACCGACTCGGAATCTCCAGAGTACGGCTATGACTTTTCGATTGCAAAGAAAGTGCAGATGGGAGTGACAGAAAAGGAGGACCCCCCCCCCATCATTTCTAAAGTTGATGCGATCCAGCAGTTGGGCAGCTTGTTGGAGGAGGCCTGTCGTGAGTGCGCAGAGAAGTACTTGCACTATTTGCACAAGCGAGAGCAGGAGCTCAGCAGCAAAGTTGCCTTCGACATCTACGAAATGAAGCGGAAGGAGCGTGCAAGTTCAGTGCCCGCCACTCCGCAGCAAGTGGACGACTTAGAGCGGCAGAAGGAGAAGCTCGAAGAAGTGAAAAGGCTGTGCCAGGAGCTAGGAGTGCACGGGCACGTCCAGATGCACGGCGCGGCTGGCCCGATGTTCGGACTGCTCGGTGCTCCAAGCACGCAGCGGCTGTCTCGGCACGAACGCACTTCGCGGTACGAGCAGACGAGTGCGGCCATGCCCGAGCTGCCCTCCGAATTCGACGAAGCTCAATTCATAAACCCTCACTTGCGCAGGAAAGAGGAGGCCTTGGCTCGGCAAGAGCTGGACGAGGAGTCACTGGCGGCGATGGACGAGCTCAAGGAGGCAAAGAAGAAGATAGTCGAGCTCAGGGTCGGCAGGGCTGGGAGGAGTGGGCCGGCTGAGATACGAATGACGAGCAAGTATATCCGCGAACATGAATTGGAGGACGAAGATGAAGTTAAGCATGGGGAGGAGATTCGCCGCGCCCACGGCGTGCTCTCTCCGCGCTTCCTTCGTGCAAATCCAGCGGTTCTCGGTACGCTGGCGGGACTCAAGCACTACGGGCGCGGCAGCGACTCGTCTGGAGAAGAATCCAGCGACGGCGGCGACGAAAATGGCAGCCGGTGGAGACTGAGCAGGAAAAGCAGTCGGAAAAGCAATGCTGCGCCGCGCAGCCGGCAGTCGTCAGCTCGGAGACGCCGATCCAGCGTGTCCCGTGGCGCAGCAGCAGCAGCAGCGGAAGCAGTAACAACGACGACGACGACAACGCCAACAACGGCTGCGACGGCGTCGTCGGAAGCGCCAGTAGTGAGGCGTCGATCGAGCGTATCACGAGCCGCATCGCACGCGAGCCTTCGAACAACAGCATCGCCGCGCTCGCCGTCCTCTTCGCCGAGGAGTAACAAGAAGAAGAACGAAGTTGCGCCGAAGGTCAAGGTGGCTAGCGGCGACAAGAAGGAGGAGAAAAAGACGAAGAAGGCAACAAAGAGGAAAGTGCAGAAGCGGGGAAGCCGCTGACAAACCATTACATTTCCTTACCTGCGTGGGCATTCGTATTGAATGGGCTATGAACTTTTCATTTATGATGTTAACATGACAGCGCCCGGACGAGCAACACTTGGCCAACCCCTTTCCGAAGCATTCGCGATGACCTCGTTGCCCTACCATGCATACAAAGCCCCGGCTCAGATGGCCTGTCTCTTCTTGACAAATGCCTCTCGCTGCTGCTGCTGCTACTACTACTACCGCTGGGAATACTCCTCGTAGTCTGTACTAAGCTGCTGCTGCTGCTGCTGCTACTGCTGCTGCTACTGCTGCCGCCGCCGCCGCCACCGCTACCGTCGCCAGGAGCCCCCCCGAGTACAGTCGGGCGCCGCGTCACGACGCTCCGACGCCTCTTCCGCCCGCCACGGCTCGCTAGCGGTCGGGGCGACCGTAGAAGCGGACTGTTAGGGCCAACGCCGATTCGCCTCGTCCTTTTCCTATCTATGGCGGGAATGATGGACGCTCTCCTCGCCGCACCTGGCCCAGGCAAGGCCTGCAACTTCTTCGAAGCGAAATCGTGCACATGCTGCCAACTATTATCTCGACCTCT
>JACLAC010009401.1_pt1 | contig 14345 bp, 11 predicted proteins | sample 8027881 | NCBI WGS metagenome assembly JACLAC01 (sample SAMN15725517, study PRJNA655200) | protist metagenome | isolation source: fluorescence activated cell sorting (FACS) single amplified genomes of... | place: Spain: Blaines Bay Microbial Observatory, Mediterranean Sea | collected 2016-01-19 | reverse complement strand
GAGACCGACCTTGGCGACCAAGATGAGGAAGACAGGAGAGGCGGTGATGCGGACGCGGACGCGGACACCGGCGGCGATGCGGATGCAGGCCCCGGTGCCGGTGCCGCGCAGCACCTGCAGTACGTTGCGTTTGCCCAGAAGAAGACGGAACAAGCCGAGGCCTCCGTGCCCGCGACCGTGTGGGTGGTTCGCTTTCCCACAAACCCTTATGCCGAAGCAGCCGCGGCTGCCAGCGACCCAGACGCGTCGACGTGGGAGATCGCCCGGCTCGAGATTGGCGGCCCACGCCACGATGCTGGCGCGCCTGGATCAACTGTCACAGACGGGGGAGTGGCCATCGACGGGTCATGGGATGTCATCGACCTTCAGTTCTACGGCGAAAGTATTGGGGCGCCGTTTCACAACACCGCAGCACTGGCGATCCTGGTTGGGTCGACGGCGGGCCGCGGCCGCACCGCAGCGGAAACAGTCGGCGCAATGGGAGTGGTGCCGCTCGACACGATCGAGTTTGCGCCCTTTGAAATGCCTGACGGTGCCTATATCGATGCCATCAATCGCCTCATGTCTGAGGCCGACGAATCCGTGGAGGTGAGTGCGCCGCATTTCGGTGCTGGGGAGAGTGAATGGCGCGGCAGTTTCTCTCTGGCGCAATGGCTCGCCATTCCTGGTGACTCTGTCTGCGCGACATGTCTGACCCTGCTCGTTGCTTTTCGGGGGGGGGGTCAGGCCGAGGCGAGCTTTGCAAATCGCCTCTCCGATGGTTGATGATCCCGGGATCACGAGTTCCGCTACAAGTCAACAAGCTGGAGCTTGTTGCGGCTTAGGGTGAGGCCCACTGCGCCATCAAATGGAAACAGCTTTACAACGTACCGTCCGCTTGAACGTCAAACACAGTGAGATGGGCTTTCACTCCGAACGACGCGCTAACCTCCTCCGACGGGCGGTGAAACGCAGTTTGCCACTGGTGATGCAACATGTCGAAGGTCTGCCGCAAGGAATGGGCGCGCAGGACAGGCTCAGCCAGCTTGCAATACGAAGGCACGAGAAGATCGTGTAGGGCACCGTCGTCGCTCCTTTCGCCATCGTCATAACCGCCACCGCCGACGTCCATCCCGGCCGTCGGTCGTGCATCAAAGTAGTTGCCGCGGTGAGATCCGTCTGCGGGAGAATGAAGACGAGTCGGTGATCGCTGCGGGGCAGGGGCTTCTGCAGCGAAGTAGTCCGCAATGTGCGATTGCAGGATCGGATCCTCTGATGATGGGGTGACTGGCGCCTCGCGGCCCCATGGATCGCGCGCACCGGGCGAGCCAGCATTTGGCTTGTCGCATTGGAACATGAAACAACCAGAGGAAACCCAGCCGTAGTGTCAGCGAGCGACAAAATCAGCGCGAGCTAGCGCAGCAAAAGCAAACACAAATGCTATGTACCTCATCTCTCTCTCTCTCTCTCTCTCTCTCTCTCTCTCTCTCTCCCCGGCACCCTTCACACCAGCGCCTAGTTTACCTGCAGCAGTGCGGCCACTCTCTCGACATCAACCATGCGCATGTCGCGAGTAGCGGGTCCCCGGTTCTCGCCGGCCATTCGGTGAGCGACGCGTACAAGCCACACAAACAGGGCACCAAATTTGACACGAGTTTCGCGGACATCTACCAGCATTTCTTCAGCTTTGACCATCAGCGCTTCCGCGCCAGCGGTGAGCGCGGCAAGCACCGGCGGCGTCAACCCCACGGGGCGGAAGCGCCGCTCCCAGCGCGCGAGGCCGATGAGCTCTGTCAGCCGGAATACTACATTTTCTGTGGCGAGCTGCACGTGCTGCACTAGAAACGCCTCCAGCTCCGAGCAAGCCGTGTCCAGAGTCTTTTGCAGCCGACCCAAGCCTTGCTCTGTCAGCTTCTGCGTGAAGAATTGCACGACTGCCGGAGATGGCGTACCCGTAGTGAAGAGCGTAAAGAGTTCGGCCCGGGGCTCTGCCGTGCGGCCATGGGTGTCGAGCAGCTTACGGAGGGTGTCGACCTGACTCTTCAGTGCACTCACGGCATCGGTCCACCGCTTCTCCATGTCGCCGATGGCCTGGCCGACATGAGAGAGCAGGCCGCCGATGTGGCCACATTGCGTCGCAACTTGCAGCAATTCGTGGCGGCGATCCCACAGCAACGATGTGTCCACGGTGACCAGATGGTGACGTCTCCGCACCTCCGAGTCCTCGTGACCGTAGCCATCTGCGTGCCCTTCTTCGTCGACGCTGGCACTGTCGTCGTCGCTGCCGCTACCCGTACCTCCACCACGACCGCCGACACCAGCGGTGGCGCGACCGGCAGCACCCCTCCGCCGTTGCCGCTCCGTGACGAGGACTACCGAAAGGGTCGACAGGTCGGCGGACAGGCACACGTGGGAAACCCGCGGGATGGAGTCCTCCGTCAAGTCGACCGCGCCCGACAAGCTCACCCGCCCAATCGGGAAGAACCCCAGGGCGCTGAGAGTCACGACTCCCCCGTTGTCCCCGCTGACCAGCACGTCGAGTGCGCCGCTTCCGGATTCGCCGCCTGCGGCCACCTGCGGCCACCGCGCCCGCGCCCCACCGCTCTTCCACTGCGAAAAGGTCTCCGCCTCCCGGAGCGGCGATGGCGTCGCCATGAAGCGCGACGCCCGGTCCTCGAAGTGGACATACAGCCGGTCGAGCAGCGCCAGGCGGGCATCGGCATCCGTTCCTTCCGCGCCGGCAGCGCCGTGGCCTCCGCCCGCCGCCATCGAACGCGGGCCCGCCGCCGTCACCACCTCTCCCTCTCCCAGCTGTCTCGCCCAGCAAAGGGCCATGATTGACTCCGTATGCGGCGCATGACACGAGGGCATCGGATGAGTCTCACCGCTCTCCACGTCGTACGGAAGCACGCTCCCGTCGTCGTAGCCCACCGCGAGCACCTTGCCGCATGGCGACCACGCCAAGGTCGACACCGCCCGGTCGTCGGCCTCAGTCGCGGTGAACAGCCGCTGGAAATTCTTCGTCATGGACCGGTGGACGTGCAGCGACCCGTCGGCCGTCGCCACGGCCACTAGATCCATGGTCGGGCAGAATGAATACGCCACGATCTCGGCCGAGAAGGACCTCGGCCCACCAGCCAAGTACGGGAGTGCGTTGAGGGGCGCCGAAGCATTCCCTTGGGCGGCGGCCATCTTGAAATTTTTTCGCTTTCCCCGTTTCGGTTTCAGAGTCGATTTTACTGGTCAAATTAGACCTGGTTTGCCTGTAAGCCGTTTTTGTCTCTCTTCAACGCCACGATGTCGGCCGAGGAGGGTTTCGACGAAGAGGATGGCGGCGGCGGAGGCCGGTGGGAGGGCAAGTACGACGGGGGCGACGACGGCGACGGCGGCGGCTTGGTGATTGACGACGACCGTGGCTACAGTGGAGGCGACGGCGCGGACGAGGAGGACGACATGTACGACATGATCGAGGGCCTTGGCGACGAGATGCCGGACTTTGCGTCCCAAAAGAACAAGGACTTGCATCGCGCCATCCAGGTGAAGGAGTCGCGCGTGGACGGGCTTCGCACGGAATGCGGGGAAAACAGCGAGCGTGTGGACATTATGGAGGAGCATCTGCGCAACGTGTCAAGCGAGTTCTTGCACACGCAGCAGCTGCTTGATGCCAAGCAGCGGGAGATTCAGAGCGAGGACCACCTGCGTCAGCTGGCGTCGCGGGAGGCGGGCCGGGTGCGGGCGGAGGTGTCAAAGCTGCGCACGGATTACGAAGACATCCAGGACAAGCTAAACGTGGTGCAGAATGCGATCTTCAAGGGCAACGAGAAGATGGACCGGTTCAAGCTGCAGATGAACTGGAACCAAGAGGAGCTAGAGCAGTGGGCGCTGGCAGCGCGGCAGAAGGAGGAAGACAACCTTGCGCTGCAGAAGTACACCCGGGCAGACGAGGTGAAGATCAAGGAGCTCACGCTGCAGATCGAGAAGCTCACCAAGTCGGTGGCGACAAAGAAGGTGAGCACGAGCGGGTATTTCAACTGGCCGCGGCGAGTGCTACCGAGTGGCGAGGCTTTGACAGAAATACACATCCACTTCTCTGGCTTGCGAAGAGCGCGCTACGGAGAGCACGCTCGTGCATACGACCGGACTAAGACGTAGGACGAGCGACGCGGGCGACGGTGGCGAGGCAACTATGTTCGAGTGGATCCGTCGGGTGCCGGCCGCCATTCTTGGCCCGCTCTCTCTTTGGGCACGTTGGTGTGGATTGCCTTCAGAGCCGCCGGGCGGCCGGGCGCCACTTGCGTGTTTCTGGACACGCGCGTGCCTGCTTCTCGCCTTGCTTTCTTGCGTAGCTGTTCTTTGTTTTTTGTTTCTTTTGCTAGCCCCCGAAGACTAAACCCATTGACCACGGCGTCCGCCTCGACGCATTTTTGTTTTGTTTTGTTTTGTTTTGTTTTCTCTCCCCCACTCCTACAGGATATGCTGGAGAAGGAGGTGACAGACACGCAGGCCAAGCAGATCGAGCTGGACAAGACCGCCGAAGAGTTCCGGTCATTGCACCGCGAGCGGCAGCAGCTCGTGCGGCAGTGGCAGGAGTCGATCGCCGCGATGCAGCGGCGCGACGAAGACATCAAGCGTGTGGCCGAGGAATTCGCACGGGTCAAGGAGGAGATCCGGGCAAAGAAGAATGTGCTCGCGGAGAACGAGACGCGACTGCAGATGCAGCTGCAGGACAACGCAGACCAAGCTAGCAAGATCTCTACCAAGGAGCGACTGGTGGCCCGGGAACGGGAGGAGTTCGGTGGGGCAGCGCAGCGGGTGCGCGACTTCAAAGATGAGGTGGACGTGCTCAAGAACGAGCTGGCGAAGGCCGCGTCGGACCTCAGCATGAAGCGGGCCGACACCCGGGTCCAAGAAGATATGCTGGTCGAGAAGACGGCACTCCTCGAGTCCCTGCGCAAGCACCTGGTGGTCGTCAAAAAGCGGCTCGAGGAAGAGAAGGCGACCACGCTGACGGCGGAGGAGGCAGCCAAGCGCGCCGAGGACGAGCTCGAGAACAAGGAACGCGGGGTCAAGGCCGTCGAAAAAGTCAGTTGAGCAGATGTGCCTGCGCCCGTAGAGTAGCATCGTTTTGATTTGGTTTGGTCGTCATCATGTTGGTGCTGGCCCAGGATGCGGTGTTCGAATATGGCTTTGTAAGGATTCCAGGGGTGCAGGGCTCAGCATGCTGAAGGACGTGCGGGGCTTGCGAGTTGAGACAACCTGACATGCGTGCCCGCCCGCCCGCTCGTTTTCCATATTTCTTTCTTTCTTTCTTTTCCCTCCCTCTGTATCACATGCACGACGACACCAACCAGGAACTGGCAGCACTCAAGGAGCAGATGTTCAAGCAGAGTCAGGTGCTCTTCCAGCTGCGGCAGGAGGAGGCTAACCTTATCGCCGAGATCAGCGGGGCCCAGGCTGCGAGTAAGAACCTGGCTGCCAAGGTGCACAAACTCGACCAAAACTCGCTCCGCCAGCAAGAGCTTATCTACAACGCCGAGTTCCAGATTCAGCAGCTCGAACGCAAGGTGTCCCGGGCCCAGGGCGAGCGGTCGGACGAGGAGAAACGCGCCCTGAACGCCAAGATCGGTGAGCTCCAGGGCGTGCTCAGCAACGTCAAGGCGCAGAACGCGATGCTCCACACGCAGTGCAAGAAAATCGGCGATGAGCTCCGCAAGTCGACGTGGACCCTTCAGTCGTCAAAAAAGCAGCGGGAGCAGCTCAAGGCAGACATCGATGAGCTCAATCTGGTCAATGATGCGGCGATCCAGACGGTACGCGAGACTGCCAAGGAGAAGGAGGAGGTGATGGTTCAGCACGACGTGATGAAGCTCGAGGTGAAGCGACTCCGGGACCTCATGAACGCGCGGGCCGACGACGTCTTCGGCCTCCAGAACCGGAAATTCCAGCTGGAAATGAGCATGAGGGAGCGCAAAAAGGAAATCGAGGTCCATCGGGAGGTCCAACGCGCGGCGGCGAAAGTGGGCGAGGAGGAGCGGCACAAGGTGGCGATGGAAAGCCAGGAGCGAAAACAGAAGGTGGAGACCCTCAAGGCCAAGTTCGAGTCGGTGGTCGGGCGAGCGGCTCTCGAGGACGACGGCGGCGAGGACGGTAGCCGGAGCCAGGCCTACTTCGTGATCAAGGCCGCGCAGAAGCGCGAGGAGCTGCAGCGCGAGGGCGACGAGCTTGACGAGAAGATCCGCAAGGCGGAGCGGGAGATCCGGGCCCTGGAGAAGACGCTCCACAAGCTCAACACCCGCAACCAGCAGTACCGGTCCTCGTTCCACAAGGCCGACATGAGCTCGCGGGAGGCACAGGACCTGCGCCAGCTCACGGAGCAGACGAAGCTTGCGAACGATGCCCTCTTTAAGAAGCGCAAGGAGCTGCAGCGTCTCCGCACCGACCTCGATGAAGACCAGCGGCGGTTCAAGCAGGTGCGTACTGAGCGCTCACATGCATGCGCAAGAACGTGCGAGAACTTTCAAAAATGTGCCACCACCCTTCGCTTGGGAGCCGCCCCTGACCGCTGCTGTTACGCCCCCCTTCTCCCCCCTCCCCGCGCCCCCTTTATTCCGTGGATTGCGATGCGGTTGGCCAGGTCCACGAGCAACGCCGGCAACTCGGGGCACACTTGCAGCACCTGGAAGACGCTCTCGAGCAAGTGGATGGCGAGCTCGGTGAGCAGCGCGACCAGGTCGACCGCCTCCTCGATCGCGTGCAAAGTTTGTCGATCGAGCACAGGCAGGACCGCGGAATACCCGAAGACCAAGAAACGGTCGAAGAACAGATGTTCCGGGCGCAGGTTCGTCAAACGTTGCCTTGATGCAGCTCGCTCGCTCGCTCGCTCTTGACGCCGGGCATCCCAAGATAAACGCGATCGCGGGTGGCAACGGCCAGCATGTATGCGATTTGTTGCATTTGGGAGTCGCGTACATGACGGGGGGGGGCGGCTTTTTGCTGTGGTCTCTTCTCGCTTCCCACCCTGACCCTGACACCTCACCGCTTCACGCCACGGCCATTTGTCTGCCCCTGCCTCCTCTCCCCGCCCGGCCCGTAAAACCGCACAGAGCATCCAGGAGACTGGAACGAACGTCTTGTATACCCTCGGGCAGCTTGCGCGCGAGTTTCCCGAGATCCGCGAGGATTTGCAAGGGGCGCTCAAGGAGCGCGGTCTCGCAGTACCGTCGAGGCCGCCTAGCCGGATGAGTGCGATGTCGCGGGGATCTTTTGAAAGTAGCCGTCCTGGGAGCCGCTTGAGCGCCGGGAGACCCGATCCGAGGTCGTAGCAACAATATCAGAAGAAAATTGGGACATCTCTTTTTTAAAGCAGAAGGGGCCAAGACAAAACGTGACAAACGGGGCGTCCCGCCCAAAACGCTTCCACACGGTCACAGCAAGAAGCACGACAGGCACTTCGTCTTCGCTGGCGGCTCCATAGCAGCCGTGACCGGAGGAGCAGCGCCTACAGTGGCAACGACTCGCGCCGTGGTCTCCGCACCGCCGATGATTAGGACCGTATCCGCGGCCTCCTGCGCTGTGGCCCCAACGTCGATGGACGGGAACTCGAGGGCAACTCGTGCCGCCGTCGCCTGTTCTCCCGCGCTCTCCTCGCCCACCTTGCCCGCGTTGGTATCGTGGCCAGCTGCAGCCATGGCCGCGGCCGCCGGCGCCGTCGTTGCCTCCTGCGCCACCTCCTCGTCCGTCTCCTGCGGCGGCTGCTGCGGCGCGACATGCGCACCCGCCGCCTTTTCCTTTGCATCATCCGCTGCTGCGTCGCTGGATGACAGGGACGACCGGGCGCGGCGGCGCCTTACCGCCCTCGGCAGCCACTCCCCGTCGCTGTCACTTCCACCATCACTTGCGGCAGGGCTATGCTGCACCTGCGAAGCCCCGTCCGTCGGGACCTTGGTCGGGACCTTGGTCGGGACCCGCTTCACATGCTCCGGCAAGATGTTCTTCCGGTTGATCTCGCCGAGAGTACGGACCAGATGGCCAGCCTTGCCTTGGAAACTGTCACCGTCGCCTGTGCCCTTCGTGTCCGCCTTGTTCGCCTCCTCCGGCGCTGCATTCTCGTCGTCCTGCACCGCCGCCGAAGGCAAGGATCGCCGAATCTTGCGGATCTTGGCGTTGGAAAAGGGGGAGAGCTGACCATGGTGCAGGGGTGACGCCGATACCAGAGCCGGGCAGGTGCAGAAGCGAGGCGGGCACATCAGCATAAAGAAAAGGCCAGGGGTGCGACGCACGCAAGGCCTTCAGCGGGTGGTAGGAGGGGGACAAGGGTTGAAAAAAACAAAACAGGGACGGGTTCTCGAGGTTTGCTGCCGTGCATTTCGACGTCAACCAACCTTAAATTCTTCCCGCAAGCGGGCAGCGACGACTTTGACATGCTCGTTGGGCCCGTGCCTCTCGTGGATCGCACGGATCGCGTTTAGCTGCTGGGTGGCGGGGGAGTCGGAGCTCATCTGATGAAAGGCAGGGACCGAGTTTAGGAGGGACCGCGGAGCGAACTGCATAATCGGTTGCTGTTTCACATTTTAGGTAACTGAAACTTAAATACCTAGCCGTTGCGAGGAGGCTGGCGGGGCGGCGATGTTCGGCATGGCATAGCCGCGGTGCTCGAGGACGAAGAGGCAGTAGTGGCGAAAAGAGACAATGAGTGGAGACTTCCAAGCAGCAGACAGAGGAGAGTTCTACGAGGAGGAGGAGGACCACGACGGCTCGGAGCTCTCGTCCCGGGTATTCAGTACCGCCCGCGAAGACCCTTGGTTAGGCTACGAGCCCGTGCATCGCACCGCATGGAAGGCGGCGAGGAGGTGAGTGAATGACGAGGAGGTGCCCACCTCCCCTTCGTTCCGTCCGTCGTGTTTTGGTCGGGTGCCGGCTTACCTGCTTACCGCCAAGCGCACTCGGCAGATGTTGCGGCCTCCCTGTTCCGCTTGCTAGTCCTAACTTTGTGGCGGGATTGGCTGTGGTTGTGTTGAATTTGTCGGTGGTGCCACCAGTGGCTTCCTCGTCGATCTTAGATGGCATTTCGAGGAGCTCATTTTCGTAGAGCAGCGCAAAAAGGATGCCGCAGCGGAGGCTGCGGCGGCAGCGGCGAATGAGGAGCAGGACGAGCAGGACGAGCAGGAGCAACCGACCGACGAGCACGACGAGCGCGACGATGTCGGCAGCAACAAAGTTAGCAGAGAGGCCACTGCGGAAAACAGACGCACCGCAGAGAGCCGGAAACCGGAGAAGCACAGAGCGCGGATGCCGTCAGCTGCTGCGATCACAGTCGATGAGGCCAAAGGAGGTGTGGGCGAGTCCAAACTTGCCGAAGTGTGCGTTCGCACACATACACACACCGTTTCGTCTCCCTCGTGCGATCTGCAACCTGCAGTCCGCAGGTCTATGTCCACCTTGTGGTGACTGGCTGGCTGGCTTTTGCGTTTATTGTTTTGCCGGCGTGGTTCCCCCGAACTTGAACTGACGCTGCGCTCGGCCCTCCATTCCTGGCATCGTCACGTCATGCCGTGTCTACCTCTGGCTCTCGCCCACCGGCACCACGCACCACGTTCTTCTCCCCCCCCCCGCGCGCCTCCTCCCCGCCCCTTTTCCTGCTTCCCAATTACTCCGCCAGACTGTTAGCAAGTTCGTCCGCAGGCTCGCTGCCTGCTTGGAAGTAGGTTCTGCATTCGTCCCACACTTTCCGTGTTTTCAGTGCTTTTAAGCTGTTCAGAGGTTCATCTACCTGCACACACTGACTGACCTTCTGGGCTTTGCCTTGTCTTCTCTCTCTCTCTCTTTCTCTCTCTCTCTCTCTCTCTCTCTCTCTCTCTCTCTCTCTCCACTGCCCGCCGCTTTGCCACCTGTCCGCCAGCACGGTGGTCGCCGACGTATCGCCCAACGGCCGGACGAGCCTCATGTGGGCTGCCCAATGCGGCCACCTCGACTGCGTCAACTACCTGTGCAGCGTGGTCGAGTACCCGGTCAACGCCAAGTGTCCGCAGGGCGTGACGGCGCTCATGTGTGCCTGCCGGGAGGGCCACGCCAAGTGCGCGAAGCTGCTCCTGCAGCGTGGCGCGGTGGCGCGGGCGCGGACCAACCTGCGCCGCACGGCGCTCATCGAGGCGGCGCACGGAGGCCACCCGGCGTGCGTGGCCCTCCTCCTCGACCACGGCGTCACGCCTCGCACCAAGTGCAGCCTGGGACGGACTCCGCTGATGTGGGCCTGCGTGGCGGGGAGGCGCAGGTGCGTCAAGTTGCTGCTGCGTCGGGCGTCGCCCTTCCAACTTCGGGACCGGGACAGCGGCTACACCGCACTCCACTGGGCATGCTACAGCGGCAGCGTGAGTTGCGCCCAGCTCCTCATCGACCATGGCGCGCGCGAGCGCATAGACCTGGAGGAGGGCAAGCTGCCATCGGAGGTGGCCGGGGAGCGGGGCCATTACGACGTCGTGGACCTGCTCACCGACGAGTTCTCTCTTTTTTTCGGGCGTCTCGGTCTTCGATGGGTCGCAGCAGAGGTGGCGGCGACCTTCCGGGTCGAGCGGGTCGAAGACCTCGACCGGCTCCAGCACAGCCAGCTTGTCATGCAAATCGATGGCCTCGGCAGCGAGGACGCACGGCGCATTGTTCTCGCCGTGCAGGACCGGGCCGCGAAGGAGGCCGCCGACGCTACGGCTGCTGCCGCGCGGGCAGCCCAGGGGAGCGATGATGAACCAACGCGCCTGCTCGACTCGATCGTCGAGGGCTACGAAGCAAGCGGGTTCCAGAGCAGTCGCGTAGACCGCACGGACGATGAGAGTGATGGCATGCTAGAGGACGACGAGAAGGTTGCGGAAGGTGGGGATGGCGGAGACGAGGCCGAAGTGGACACTGACCAAGAAGGGGGCGAGGTTGGCCGAGATGGAGAGCATGCCGGCATTGGCAGCGGCGGCGAGGCGGCCGACGAAGGCTCTCAAAGAAGCCAGGCAGGCAGTCGGGGCAGCAGCCGGGGGAGCAGCAACCGCGATGGCAGCAACCGCGATAGCAGTAGCCGCGGCAGCAGCAACCGAGCAGGCGGCACGCCGTCTCACACGAGCCGACCTTCAAGCCGGGACCGGGACGCGAAGCAAGCCGGCAGTGGTGGCGCTCTAGTTGTTGGCGACGACTATGTCCCTTCGAGCGACGACGACTTCGAGGAGGATTTTCGTGACGAGATAGACGTCTACTTGGAGCGGCCTCCGACCACCGACCTCCGCGACGAGGTCATCAAGGAACTCGCTGGAGTTCGACCTTCGACGTCGCAACTGCAGCAGGAAGTGGCTCTGGAACTGCGGCGCCAGCTGCAGGCAGACCGTGGCTGGGATCCTTCCGCAAGCAGTGCCCCGCCCTCGCGCGGGGGCACTCCGGTGCACCCGATTGCGGAGCACTCCGCCCAGGAGTTTGGCATGCCTTCGGGCTTCGGTGGCAGCGGAGCTGACACTGGCGGAGATGATGGATTCGACCCCCCCGGCACGGTGCCCCCGCGCCCTCCGACAGAGGATCTACGCAACGAAGTCCTCCTCGAGATGGCTGGTGTGCGCCAGTCGACCGCGGAACTGGAGGAGGAAGTGCGGAACGAGTTGAGCGGTGCGTGGGTCGAAACACCGGATGGGTTGGGGAATGGCATCGATCCGGAGCCCTCTGCGGCGACCACCGCGGCTGCAGTTGACGCAAAAGATGCGGGCGAAGACGAAGGACATGTGCCGGTTGTCGCGGCCGATGCTGACGAGGGCAACGAGGGCAGCGATGGCAAATCTGCTGTTGATGTGAACGGGGTTGCAGCAGAGGCCGCCGCGCACAGCGAGGGCAAGTCAGGCGACCATTCGGCTGGCTCGCCTCGCTATGAGGGCAAGACAGGCGAATATTCGGCTGGCTCGCCTCGCTCCGTGCGCGAAGGCGGGGCAGTTGTCGAAGGAAAAAGCCGCGAGGATGGGCCCCAGGCAGCATGCCAGGGCGCGGAGGCAAGGCCTGCCGATGCTCGGGCGGAGCCGGAGCTCTCTAGAGAGGAAGCTGCCACAGGCCTCCAGCGAGCAGTGCGGTCGTTTCTCGCTCGCAAAGCCGCAAATCGGAAGCGGGTCGCCTTGATGTTTGCAAAAAGTAGGAGCAAAAAGTAGGAAAAAGTCGGAAGGTGCTGGTTTTTGTCACATTTGTTGTGTGTTGTGTTGTCCGTATTGTCCGGCCACTTCGCGAAGCGGGCTGGCAGACAGCAACTTCTTCGCCAGCGGGGTCGCTTTCACCCGCCTGTCCAGGGTCTTCAAAAAGAGCACGGTGTCCCTATCTTTCACTTGTCTTGCTCTCAACATGCGCACGGCATGTGACGCGGCCATTAACTTCCCACACCGCGCCCCCTGCGACCGATTCGCCACTAGGCACCAGAGGCAAACGACGAGCTGTCTCGAGACCGTGCGGTCTGTGGCGTCGTTGTCGCTTGTCTTCTGTTCGAGAGCAGTCAGTAGGGACCTGCAGACCTTCTCCGATGCCACAGCGGAGATTTTGCACCTGGGGTTGGAGAGCACATTCCTAGCAGATCCACACAAATTGCGTACGAGCTTGGCTCCCCCTTCGAACTCTGCGGTCCTCGTGCATCGGGCTACCAGAGCACATATCTGAGGAAGGTAGCGCGCGAGGAGAACGCGAGCTTCGGCATCGTCGCCAGACGCACTCAAAGCCATCAGGCAGGATGCAGCTGCCTCGCCAAGCTCGTTGCTGGCCGGGCAGTCGATCCCGGCAGCCACCATTTCCAGGAGTGCGCTGAGATCCGGGGGGCAGACGAGAGCGACGCGCAGCAGCCATACTGCGGCGGCCAGGAACCGTCTGCTGGGCAAATCCAGAGCAGGCACGCCATCGACTGCCAGACCGCCAGCCGCGCCCCATATCGTTGTGGTAGCGCGGCGGACCTCGCCCAGAAATGCTTCGGAAGGACCGTTGGACTGGATGACGCGTAGGACGTCCACGAGCTTCTTCGCGAGATCAAGGTCTATGGCGAGTGCCGCCACACAGCCCTCCGCCAAGACTGCCGGCACGGCTGGCTCGAGCAGGCTTTCGGGAAAAACGCCAGATCTGCTCGCGTTGACGAGAAAGCCCGCAGCGTACGTCTTGGCCTTTGTCGAGGGCAGTCCCTGCCGCGCAGCGAGCTTGCTCAGCAGAGCAATCGCTTCCCTCGCGAGACTGGACCCGCGGGCGGTGGTCGCATCCATGTTACTCAGCAAAAGGCCCCATGCCGCTGCTGTCGCCAGCGTCATCATTTCGCCGTCGTCGGCGTCGAAAGAGTGGTCGACATCGACATGGACGCAGCTCACCACCGCCTCAACCGAGGCCGCCGAAAGATCGGTGCCTGCGTCGGAGCCCAGCAAAGCGGCAAGGGCGGCCGCACGGATCACGGTAGGCGCGGCCGGGCGGCAAAGCAGGGAGCAGGCCAAATCCTCGACACTGCTGCAACCTGCAAAGAGCCGCGATACGATCCATGCGAGTTTTGCAGTGCCATGGAGGCGGTCGGATACGATCGAGCCCAATGTCGACGAGCCGAACAGGGCCGGCAGGCTCGGACGAGCAGCATCCGGGAAGTTGTCCGGAGGAGCCGGTTGCTCCCAGAGGACTGCCGCTGCCGCTGATCGCATGTGGCGCCCGGTCGTTTGTAGCCGCAGCACCTCGAGCGGCGTCATCATGTCCAACACCCTGCGCAGACTCGTGCGAATCGGGAGTTGGGCCAACGAGTGTAAGATCAAGGCCGCAGTCCCCGGGGCCCAGCTCCCTGCCTTAGCTTCCACCGCGGCGCTGTCAGCCCCAGCCGCTCCGGCCGCTCCGGCCGCCCCCGAACGTTGCTCCTTGAAGCATGCATCGCAGACCCGCTGCAACCCTGGGTAGCCTTCGATGTCGACCCGCTTTGATGAGCAGGGATTGCAGAACAGGAGACCGCACGATCGGCAGTGGTGTCGCCGTCGGACAAACGTGAACAGAGCCTCGCATCCGCTGCAGGACTTGCTGGCCCGGTTCGGCTGCCAAAGCGGCGACCGGCAGGACGGGGACGCCGTCGCCATCGGGATGCCACTTACCGCGGCCGCGCGAGAAAGTAGCCGCGCCGGCGAGTTGGCGATCACCACAGCCGGCGCACCGGGCGAGGCCCCCCTCTTCTGCACGCAGCGATCACACACCCGGACGGCTCGGCTGGATCCTAGACCGGCGATGGCCGACCGCGACGAGGAGCAGGAGGAGCATATCACCTCGCCGCAGTGCCGGCAGTGGTGCTTACGCACGAGCAGGTTGAACTCCTCGTTGCAGACGAAGCAGTACTTTGCCTCGTGATCGCTCACCCACGCTTTGCC
>JACLAC010007135.1_pt1 | contig 14347 bp, 7 predicted proteins | sample 8027881 | NCBI WGS metagenome assembly JACLAC01 (sample SAMN15725517, study PRJNA655200) | protist metagenome | isolation source: fluorescence activated cell sorting (FACS) single amplified genomes of... | place: Spain: Blaines Bay Microbial Observatory, Mediterranean Sea | collected 2016-01-19 | reverse complement strand
GACTTCCGATTCTTGCCTGACGCCGTGAGGAGGCCCGCCTCCAGGCGCGCCGCGTGCTCACGGTCCGCCGCGTGGTGTGGCGACCCCCCTGGGGGAGGAGGAAGCGAAGCAGGCGCCGGGGGACATAATATCTCGGACACGCCAAGCGTCATGGGCTGCGGAGCCAGCAGCAAATCGTCGGCCACGGTGGCGCCCGCTCCAGTTGACCCCGCCGGCGAGGTGGCCAAGGCGGCCAAGGTGGCCGCCCATGTGGTCAAGGTGGTGCCTGTCAGTGCGAAGGTGATACCTGCAGACGCCGCGGACCCGCTGGGCCTACCAGTTGCCACGCCTACAAAAGTCGTGGAGCCTGCAGTGGCCGCGCGCGCAAAAGCCGCGGAACCTGGAGCAGGTGAAACTTCCCCCGCCACGGACGGCGCTGCCGCGGTGGCCGCGGCGACCAGAGGAAGCGGGGACGGCTCAGGTGGCGGGGCCGGCCCTGACAAGACCGGGTCGATCAACGAGGTCCTCAGGAGGCGAGCGGAGGCGAAGAACAGCAAGCGCAGCTCTTACCTGGCGACGACCGACGGGGGCGCGGGCGGCGGCGGACTGGGGCTCGCCCTCTATGTGAAGCTCCCGGTCTTCCGCGACCTTTCGAAAGAGGTCCACGCCGTGGACGGCGCCTGCTTCACGCAGCTCCTCCTCGCGGGCTATGTGAACGTGGTCCGGTCCAAGCTCCAACTCAACAAGATCAACGTCTTCCCGATCCCGGACGGGGATACGGGGAATAACATCGTGATCTGCCTCCGCACGCCGCTGAAGGGCCTCGTCGACGAACCCCAGACCTTGGTGGCGGACGCGGCGGCTAACTTCGCCGCGGACGTGCTCCTCTACGGCCAGGGGAACTCCGGGACGATCCTCTCCTTCTTCTTCGTCGCCCTGGCCGAGGAGCTCCGGAAGATCGCGGCGCCGGACGCGGCGAGCGTCTCGATAGGGGACTTCGCTCAGGCCGTGGCGGCCGCGAGCAAGGCCATGGAGCAGGCAGTCCCGGACCTGGTGGAGGGCACGATGGTCTCGGTCGCGCGGGACGCTGGCCAGGATCTCTTCCCGGCGACGGAGGACGGCGCTGCTGCCGCCACTCCGTCTCTCCGGGCCTTTATCGAGGCTTGGGCGACCAAGGGCGCGGCCGAGCTTGCGCTCACCCCCGAACGGCTCCAGGTGGGCGGGAAGTTCGTCCTCAAGGACGCCGGCGTCGTGGACAGCGGCGCAAAGGGCTTCGTGGACATTCTCGAGGGCATGGCCAAGGCCGTTTCCGGCGACGCGGAGACCGCGGCGGCCATGGCGGACGGGAAGCTCTTCGAGCGCGCCGCGCTCGACACCGGGGAAGACGTGCCTCTCAACGTCGACCACACCGTGACGGACTCGAAGTTCCAGTTCTGCACCGAGGCCGTCCTCCGACTCAGGGAGGGGACGACCAAAGATGAGCTCCAAGCGACCCTCGAGAAGTTCTGTGGGGACGGCCAGGGGGACAGCCTCGCGGTGCTCGCAGGGCCGGCCAAGGGAGACCCGGGCGCGATGATGGCGAAGGCGCACCTCCACACGAACGACCCTTCTGCCGCGTTCGCGCTCGCCGCCGCGTTCTCGGCCGCCGCGGAGGGCTGGCTCGAGAAGGAGAAGGTGGAGGACATGTACGCCGAGCGGAAGGACGCGCACGGGGGGCCGACCTTCGATTTGTCGAAGGCGAAGTTCACGGTCGTGACGGACCACTGCGGGCCCGATGGATTGGCAGACATCCGCGCGACGAAGAACATCCCGGTCTATGTGATCCCGGAAAGCACGGGGGAGCCGCTTACGGTCGGCGACCCGGAGAACTTCCCGCCGCTCGAGGTTTATCAAAAACTCCGGAACAAGCCCGAGCGGCTCACCACCGGTGCGCCCACGACGGTCAACGTCCGGCTCGTGTACGAAGAGGCCCTCGCGGAGCACGAGGGAACGCGGGACGTCGTGGCGGTCGGCGTGGCCGAGTGGGGCAGCGCCACGTTCCGGACCATGCGCATGGCCAAGGAGGAGCTTCCCGAGGCGGAGCAGAAGCGCATCACCCTCGTGAACAGCGGATACATCGGCGGCCCGCAGGTCCTCATGGTCCGGGAGCTCCTCCGGTGCGCCCAGGAGGGGCTCGAGGTCGCGGCGGCGCTCGAGCGCATGTACCGCGTGGAGAGCCGGAGCTACGCGCACGCCTTCGCGAGCTCGACGACCATGAGGAACATGGCCAAGGGCGGCCGTCTCAAGGACCTCGCGAGTGACGGCTCCGGCATCGAAGACGGCATGACCTTCGCCCGGGGTTGCCTCCCCCGGAAGCCCGGGTCCGAGCCGCCGCACCCGGTCTACGGGCGCGAGGGCGAGATCGGCGTGCCGCGGTCCAACCCTGCGCTACCCCTGGGATCGGATCCGAAGACCCTCTTCAAGCCGATGAGCGCCGCGGCGCCGATCGCCCAGTGCGCGGCAGGCCCGGAGAACCTCGGAACCATGTGTAGCGACGTCCACGCGAAGATCGCGGCGGCGCTCGCCCCTGGGCAGATCCTCCGGGACCTCATCGTCTGCGGCATTGGCCGGCCCGACCTCGCCCACAGGATGGTGGCGCGGATGAAGGCGGACGGCTTGCCCATCCACGAGAAGGAGGTCTCGGTGGTGGACATGTCGCTGATTGGCGCCGCGGCCTGGTCATGGGGCGAGATCATCGTGGTCTACTGGATCGACGACGGGCCAGACATGGGCATCGCGGAGCCTTCGGCGGAAGAGGGCGACGACGTGGCTCCACCGGCGAACGCGGAACCCGAGGTCCGTCCTCTGACCGGCGGTCTGGAGTACACCGAGGCCGATTGAGGCCCCGCCCGGGACAAGACGCCGCATGATCTCGGGGGGGGGGGGGCTATGAGGAAGATCCTGGATGGACCACTGCTGCTGGCGCCGGTGCACTCACGGACACGGGCGTGGGCGGTGAGCCGAAAAGCCAAGGTTGTGGTTGCGAATGTGGGGGCTTTGGAGACCTGCTCTGATTCCCCCAAACACACACGTAGGCTAGGCCAAAAATGCCATGGTGAAGACCCTCGACGGACTCTCCGTCGGGACACGCATCGCCATTCGCGTCCAAAGAAAGATCATGGCGCCCTTCGCTCGCTGGGGACTTTTAAAGGGATGCTCGTCACCCTGAGAGATGAGGGGTTCGAACAGCCGGGATTTTTAAAGGGAAGGAAGAAGGCCCGTGGTACATGTATGTGAATGATCATATGACGAAGACCCGCGTTGTGCTCACTCTGCGTTACGGCACGGTGCAGGGCGGTTTTCTTCTACTCCCCCTCCAACCTCTGGAAGTCGCGTAGAGGTATCACGTGTGTGGGCGCCGCCTCTCCGTTTCTGCCTGGGCCCCTTCTAGCGCTCAGATCTCGAAATCCGGCACTTTCCCCTCTCAATGTGAAGGTGGATCATCCCAATATTTATGAAACCCCAAAAAAAGACTTCAGCACCCCGGGCACACCAGCGGCGGGTTGGCGGCAAAACAACAAAACAAAAAACAAAACGACAACAACAACAAATCACCCCGGTTAGCGACTTCCTTGGGGGGCAGGCGGCTAAGCTGCTCTACCCCCCAAACACCGGGAAAAACTCAGGTAGGCGCGTCGTCCGCAAGGACGACCGCCTTCTCCTCCTCATGGGCGCTCAGACACCGATCGCCTCCAGAAGCCCCCGTGCCGGCCGTGGCGCACACCCGGGGTAGCCGCCGCCGGACGGTCCAGAAGAAGCGCGCCGGAACAAAGTTCAGCGCCTGGCTCGCGTCCCCGTTGTCCACACTGATTCTGGGAGGGTACTCCCTCCCAAGGACCGCCTGGATAGTCCCGCAGCTCCATTGCGCGTCCGGATCCGAGTGCTCCTCCCGGACCAAGTCCAGCGCATCCGCTTCTCCGAAGACCACCATGTCGGTGACGGCTTCATAGGCAATGGCGACCCCAGCCTTGGCTGTCCCCCGAAACTCGCCAACGCCCATGCTTGTCCAGGTGAGCCGGGGCCGCCGCGGCGCGACGGCAGGCTCGACCTTTTTAGCACCGGTCTGCGGCGCCTGCTCCCTCTCCTCCTCCGGTTTGGCCTCAGGAGGCTGGGCGAGGACCGCCCCACCCTGAACCACCCACTCCGGTTCATCGCCGGCCTTGGCGACTCGGAAGCTCCGGAACTTCTTCTGAAGCCTGTCCCGCTCCGTGATCCCGACGCGCTGCAGGGCGGCCTCGTGGACCGCAGAGGACCCCCGCTGCTGCTCTTCCAGGGCATCGGGTGGACGCTTCCGTCCCGAAGCTGCGCTCTCGACCCTCGGTTTCCGCTGCTGGGCTTTCCAGAGAATTCGGTATCGTCCTCCTGCTCCTCCCTGTTCCTCCTCAGGCCACTTTTTCAGGCTTGGGTTTGGCTGCCATTCCCGGTGGCTGGAGGCCCACACCGCTGCTTTCGCCGCGAGAACCTGCCTCCGCCGCTCCGCCGGCGCAACCCATGCGCAGGCCCCTCGATCCGGCGGAGGTCGGCACCAGGGGTGCTCCTCAATAGGCTGCCGCCCCGCCAGGAACGGCACCTCACCTAGCGCTTCACCGCGGTGGAGCACCGCCCGCAGCTGGAGTTCCTCCTTCGGGATTTCCCATCCACTCCCGGGGACATAGGGCTGATCCATCTTCAGCCACCGGGTCCGCCAGCTGGGCTCCTTGGGAGGGCCCCCCAGGGGCTCCCCTCCTCCTTGCTCGCCGTCGCCCCCGTCCGGTCCCGTCTCGGCTTCTTCCTCGACAAATCACCCCGGATTCTGCCCACCCAGCACCAACCCTCTCGCACACGCTAGTCTCAGCACATTTCCCATTCGGACGCCACCGCTTTTCCCCGAACTCCGATTTATCCAACTTGCTCCAAAGGGGCGGGGGGTGGGGGGCACCCACCATGCTCATCGCGCGCCAGGAGATCCTCACTTCGAAACCCAAGAGACGACCTTTCTTTTACGGGGTAGTACGCTCCAACGGATCCTCCTTCTGTCCCAGTGCGTCTTCTCACCCAAGCTTGCTGATGTTTGGTGGTTCTCCGAACTGGCTTGACCAGACATCTGGGCTCCTTCGTCGACTTCTTCTACTGAGCGGCGGGCGCGCGTGTGTGGGCAGTGTGCGGGTGTTTATATGTGATATAAAGATGCGGGATGAGATCCATGGTGAAACTACTGATGCGACACCATCCAAGCTCATGTGCGGCAAAAAGAGACGACCTTTCTTGTGACATCGATTTCCAAACTGATTCAGTTACAAACGCAATACAGAGATACACATGCACACATACATACAAACACGCAGCCCAGTACCCAAGAAATGGCTTCTTGACATCCGGATTTCTCAAGGGGTCGATCTCATGACATGGGGGGCTGTCATGGGGTGGGAGGCACAGACGAAGGCGCTACCGGTAAAGGAGAATGGCAACGCGGCAAAGTTTAGCGTTAAATGGTGACCCCGGAGGAGTCCCCGGGCTGCAGTAGACCCAAGATACCTCTCTCGTGACATCGGTTTCCCCAGTGATTCAGTTACACATAGTTTTTTGACATCCGGCTTTCTCAAGTGCCGATCTCATGACGCGTGAAGTGTTCAGGGGGGTGGGGGCGCGACGAAGGCGCGAGGGGGGCCCCGCGAAGGGAGAACGGCAACGCGGCAACGCGTTTAGCGTCCAATGTTCAGCGGAGCAGTCCCAGGAAGACCTCCAAAGGTAGCTCCCGTGGCCCAGACCTTCTTCGCCGACCCCTATGTCCAGGCCGGTTTCACCCTGGACGGGGTGGTCTGCGTCTGCGACGCCGGGAGCTTCGCCCTCCCGGACGCGGAAGGTTTGGGGGGGTCCCCCGAAGCCGCCCTCGTGGCGGAGCAGCTCGCCCTCGCGGACGTCTGCCTCCTCAACAAGTGCGACCTCGTGAACGGGGCGCGCCGGGACGCGATCGCAGAGAAGATCAAGGCCGCGAACCCCTCGGCAAAAGTGGTGCCCTGCCGTCAGGGGAAGGTGAACTTGGGTCAGGTCCTCGACCTCGACGCCTTCTCCGTGGAGAAGGCCTTGGAGTGTCGCACAGAGCCGCCGTGGCGGCCATTCACACACGCAGCCGCCCCCAAGACCACGTGCGTGCAGACTCGAACGGCACAATCAAGTTATTGGTCAATGGAAGAGCAGTGGAAATCAATCAAAATTCCTTGAGCTACGAACTGAGCCGTCCTGGTCTCCATGAAGCCAGCCTTGGAGCCGTGCGCGGTCTCCGCGACCGCAATAGCATGGGGCACGCGTGCCTGAGCTCACACTCCAAGACCTTCCCTGCCCTTCTCTTCCCTTCCATTCTCGCCTCTTCCCTTCCTTTCCGTTCCCTACCCTTCCCTTCCCTGCCCTTCCCTTCCCTTCGCAATGCTGCAATGAGTTTATTGTTGCTGCAATGACTTTCTCGCTGTTGCAATGACTGGACGCCGAGTTCTAATAAATTGATGTTCACTTCATCTGAAAGTACTTGAAATACGTGCTATGTTTGTGCTCAATGCCTAGGTCGGATTTGTGCGCTATGTTTATGCTCGTCGTCTCTTTTGTGTTTGTGCCTAGGATATGTGCATCGTCTTGCCCGCGGGTAGACTTCTTTTCGTTTGGGTCTGAATCGTTTCTCTCCTTTTCCCTTTTCTTATTTTCCTCTTTTCTTCTCTTTGTCGTTGAGGCTTGCGTCCTCTTCGCACCATGGCAATGGATTGCTGCTGCTGCTGCTGCTGCTGCTGCTGCTGCTGCTGCTGCTGCTGCTGCTGCTGCTGGTTGTGCTTCTTATCGGGGGTCCACCAACCCGCGCTGTCATGGTGGGAAGTCCAAAACAAGGCCTTGAGCCTCGACGAACACTTCCTTGGGCGAGAGGAGACATCCAAGGAGCCTCACGGGCATCATCATCATCACGATCACCATCACGACCACCATCACGACCATGACGCGGGCCCGGGACGGGAGCGGCTCCACGCCTTCTTGAGCAGCGTCGGGTTCGAGTTGGTGCAGGAGGAGCTGGACAGCTTTGCCTTCACGAATTGGATGAAGGAGGTCGTGACCGCGCACGGGGAGAATCTCATCCGGATCAAAGGGGTTCTGCGGGTCGCCGGGGAGCCGCGACGGAGGATCCTCCAAGGGGTGCGTGGCCATGTGGAAATCAGCGAGGAGCAAGAGGGGGAGGGGGCCGGGGCGGATGCCACGACCCCGAGCCGCCTGGTTTTCATCGGGCGGATCTCGCGAGACTTGGAGGCGGAGCTCCGGAGCGGCTTCGAAAAGTGCACCGTATCCGCGGCGAAGAGGGCGCGCTCTGAAAAGACGCCCGCGGAGAAGATGATGGCCGCATTCGGCTGAGAACACTCGAAGATGAGGGCCCCGCCTTCTGACAGTGCTTGTTTTAGCGACAGTGTCAGGGTTGCGAGCAGCTTTCTTTCCTTCGGGAGCTTTTCCTGTTCTTTGCGTCTGCTCTGACTCTCAGGTCTTGCGTTACGGATTTGAAGTTGGCTTGATTCCGCGATGGAAATGTGTGACGACACCCCTGAGGAAATGGTGCCTGGGAGCCACTACTCGAGTCATACTGCGTGGATGGGAAAGAAACAAAAAAGGCGTCGGTACGGCGTGGGCGCCTGGTAATCATGTGATCACGGAGGAGGGCACTTTCCTCCAGCCTTTTCTTCCGGAGGGGTGCTGTCCCTGGCCTCATCATACCCGTCGCGGGGATGAAGCCGGGTCATGAAGAAGCAGGGAAGCATCCGAAGCTCGCGTGCTGGCGAGGATCATGCGGGATACGTCCGGGAGACTCCAAGAAATGAGTTCCGGGAACAGGATATATGCGTCGACGTCTCTCGCGTATGGACTCTCCGGTCTGTTGGCTCAAGCCGGATCCGGCCGAGTCCGGTCCTTTCTTGGTTTTGCCGAGAGCCTTAGGCTTAGCCGTTCGGCTGGCACCAAAAAAATCCACCTTGGGCGAGACAAGTAAAGTAAGTTGGTTTGTTTGGGCTCCGCCCTCCCCCTCCAGCCCCTGTGCAATCCCGCGCGCGATGTGCGAGGTCTGCCCCCAGCTCGGGCTCTTCCTCCAGGCCATGCTCTTCACGGTGCTCAGGATCCGGGAGTGCTACCCGAAGGCCATCTTCGCCCGGAGCCGCCGCGTCTTCCGCCAGCTCTGCTGGTGGACGGACCACCCACTCGTGGGGAAGTACGTCGAAGACCTCTGCCAGGACCTCCAAGAGGCGATCTGCAAGAAGGAGCTTCGCCGGGTCGTGGTACCAATCTTCGAACCGAACTCCGAGACCTGGAAGGAGCGGTTCGTGGTTGAGTTCCCGACCGACGCCGCGTCCATCTGCTTGCGGCTCAACGACCTCCCGTCGCCCCGGCGCCGGGCCGTTTCGGCTGGTGCTGGGACGCCGAGAACCTGGCAAGAGGCGCAACCCGGGGCCTGGCAGTCCTCACTCGGGGAGGCCCTTGCTGCGGTGCTCACGCGCTTGGAGATGTCCACGGCCAAGCTCGAGGCCTCGAGCGAGAACCACGAAGAGGAGATCGCGGCTGGCGGAAGGTCCTGGGCCTGCTGGGTCGAGTCGAAGAAGCCACAGGCCCGTGACGATCCGACCCAAGCAGGCGCGACGTGGATGGGTGGTGAGGTGGAGGGCGTGGATGGGGGGGAGACGGGTAACATTGTGGTCCATCCGCTCAAGAGTGTCCGGATCCCAGCAAGCTGGTGCGGTGGCTCCTCCTCCTTCTCGTCTTCCGAGGCGAAGCAAGAGGGGGGCGACTTGGAGGCGCATGGGAGCGTGCCCGATGATCAGCAATGCTTCGTAGTGTTGTCCGCCTATGTTGAAGAGCGGGTGAGTTCACGGCCCTCGGACCCGGGCGCTGCTGAGTCAGCGAAGCGCCTCGCCTTGCCGTGGCTCACACCCCGGGAGGTTGCGACGCCACTCAGCACCAGCAACCCCGGCCCGATCCGCACCAAGTCGGAAAGGTCTGAGGGCGGGCCGGGCCTCAGAGGAGCCGACGGCTACTCTCTTCTGCGGGACGCCTCCGGTTTCCCGGAGCAGCGGCCCCACGACCAGGAGCGCCAGTCCGAGGTAGGTAGCCGGGGCCACTTCGGTCCGCGCGGCCCGATCCGCACGAAGTCGGAAAGGTCTGAGGGCGGGCCGGGCCTGAGAGGAGCCGACGACTACTCTCTTCTGCGGGACGCCCCCGGTTTCCCGGGCCAGCGGCCCCACGACCACGAGCGCCAGTCCGAGGTAGGTAGCCGGGGCCACTTCGGCCCGCGCGGCCCGATCCGCACGAAGTCGGAAAGGTCTGAGGGCGGGCGGGGCCTGATAGGAGACGACGACTACTCTCTTCTCCGGGACGCCTCCGGTTTCCCGGAGCAGCGGCCCCACGACCAGGAGCGCCAGTCCGAGGCAGGCAGCCGGGGCCACTTCGATCCACGCGGCCCGAAGCGCCGACGGGAGGACGAGACCGAGGATACCTCACAGTTTGGGCTGAACCAGATGAGGCCCGAAGACGAGGATCGAACTCCTCTCACAAAGAAGGCAGTGAGGGAGGTGAAGGAAGTGAAGGAAGAGAAGAAGGAGGAGTCCGTGGTCGACGTGGCGCCCGCTGACGTAGAAGAAGATCTTGAGGAAGAGGAGGACTGGTGGGGGGACTGAGCAGTGAGGAGCATCCGTCCGGATTCACAGGTGGGAGCTGCATGTCCTACCCCATCCACGGTGACTACTCCCGTTCGCATGAACCCCCGATGCCGGCACTGACTCAGCTGTGTGTATGCCCTCAGATGGGGACAGAGACGGTTGATGATCTCGGGTTAAGGTTTGCGGCGGCGTGTGTAATTCTGGGCCGTTCTTGGGTTTCCTTACGAGACTCATCATCATGATTCATGATGAAAGATGTGGGGCAGCTGCCGAGGATCCAGGTGGGGCTCGGAGCCGGTGTAGTGAAATCAGAAGTGTGTGTGGGAGGGGGGTAGGTAGAGTAGAGTATGTGATGTGTACGCATCGCTTCAATCTGGGGCTCCCCCCCGGTCAACACACCCGGGCTCGAGAGAGTCGACAGGAGCCGGGCGTTCGTGTGGGGTTTGCGTTCGCTGTGAGTTCTGCAGTGTGTATTTCATTGTCTGTCGCCGGGGCGGCAGCAACGGAAAGCAAAGAGAAGGGAAAGGCCATTTCGCCGGGATCGCTCTCCTCGAGAGCTCGAGCTGCCTCTCTCTCTAGGCACGGGATAGGATCGGGTCCTTTTTTTCGTTGGGTTTTTCTTTCCTGTGTCGTCGTGGAGCAGAGGACTGGATGACCACGATCTCCTTTCACAGGCCACGCGTGCGCTATGCTCATTGACGACAAGAGAGGGTTGTCGCGGCGGCGCAACGCGGAAGCGAACATGTTTCGGAACCGATTTAAAACAAAAAACGACTCTACGGACTATGTTGTTATTATCTACGGCACTGCTCGATTCAAGGAATCGATTGTGATGCCCTTCGGCTGGGCTGGGACTTAAATTGGCCATATACATCAAAGTTAAAAAAGTTTAAAAATAGTTGTAAGCCTAGAGTTACAAAATTATTAAACGTTAAAAAGTAGTTAACAAACCCCTACGTTTTAAAGCTATTTTCTAACTTTTTAACTCTAAGCTTACAACTATTTTTTAACGTTTTTTAAGTTTGGTGCATATGGCCAATTCAACTCCCAGCCCAGCCAAGAGGCGTCACAAGGAATGGAAAAAGTCATTAACAGGGAGTCGCCTTTTGTTTTTGCGATTCCACGAGCTGCACGCCACAATGGCTCCGATGCTGTTCAAGTCCGGAAGCAAGGCATACTTATGCCGTTAACTAGTCAAGGTACGACTCCGAGTGAGAAGACAGTGAGGAAAACTCCAACAGTGTATTTGGTGTGTGATTAATGGTGTGCGAGTTTGTGTGTGTGTGCGTTGTGTTTGATTTGGGTTTCCGACAGTCGTGGTTCTGTTCCAACACGCACGTCTCTTGCAACTTACAATACAGAAATGCACATACACATATCCTCTATACGTATATACATACACGCACGCTTTCGGACATTCTCGGTTCCCCAAGAGTGCTGTCGTAATCTCATCATATACTATATAATCATATTTTGTCTTAGATCACCGTGCCAATTTTGTCTCCTACTTGTTTGGGGTGTAGGGTGTGGGGGCTGGCGGTATGCGGAGCTTTGTCGCTGTTGGTCTCTCGCCTAAGGGTCGTCTCTCACAGGACCTATGGTGTCACAGAGACAGAAACAGAGACAGAAACAGCGACAGAAACAGAGACCGAAACAGAAATGGACACGGACATGTAAACAGAAACATACACGCAGCACAGTCCTCGAGAAAAAATCATTAATCGCACTCTAAGTGTTCCTGTGGTCTTCGTGGGTCGGTTCCTGAACGACTGCGCCCATCACTCTTCCGTCCGCGGTCAGGAGCTACCCACGAAGACTCCGAACACCCCGCCCCCCCAAAAGATGAAAAAAGTCAAAAAACTGTATTCGGTGACCGGTCTGTTATGGAAGATACGGGTGATCCGGGGCACCGCTGGGTAATTCGTACCGGAAGAGCAGGTCCCACGCCGGTCTCGGGAGGGTGTGTGGGTGTCCGTAAATCGGTGTGCCGTGTGTTGGTGTGAGAGTAGGTGCTGTGCGCCTGTGGCCTCGCCCTTGATCTTAGGCTCTACCCTAGACCGCGGGCGGCGGGGCGCTAAGGGTCTAAGCTTCTAGCGACGTCTGCGCACAGCTCGGGGGGCGGCGTGGAAAAAAAAAGTATTCGGTGAACGAAGGTACCAGCGCTACTCGAGCAAGATCGCTGCGGTGAACTACGCGGTCATCCAGGGCCTCGAGAACAACATGCGCCACTACGAGAAGGCCGCAAGAAGAAAAATGGGAACCGGAAGAATCCTCGCATGCAAGATTCCAACTCCCCCAAGTCCCCCCACGACGCCCATGACGAAAAATGACAATTATGTGGCTCACAACAACAGACGTTGGGCTGCGTTCATTGAGGCAGGCCTCGGATCGGTTCCTGTGAATCATGTGCGTAAAAGGGTCAAGCCTTGGAAGCTCACCAGCCTCAACTTCGGCCGGACCGCGACTGTACGACAGTGTGGATACATTATTGGAAGGGACCGCCATACTGAAATTCTCTGTAGGCTCATTTTGAAGACCGTCCAACTTAAATTCCTCATCTCCGAAAAAAATCATGAGCCCACACAGGGATCCGTGGTCTCAGCTAGTGGGAATAGGCAACGGCCCTCGGTCGCATTAGAAATGAAAAAGGATGAGGTGTACGGCTCGGATGCTTTTCGACCGGGACACGGGGAGAGGCGCGTTCGCAGTGCCGGGAGTCGCTTGTTCGGGGCCCGGGCGGGGGATGCCTTGTGTGTCGCCTGTCGCACTCAGGTCTCCGACTTGGACCCTAAACCGCGGGTGGCGGGGCGCTACGCGTCGGGCCTAAAAAACGCGAGCGTTACCATGGAGGGTGTTTTTGTAACACAAAGAAAACAAAGGCCGCGGTCCGGGACTCCGCGGTGAAGGCCCACTAGTGCTCCCCTCGGAGTGAGGGGGTGCGCCCCCCGGAACGGCTTATTTTTCGTTCCTGGGCGCGTGTGCGTGTGGCTCGTGTGGAGGCTCAAGCCATTTTTTGACTCAAGGGAGAACGGCGCGGCTGGCAACTGAGAACCGCGGTTCCCATTGGTTTCTGAAGTCCCCCCTTGCTTCGGCCCCCTGGACTTTTACCTCACCAACCATGGAGCTGCCTATGTTGCCAAACGCTGCCACGCCTGACGTGGGGGACGCCCGGCCGGCCTCTGGGCCTCGCCGCCCCCTTCCCGCGGTCGGGCGAGCGGGCCGGCGTCCTGGGGCGCCACCGCCGGACGGCGGAGTGGCGGCGGCAGGGGTGTACGGCGCAGTGGTGAAGCGCGCAGGCACCAAGTGGAAGAGAGCTGCGGCCACGTTGAAGAAGAAGGATTTGAAGCCGCCACGGTTCCCGAAGTCGGCCGTGTACCGGGTGCTCAGCCCCTACTCGAGGACCCCGTTGGCTCACGCCTACAAGGTGTTCACCGGGGTGGTGATCACGGTGAACGTCCTGGCCTTCGTCGCCTCCACGAACCACGAGCTGAGCCACGAGTACCACAAGGTCTTCGACAAGGTGGAGTCGGTTACGAGCTGCATCTTCCTCGTGGACTACATCCTCCGGATCGCCACGATCACGGAGCAGCGGAGCTTCGGGGTCAAGGGCCCGGTCAAGGGCCGCCTGGCCTGGGCTTTGAGCGGCACGGGCCTCCTCGACGCCACCGCCGCCTTCCCCTTCTTCGTGGACAACGTCTTCCTGCACAACATCCTCCCCTCATTCACCTGGGTCCGGGTCTTCCGGATCTTCGCGCTCTTCCGGACGAACAGGTACGCCCACGCGACACACACGGTCTGCCGTATCCTCTGGGTGAACTCGGAGATCCTCATGGTCTCGCTCTTCCTCGTCATGTTCATGCTGCTTTTCACCAGCGCCCTCCTCTGGGCGGTGAGCGACAAGGAGCTCGCGGCGGCGAACGGCTTTACCGATGTCTCGAGCGCGATGTACCTGGCGGTCCTGATGCTCACCGGGCAGGGCACCCCCGACGGGGAGCTGACCCCTGAAATGAAGTGCGTGGTGGTGGTCACCGCCTTCCTCTCGGTGCCCTTCTTCGCAGTGCCCGCCGCGATGCTCACCTGGGGCTTCGAGGGCGAAGCCGAGCGCCTGGCGAAGCGCCGCCGCCGCGAGTACGTGCGGCAGAAGGTCTACGGGGAGGAGCTGTCGGGCGCGCTCTCCTCCTCGTCATCCGATGACGACGACGAGGGCGACTTCGAGGACTACCTAGATACGGTCGGCGGTGGCGACGACGAGGACGACGAGGAACTCCAGGAGCGGGCTCTCTCCTTCTTCGAAGCGGCCAAGCTCGGCGCCCCTCTGCTCTCGGGGGCCCGACGCCTGGCGAAGGATCTGGAGACGCAGAAGCAGGTGGCGCAGCGCCGGAAGCAGCTGAGGGAGGACGCGTGGACCCTGGTGGGGAGGGCGGCGCCGTCAGCCTCGGCTTCGGGAGAAGAAGCCCACAACGCCGCGGAGCAGCTCCTCGGCGGTGTTATGTTGGTGGGGGGCCAACGGGAGGCGGAAGTGGAGCGCGATCTCCAACACTTCCGGGCCAGAGTGGCCCGCGAGGGGGGATCGTCATCTCTGGGGGCAGAAGAGGAGGGAGGTTCATCCTCATCACTCCCCTCCCCTGCGACGGAGGGTGGTGACAACGCGGCTCTGCTCCGGCGGGTGCTTGGGGAGCTCG
>JACLAC010000724.1_pt1 | contig 14353 bp, 5 predicted proteins | sample 8027881 | NCBI WGS metagenome assembly JACLAC01 (sample SAMN15725517, study PRJNA655200) | protist metagenome | isolation source: fluorescence activated cell sorting (FACS) single amplified genomes of... | place: Spain: Blaines Bay Microbial Observatory, Mediterranean Sea | collected 2016-01-19 | reverse complement strand
GATGTACCTTTTTCGAAAACATCGAGAACAGCCCAATTATGATCTTCGACATGGATCCAGTCACGTATATTTGAGCCGTCTCCATAGATCGGAATTGGCTGATCTGCAAGTGCTTTTGAGATGAGAACTGGGATCAGTTTCTCTGGAAATTGATACGGACCATAATTGTTGGAACAGCGAGTGATATTTGTGTTCAGTCCGAAGGTTCGATTCCAAGCTTGAACGAGTAAATCAGCCGCGGCTTTGGATGAAGAGTAGGGAGAAGATGGTTCGATAGGTGTTTTTTCTGTGAAAAATCCTGTTTCACCTAGCTCTCCATATACTTCATCAGTCGAGATTTGTAGGAATTTTTTGATAGCATGACGACGAGAGGCTTCTAAAAGATTATGTACGCCATTGATATTCGAGCGAATAAAAACATCCGGATCTTCAATAGAGCGATCTACATGAGATTCTGCGGCAAAATTGATAATCCCATCTACGCCTTTTTGCATGATAGATTCAATCAGATTCTTATCGGCGATATCTCCATGAATGAATTCATGTTGAGGGTGTTCAAGTAGATCTGCAATGCTATTCAGATTTCCTGCATAGGTGAGTTTGTCTAGGCTGATAATGTTGTATTTAGGACGTTCTTTGAGCACAAGTCGAAGGAAATTAGATCCGATAAAACCAGCAGAACCAGTGATTAAAATAGTGTTCATTCGTTTTTCCTATAGGATGATTTGGGAGCGATCTCCCAAGACAAAAGATTGAGCGGAAGGGCGTCTTTTTGCAGACCGAATAGAAACACCCTTACCCAGAAGCGATTCATCAATTCTAGAATGAATATCGATAATCTGAACATCTTCTAGCAGTATAGAGTTTTCAATCTCCGCTTTTTCAATGCGAACATTCTTACCAATAGAAGTAAATGGACCAATGTACGCATCTTGAATTAGCGCGCCATCATCAATGATGACTGGTCCTCGAATGATAGAGTTTTCAACGCGAGCACCTTTTTTAATCATTACTTTTCCGTCAATTTGAGAATTCTCACAAACGACTCCTTCAATGGAACTGGTAAGAGTTTCTAAAATCAAACGATTTGCATCGAGCATATCTTTTGGTTTTCCAGTATCCTTCCACCAATCTGTAATAATATGAGGATGAACCTGTAGACCATTCTCAACAAGCCATTGAATGGCATCAGTAATCTCTAATTCGTTTCTCCAAGAGGGTTTTATCTTTCGTACCGCGGTAAAAATATTCTGATCGAAAAGATAGACTCCAACAAGAGCGAGATTAGATTTAGGTTCTTTTGGCTTTTCAACGAGTCGATATACCTTTCCATCTATTAGCTCTACCACACCATATTGCTGCGGATTAGGGACAGCATTGAGTAAAACCATTGCATTTGGTGTGTTATTTTGAAATTCTTGAACAAAAGTACTTACTCCTGAGCGAACAATATTGTCACCAAGATACATCAAAAAAGAATCTCCATTCATAAATTCTTCACTGATGAGAACTGCATGGGCAAGTCCTCTCGGAGCATCTTGTTCGATATAGGTAAAATGGGCGCCAAATTGCGAGCCGTCGCCTAATTCAGCAATGATTGCATCTTTTGTATCCCCAACGATAATACCAATTTCAGTGATTCCAGCATCTACTATGGCTTCAATTCCGTAGTTGATTGTTGGTTTATTTGCGATAGGGATTAACTGTTTTGCGGAGGTATAAGTCAGAGGTCGTAATCTTGTACCAGAGCCTCCTGCGAGAATAAGTGCTTTCATTTCAGATCCTATTTTGATTGTAAAGATATTCTTGTACTGCTTGTTTCCAGTCTGGGAGAGGATTTAGATTAGTCTGTTTCCAGCGTTCCATGGATAAATTAGAATGAAGAGGTCGAGCTGCTGGTCTAGGAAAATGATCCGTTGTAACGGGTTTGACGCTCGTCATTTTTTTGCTGATCGAAAAAATCTCTGTTGCAAACTCATACCAAGAGCAGGAGCCTTGGTTATGAAGGTGAAATATTCCAGCTGTTGGAATCTGTATGAGTTCTAGTAAGGCTCTTGCAATATGCTTGGTGTAGCTTGGAGAGGTAACTTGGTCATTAACGACCTGAATCTCAGAATATTTTTGTGATAAGTTAAGCATCGTTTGTACAAAATGAGAGCCATTTTCTCCGTAAAGTGCTTGCAAGCGAACGATCTGGGCTTTGGGATTCTCTTCCTGTACCCAAATCTCTCCTTGTGCTTTGGATTTTCCATAGATTGAGAGAGGGTTGATGGGGTCATTTTCCAAATAAGGTGTCGCATTGTACCCATCAAAAACATAATCGGTTGAAAGATGCAAAAATTTTATATTTTGTTTCCAACAAATTTCTGCGAGATGTTTTGCCCCTGTAGCATTGATTGAGAAAGCGAGTTCTCTCTCTGTTTCAGCAAGATCTACTTTTGTATAGGCAGCTGCATTAATAAGATGTGTGGGCTTATATCTTTCAATCGTTGCTTTGATCTGTTTAAAATTAGTTATATCCGCTTCTATTTTACCAAGAGGAAATGCGAGAATATTTTGTTCAGTACAGAATGTGGATAGAGCATAGCCAAGCATTCCCTGACCACCGGTAATTAATACCCTCATTCCATATACCCTAATTTTCGCATTCTTTCGATAGTTGCCTCATCCAATCCACCGTCAGTAGATTGAGCGGCTGTTTCTTGTGCTTCTTTTAGAATGTCACGGAGGATATTTTTCAGCATTGCAGTTTGTTTTTGTGTGTTTTTCTCACAGACCTCGATGTCTTTCGTGGCAAGATTATTTTTTTCTCCTGCATCATCGAGCAGAGCAAATAATTCTTCTGGCGCAAGTCCGCGAGGATTATCCTGATTTGCTAAAATATATTTAAAATTGTCCATTCGAATCGAGGAGAGAATATTACCTTCAAAATCATTTTCTGAGATTGCGACGCGATCAAGCTCATGCATTTTACAGGCTAAAAATTTCCAATCTGCTTGTGCTATTCTGAGCTCTTGTTTAGAAAGAAGATCCTCTCCTTCCCAGCTTTTATCAGCATTAAGACCCATTAGTTGGGTAATCGTTGGTGCAACATCAATGGAGCGAACTTGCCAAGGAACACGAACATCCTTAGGGTAATCTTTAGGCGTTTTGATGATCAAGGGCACATGAAGAACCTCATCATACAATGTTGTTCCATGCCAGAAGCCACCATGCTCATTGAATTCTTCACCATGGTCCGAGATCACAATAATGGCCGTATTTTCATACAAATCATTCTCTTTCAGCCAAGAGAGAAAGCGTCCGATTTCTAGGTCTAGAAATTCAATCTCATCCTTATATACTTTGAGCAGATATTCAGTATCTTTTGGATCCGGATTTTCATGCTCGGCCCGTCCATATGCAACGCCGTTGTATTCATCTGTTCCGGTGCCATCAATGATTGGATGTTCGAAATAGGGATCGTGTGGCTCCATTACGTGGGCATAAATCATCCAACGAGAATCTTTATTGGTCTCAATGAATGTTTTTGTATCATCCAAAACGACATCCGCTGGTTGATAATAGTTATGTACGATACGATGAGCAGGAGAGAGTCTTTCCATTACCTTCGCTACAACCTTATAGAAGGTGAGTCCAAATACAGATTCAGTTCCCCAAAAAGGATAATTGGGCTCCTCATATAAGAAGGCATCAAAACCTTGATCGAGATTAAAGGTGGCTGTGAGGTTGATATTATTAGCTAGGGCTCCAGTTGTAACCCCATTTTGATGTAAAACTTCAGAAAATAAAACGGCCTCGTCAGGCACTCGAGCGGCTTTGGTTTGTGTGGAGTGACCAGAAGGAACCCTCCCTGTAAACATTGAAACACCAGATGGACGCGTCCAAGAAGCTTGAGAGATGCACTGCTCAAATAGAACACCATCTTTGGCTAAGGAATCCATATGAGGTGTTTTAATATCGACTAAATTATAGGCACCAACATGATCGGCTCGAAGGGTATCAATCATAAGAAAAACGATATTGGGTTTATCTGCTAAATCTGGAGAGATTTCCTTGCCATGATTCTTAGACATAGGACTCTGAGTGGAAAATGAAACCGCCGAGATTGCACCAAAAAACAGGATTAATTCTCCCCAACCCAATGCAGCACCTCTTCGTCCAATAGTTACTCTTTTTGGAATTAGAATAAATAAAAGAACGCAAAAAATGAGAAGACCGATGAGAATGAATAGAAATGTGGTTAGAGGTACCCCTTGTTCTAAATAAACAATTTTATTGAGCTGATAGCGAAGAATAAAAGCACCCATAGGAAGAGTGACGCCTGTGCCTCCAATGGCAAACGGTTTATCTTTGAAAAATGGGATGAATTTAGCAAGAATCAGCCCGACGATTCCGCCGCCCATTCCGATGCCAAAGCCAATTAATCCGTATAATATAACTGAGTATACCAGCGATATCTGATCTGGAGCTCCCGTAGAGTTGAGGAGGAATATGGCTTCAATACTTCCAATTATGGATGCGATTAAGGACCCAGAAAAAGCAGAGGTAAGAATAAAATTTTGTGGTTTCATAAGGTGTATTGAGACGTGAGGTGATTATGGATTTTGAACAAATGCATCTGGCAAGTGTAAATTTTGACTATTGGAGTGATAAAACTATAACTATCGGAGTATAATCTGAGGTCTGTTTAACACGAAAACATTGAAAAAATACACCGAAATCCTAATTATTTCGAATTGTCAAGATGCTTTGAATACTATTCTTTTATAGAAAGCGTTTGACATCTGTTTGAGACGGAGATGGATTGTGAGTGTCGCTAGCGAATTGATATGGTTCATCTAAAAGTTCGTTAATCTCATTCATTACAATATCGGTTATGTGACGAAATTTCCCCCCAAATTCTTGTTCAGCAGACCGGGAAAACGGAATGAATGTAGTTTCACATCGATACTGACCAAGCTTTTCTCCATCTATTGGAATAATCTCTCCAACGCGATAACGAATAGTACCTCCTTTGGCTAAGGGAGAAGCGCCAGGATAGCAAACTTCTGAGCCCATAGATGCAATCGGGATAATATCTAGACCCAAGGCTTGTGTCATTTGGGCCATGCCGACATGCCCCTTGAGGAGCCGTTTGGATCGAGTTCCTTGTGGAAATACTAAAATATTATGACCTAATTTGATAGCTTTTCGATTGAGCTCAAGAACCTCTTTTGAGAGCAATGCAAAATAATCTTCTATCTCCTGTAAAATTTTGGAAGGAGAAGGCGAGAGAAATTGACGGCATTCACTAGATGCTGAGAGTAAAGAATCTTGATTTACTTCTTGTTTTTGATCAAGAAGATCTCGAATAAATCGGTACTCATCTCTTGACGGAGTTCGACCAACAGAATCTTTGAACTGTTTTCCGATGATGTAGCCTCTGGAAGCGAGTGGGATATTACTTGTGGCAGATAAAAAAGTTCGTGTAAAGAAATTTTGATAATATTTTGCTTTTACCCAAGAGACTGCAAATTTATTTCTTTGTTGTAGGAAGTGAAGTAAAAAGGGCCAACAATTATATCGATCGGTGTGATTCATGGCAAAACAAACAGGTCGATCTATGGGAATATTCTCCATTCCTTCAATTATGACAGTTATTTTGGGTGGAATCCAAAAATTCAAACGAAGAACCTGTGACCACCACACTTGTCCCCAAGGTCTAGGTGCTATTTCACATTTTTGAAGAAGCTCGGGGGTAATCATTTGTCATTGACCATTTTGGATAATATCATCCTATGATCGATTCGGGTAGATCCATCTGTTTTCCGAGAGTGGATATCCATATAAACGCCCATGTCCTCAAATCCCATTTTTTGGAATAGAAAATGAGCAGGATCTTCCGAGTAACTAGAACGTAATACAACATAATTATAGCGACCAGTATGCATTTCTAGAAGATGCTGGTCTGTAATTTTCTGCGCTAATCCTTTACGACGACAGTCTGGTAGGACGCCTAAATCAACCAGATAATAGGTTTGTTTTACTGGTAATAATCCGTGGATTCTTCGCGCGATATCTGGATAGTTTTTAACTGGAGAGGCCAGTCCAAACCCAATGACACGATTATCTTTAAGGGCGAGAAGAGTCGATTGCTCTTTACCTTTCAGATGATGATGTACGAGATTTTTGACCTCATTTGGATAAAAGCGCTCACTGTACGGAGGGGTGGAAAAAACAATTTGATATGTTTGACAGAGTGACGCTAAATAAGGCTCAATTTCAGAAAATTTCTGGATTGATTTAATTTCAATTTCGGAAGGATTCATATTTTTCTCTTTGATGATTGGGGTCAATTACAATCTTAGGCTGACTGTTGCCTTTTTGGAAAAATTTTCGCAATTGCAATAATCCGATTGTCGGATTTTTTCCAATGTGTTTGCAATTCTCTGAAATTAAGTAATGATTTCAGCCGATTATGTACTACGATTTCACAAAAATCAGAGTGGATTTTCGTTATTTCAATATCTCTGGTGTTTACAGTAAGTCCTAACCCCAAGGCCTTCGAAACCGCTTCTTTCATCGTCCAAATTAGAGTTTGATTGACGGAAGAATGAAAAGAAAGCAGAGCTTCATTTGGAGTAAACCATTGCTCGATAAAATGACTAGATCTCGGTTCAATTTTTTCTTCATCGATACCAATTTTTCCATCGAAAGAGATGGCCGCGATTCCTGCTCCATCACGATGAGTTATAGAAATGTCTACCTCCGGTGTTTGTGGAAGAATCGGCTTTCCTTTTGCGTTATTCATAATTTCCAGAGGGAGATCATATTCCTTGAGTAAATCATATGCAGCAGCTCTACCTGCAAGTCGATCTTGTTGTCTTTTAAGGGTTCCTCTTTCTCGCATTAATTTTTGGTCCCATCGAGGAATATTACCTTGATTGTTACGACTTTCTCGTGTTGGGACACCCAAAAGAGGATTGGTATGGTTTGATATCGATGTTTCTTGTTTGGATGAAGAACCGCCGCTCATTTGTACGAATCTTAATCCACGAACTTGGAGGATTGGGCCATTCTTGTCTAAGATATCCACATCAAAATAGTCTCCTTCGTTACAAAGAGAGATCGTTATTTTTGTATCAATATTTTGATATCGGTGAATATACAGTTTTTCAATAGATGAAGGGAGAACTAACGCTTGTTGATAGAGCAAACAATGATACCCAGCAGCCTGAAAACAAGCCTCTAAAAATAGCGGGGCGGTATGCATACTTCCTTCAATGAAGGACTGATCTATCTCTGCAATTGCTCTCATAAATGATGAAGAGTGTTCAACAACTTCCTCTAGAACTTGAAAATGAGGGCCATGGAAAAAAGAAGCGTAAATTTCAGGAGAGGCTATCGAAACGACAGAACCTTTTCCGTCAATGATATCTGGATATACAACGGGTTTTAAAGATATCTTGGCAGAAAAATGATTGGTTTGAAGCTCTTTTCCCCCGGCGAGAGTTCTGCTGGTAGCCAAAGAACAATGAACGGAATCTGCGTGTGTAAAATTGGCTTCAACGGTTAAAAGACGGTCTTTATTACGATAGAGCTTTACGGGAAGATCAAAGGATATGTCGGTAATTAATTGAGCATCTCGATCTCCCATTAATCCCAGTGCTGCTTCCGTCATTATTTCTAGACCCATTACGCCTGGTAATACGGGAACACCCTTTATGGAATGATCGGTAATCCAGCTATCTGTTTGCTCAGAAAGAAGTTTTGTCGCGATGATTCCTTGAGAGCGAAGATAACTTGAATCCAATAGGGGATAGGAAATAGGAAGGCTAAGATCTCCTAAAGATCCAGTGATTACACGTACACCTGTAATATTATTTTGAACTAGATTTACGACCATTATCGAGGCTGATTTTACCGATAAAAGATCAAGACCCCGCTGCTCCAAAAGATGCGCCATTCCTCCTCGAGAAGCCATTCCAACTTCACCCCAAGCAGACCAAGCGATATGAAGAGAATTTGGTTGGGAACGACATATTTCTGCTACAGCATTATTAGCAGCCGCATAATCTGTTTGGCCTTGATTTCCAAACTCACCAGCAATCGACCCCATTGAAACAAAAAAGGTTTTCTGTGGTAAGATTTGACGCAAGTATTTTGCACCATGAGCTTTGGGGGTAAAGGCTCTTTTTAGAGAATCTACATCCTTGTTTTCTATAGATTTTGATTCTTGGATCCCTGCACCATGTACAAATAAGTCTAAGTCCGGCGCCTGTTGATGGATAGTTTTTATACTCATCTCGATATTGCTAGCATTGCTCATGTCACATTCCAAGAATACAACCTCAGCACCAAGCGCCTTGATTTCTTCTATATTCGTACGCACTTCTTCTGCCTTTTCTAATGGACGCAAATAATCCGCTAATTCTTTTGGAGTTGCTGATACTCCTTTCTGATGGAAATTTTCTTTTGCTTCTCGTTTGGCTTGGGTCAGATCGAGAGGGATTGGATGTGGCTTTGTTCTCCCAAGTAGAAAGATCTTTTCTGTCCCATTTCGAGCAAAGGTTTTTGCTATTTCAGCAGTGATACCTCGACCTCCTCCAGAAAACGCAGCTGTGATGATTGGTTTGTTTGTAGAAGCTGGCGGTATTTGTTTTTGGTAACGACGAATGGAGTGAACATCTTTTTGAAAAGAGACTTCTGCACTTTGAGATGTATGATTGAGACTGTGTAAAGCCTTGGTGATAATATTTTCCTCATTGGTTTGATCAAACCAAATGAGAGTGGATCGAGTATCAGTCCATTCTTGTGCAAGTGCCTTTGCAAGACCAGCCCGTGCTCCATTTTGTAATATAGATCTTGGCTCGGTAGAAGTGGGCAATAAACAAATCCAGTGTTTCGGTGGATTTATTGCATGACGTTTTGCCTGTAAAAAACTTTCGAGAATAGTAGAGCAATTGTCAATTATCAGATCTGGCTGATCAGCATATTCAAGATTGGTCGTTCTAAGCTGTTTTGTCAGAGATGGTGATGAGGATAACAATGTGACTGTTTTATATGTATGTTGATATGATTGCGGTATTTCTATTTTCCAAACTGGCTCTAGTACATGAGGAGAGCTTGGTTTCTTAGGAGAAGGAGCTCCTAAAAGAGGTCCCTTGGGCATCGGGATTGACTCATCTAGAAAATCCAGATTTTCAAAAGGCTGTGTGTCTTCGTCATCAGCAACGGTTGCTACTGTAGAAGATAATAGCTCTTGTGGTTGAGCTTGTACTTGGCTATTTTGGCGCTGTTCGCCAAACCATTGAATAATGGAGCGAATTGTTGGAATCTCAACTAGCTGTACCTGTTCTTCCGATGAAATATTGAATTCAGCCCGCAGATCTGCAAAAATCTCAGCTTGCTTTACAGTGTCTATACCTAGATCTGCTTCCAATTCATAGTCTAGCTCTAAATCTTCAAAATCATAACCAGTTTTATCTGCAATACATTGAAGAATCTTTGTGGAAATTTCTTCTTCACTATTGGATGAAGGTTCTGCTTGCGTACCTTCTGAGAATGAAGAAGGAAATGGAATGCTCTCTATTTCTTCCGTTTCCGTTTCTTTGGTTTCTACGGAAAAGAACGGTTCTGTTTCAATCGTTGATGCTACGGAATCTATTTCAGAAGTTGAGGATGTTGGTGAATATTTCTCCCATACTAACAAGGCAAGCTGAGAACCAAATCCAGCTGCAAGACGAATAGCAAAGCGTCCTTTAAAAGAACCTCCTTTCGAAAATTTCAAATTCCCTAGCTCAGGATCTGGTTCCTTTAGGTTTGGTATTGGTGGGACACGTTGCATTTTCAGAGATTTAATCGCAATGACATCTTCAATACCGGCTCCCATAGCATGACCTGTTAAGCCTTTTGTATTGGTGATGGTGATATCTTTAGTTTGGTCTCCGAAACTATGACGAAGAGCTGAGATCTCAGCCGCAGAAGAACCACCTCTTGCTGGTGTAAATGTCTCATGACTCATAAAAAGAGATTGTTTGGCAATCTCGGCCTCTGACAAGGTTGTTTTCGCAGAGACTTCCGTGATGAGTTCTTTCATTTCTTTGGATATGTGTTCGACATCTAATCGGGTTCCATGAAAAGCTGAGTTTGAAACTCTAGACGAAACCAGTCGAGCCAATGGAGTTACGCCACGATCTAAAGCCGTGCTTTCAGACTCTATGACTAAGCCAACGGCTCCCATACCTAAGATCATTCCATGTCGTCGTTTGTCGAATGGTAGGGCTCCGTCTTCTACGTTTTTCGCCGTTGTTGCAGCGCCCATAGATAAAAACCCCGATCCGATCCATTCCATCATTGTATGATTGGTGACATCATCTGCGGCGATAATGATAACACGATTGGCTCGGTTACACTGTATCCAGTCTTGAGCAAGAGCAACTGCTTGGGTTGTTGAGGCACAAGCAGCATTGATGGCTGTGTTTGGTCCTTTTGCCCCAATATGCTGGGCAAATTGTGCATGTCCCATCGATAGAATTTGGAAGAGAAATTGACGGTCAAATTGTCCAGTGCCATCATCTCCATCCGAGAAAATGTGCCGTGCGAAATTCGTATAGCCGGGGAATGCAGAGGCAAATATTATTCCTGTTTCTTCTTGCATTTCCTTTGGCAACTTCCACCCTAATAGTCTTCGGAGTCCATTCGGAGTTGTTTGATATTCTTTGACGAGAGAGATTCCAGCATCTTTGAGTGCTTCTATTCCTGCAGCGATTGCTAATTGAGAGGTGATATCCAGAGAAGATGCCCATTTTCGATCAGCGTTATAATCGGTGGCCAAGCTGAAAAAAGGAGCTTGTCCTGCAAGTTGAATGACCTGATCTTCGGATTGAACGGAGAGAAACTCACCCTGACCAGTCGTCGGATTCTTATGGATTTTAACAATTTGCTTCATTAAGAAACGATTTTTTGCCATATCAGAGAGGGGAGTGATACGATTCTCTCCTCTAAAAATAGAATCGATATTATCCTCGGAAAAGACTTTTTCCCCGCCCGGAAGTCCTACGGATGCACCCGTACAAACGATGGAAGGCACAGCTGCTTTTGGTTGTTTAGAGGCTTTCTCTTTCAAGTATTGATTCCTCAATGTTAATTGATTGATCTTTTCCTGTAGGTCTTGAACAGTTTTCTGATTGACATTGATATCTGCTTCCATCAGCCCTTTATTTTCCGGAAAACGTTGGAGCGCTTTTAAGGAAGCGAGAGCATCTAAGAAGGAGACAATTTCACCTTGACTTGCAATATTGGTGTACAGAGCTCGGTGTTCTCTATTTTTGAAAATCGATGAGCAAAAACTCGTAAGTGCTTTCTTGGGACCGCACTCTATAAATATTCTTGCGCCGGCGTGATAGAGATTTTCCATTTGTTTGGTCCACTCGACAGGATTGGCGAGTTGAGTGGATAGAATTTCAATGATCTCCTCTCGAGCATGTGGATACCACTGTCCAGAAATATTGGTGTTAATGGGAATTTGTGGCGCGGAGATGGTTAGCTGATTTAGAATATTTCGAAGAGGTGCACTTGCGGGTGCTACAATCTTAGTGTGGAAAGCATGAGAGACGGGTAATTTAGTGGATCGGATTCCTTCTTTTCGAGCAGAGAGACATAATAGATCTATTCCATTAGAAGAACCAGCGACAACAGTTTGAGATGGACAATTTTTGTTAGCACAGATGACATACTCATCAATATCTGCAATCAGTTCCTCAGCTCTTTCTGCATCACAAGCAAGACTTGCCATTTTCCCAGAATCAGCCAAATGAATAGCAGCCATTTCGCGACCACGAGCAGAAACGGCTCTAATAGCGTCCTCAAAACCGAGAATACCAGCTCCAACTGCCGCAGCATATTCTCCCAATGAATGCCCCGCAACCATATCTGCGTGAATTCCAAACTCGTTTAGAAGACGCATAATAGCGATGTCCATCGTCAATGTTGCTGGTTGAGATATTTGGGTGTCTTGTAATCGTAATGCTTGTTCTTCGGGGGATAGGTTGGATTGTCCTTGAATAAGATTGAGTAGAGACTCTCCAGTCTCTTGAATAAATACCTGCTCTGCTTCTTGAAATGTTTGATGAACGATGGGAAAACGCGCAGCGAGTTCTCTTCCCATGTGCAGATATTGGCTTCCTTGACCTGTAAATAAAAAGGCAATCTTGCCTTGTAGGGGTGCTTTTTCTAGAAAGATTCCACGCCCACGAAGTAGCTGTAGATTTTTGCCTTCCTCTAGAGATTGAATAAGACGAGTTCTCTGAGCGATGGCATTTTCGGTATCTCTTGCGACTCCAGCAACTCGAATTTGTTCTGTAGACAAAAAGGATAGATCCTCTTGTGTTAATTTAGTTGTTAATTCAGACAAGGAGTTTGCAGAAATATTCCAGATCTCAGGTGGCAGAGTATTTTTTATCGCTTGATCGGTTGGATGAATTGTGGTTCGATAGCTCTCCTCTAAAACAACGTGGAAATTTGTACCTCCAAAACCAAAAGCAGAAACGCCTGCTCGTCGTGGAGAGGTTGAAATCCAATCTTCCAATCTATTTTGAACCAACAGTTTTTCCATTGGAATATCAGCACGAGGATTTTGATAATTAATAGAAGGATAAAACTTCTTGTTGTAAATGGATAGAGCTGTTTTTAGGAGGGCAGCGGCACCGGCTGCAGATTTGAGGTGTCCGATATTGCTCTTGATGGAGCCGAGTCTAACTTTTGTACTTCGTTTTTCAGAATCGATACTCTCAGAGATTACACTCGCTTCAACTTTATCGCCAACGAAGGTTGATGTTCCATGACACTCAAATAGATCAACGGTGTTGATATCTATATTTGCATTTTGATATGCTCGCTGGATGGCTTGACGTTGTCCACGTGGATTCGGAGCAGTGATTCCTTTTCCTTTTCCATCAGAGGAAGCTCCGATAGCTCGAATTGTGGCATAAATTCGGTCACCATCTTTCTGGGCATCTGAAAGACGTTTCAGAATCAAGATTCCACAGCCTTCTCCCATTACAAAACCATTAGCTCTTTGATCAAATGGCGCTGAGATGTCAGGGGAAAGAGCTCCAATTTTACAGAATTTGATATAGGTCGCAATACCCATAGAACGATCGACCCCACCAGAGATGGCCATATCAAATTCACGATCACGAAGACCTTTGATGGCTGTCTGGATGGCCGCCATGGAAGAAGCGCAGGCTGCATCAACAGTATAATTTGGACCCTGAAAATCAAACGCATTCGAGATTCGTCCAGCGATGACATTGGCGAGTTCCCCTGGCATAGTGTCTTCGTTAATTAAGGGAAGTTTCTTTTTAAGATCTTGCTCGATTTCTCGCAGAAGTTGTCCTTGTTCTTCTTCAGGAAGTTGCTGAAAATATTCTTGAGAACGTAGGTTTTGAATGATTTCTGGAAGACGAGCGCGGATCATTGTGTCATCAGCTGATTCTCCACCCATTGAATTTCCAAGAATAACTGCCACTCGAGATTTGTCCTGAAAATTCGGATCGAAGCCAGCATCATCAAGAGCATCAGCGACCGAGCAGAGGGCAACTTGTTGTACGATATCGATATGCTGAGCCATTTTAGGAGGGATTCGAAACTGCTTTGGATTGAATTGAAAATCGCTAAGAAAACCACCGATCTTTGCATATGTTCGATCAGGTGTACTCTGATCTTCATCATAGAACAGTTTCGAATCCCATCGTTCTTTGGGAACTTCCGTGATTGCTGAATGTCCTGTTTCTAGCAGATGAGAAAGCTCTTCAATCGAATTTGCTCCTGGAAGACGGCAGCCTAACCCAATGATAGCAATGGGCTCTTGAGAAGTCTTATTCAGATGAACGTTCAATTGTTGGGTACTCAGATTATTCGCTTCTGCAGAGATCTTTTCAGCGTCAGCGTCTTTATATCTTGCAAATGAAGTACTTTGTCTCTTTGGTTCTGAAGGTTGAAGTACAGAGGAGGCAGAGAAATCTTCTTCTTTTCCGAAATAGGATGCAAGAAAATGTAGTAAATTCTCATATCGGTCAGAAATCTCTAACGCCCAAAGAGCCTTCTCTCCTAGTGGAAGAATGTTTTGCTGTGGATCATCAATTCGAATCCAGCCTTCACAAATTTTCCACCAAGTTTCTCCTTGAATAATTTTGCGAAGAGGGGAAGAAAGAGGGTACGTCAGACCTGAAAAACGTTTGGATTGATATAAAAAAGAAGAATCAGCGACCTCTAATAACCTACGAATATTGGGAGGAAGACCAAATTCAGAAAATCCTAATAGTAAATCGGAGATAACGATTCCACCAAAGTTATTCTCCTTTATCAG
>JACLAC010011645.1_pt1 | contig 14355 bp, 24 predicted proteins | sample 8027881 | NCBI WGS metagenome assembly JACLAC01 (sample SAMN15725517, study PRJNA655200) | protist metagenome | isolation source: fluorescence activated cell sorting (FACS) single amplified genomes of... | place: Spain: Blaines Bay Microbial Observatory, Mediterranean Sea | collected 2016-01-19 | reverse complement strand
GTAAAGGGCGTTGAAATAATAGGGAAAAGTCGTTTTATTGGTGGCTTCGCCAAGAGCATTTGTTTTTCGATCGGTTTCAACCTTTGGCACCCCTATCTCATATAACCAATTTGGTGTCGACGGTGCGACCCAAATCATCGCGTGGACAAAGAGATCGTGCTTGTGAGCTTTTTTTAGCATAGAGCCAAAGATTTTTTCGAATTCATATTGGCCCTCCTTGGGCTCTAGCATTTTCCAATGGAGAATAATTGGGACGCCTTTCAGGTGAGGAACCGTTGTTTGAGTGAATTTATGAGCCCACCTGTTGCCCCAAGAGTAAATGCCTGCGGCCTCGTTGGGGAAATCTCTTACAGGACTCGCTTGTAAAGAGAGTGAGAGAAACAGGAGAGGGAGTGCAAGTTTTATCATGGGGTGGCGATGCTCTAGTTTCTTTACTATAACCCTAGGCTCAGCAAAACTGGACACCCTAAGCCGTAAATTCTGTTTTCAGCAGAGATCTTTTTTTCAGTCCCAACTCCTTCACGTCTTGGTGCCAATCGCTTCTCCCTTGTTTGATCAAGATCGGGAGTCCTTCTCGACCCGTTGTCATTCTGGTGAGCGTGCATTGAAGCTGCCCCACCTTAGAGGTCTAGGCAGATACCTTTTTCTCCAGCCCTTGGCCAGAAAGCCACAGGTCAGGCCTTTCACTCCCTCCTGATCCGGATCGGAAATTCTCAACAGGTTTGCAGCGACATGCACATTGGCCAAAGAGGACAAGCGATCGATGGTGACGAACTTCTCGGGAGAATAACGTTGCATATTGTGTGGAAAATGGAATGTGATGGTTGTTAGGAACCCAGACGCTATCGTCCTTGAAAGAGGGCCAATCAGATGGCAACCCTTGTTTACACATTGCGTTGTGTAGGATTGTGTGCCTTTTTATGGAGGAGACGATGCCCACAAACCTAGCCCTTGACGATAAACTGCTGAAGGAAGCCCTTGAAATTGGTGATTTTAGGAGCAAGAAGGACACGGTGAATGCTGCACTGAAGGAATTTATTGATAGAAGAAAGCAGCTCAAGATTAAAGATCTGTTTGGGAAAATGCCTTTTGACAAGGGGTATGACTATAAGAAAGGGCGAAATTGAAAGTTCTTGTAGATACTTGCATTTGGTCCACTGCGTTCAAAAAGAAGGACAAGCGCAATACTCAAGTGGTCAATGAGCTGAGCGAGCTTATTGACGAAGGGAGAATTTGCCTGATAGGGCCAATCAAGCAAGAAATTCTTTCTGCCTATAAAGAGAAGGAGAGGTTCAATAAGATTCGAGCACACCTCCAATACTTTGATAATGAGAGCATTATTGATGATGATTATGAAAATGCTGCGAGACTTTATTGTGACTGTAGAGCAAATGGAGTTCAAGGAAGCCATATTGATTTTCTGATTTGTGCAGTATCTCTAAGAGCTCAATACTCGATTTTCACAAGGGACAAAGATTTCCTGCGTTACAAGCAGTGGCTTCCCATAGAACTGTACGATCCTAGACGATAAAATTTAACATTTTGGGTGATATTTATAATGGCATGCCGTTACCCCAAGAAGGAGACTGACAAAGGGGCTTTAAAATCTATGAGGAGATTCTTAGCGACAGCAGGAGTAAAGGTATGAAATATAAAGGCTATACTGGAAAAGTTGATTTTGACGAAGATGCCGAGATTTTTTACGGGGAAGTAGTTGACACACGAGATGTGATTACTTTTCAAGGAAAAACGGTTAAGGAGCTGAAGCAGGCTTTTAAGGATTCTGTAAATGATTACCTTGAGTTTTGTGAAAGTCGAGGGGAGAAACCCGAAAAACCATTTTCTGGAAAGTTTATGATTAGAATTACACCAGAGCTGCACCATGCGGTTTATCTGAAGGCATTGCAAGACGGGAAAAGCCTTAACGCGGTAGTTGAAGACGCTTTAGTGAAAGCCACATAACGTTTGGAATAATAGGAGTAATTACAGACACGGAAAGCAAGCCTACGCGAGATACGAAAGCCTCCAGTGCCAACAGTCGCCAGACATTTTCGAGTAGGCCGTCGATTTTCGATTTTAACTGAATCCAACTCGACTAACCACTCACAGAACCGTACTTGAAGCTCCCGCTTCATAAGACTCTGCTCGCCCCATCGGTTGTTCCCAACGGGTGTAGCTGTAATTTAATGTTATTTTCGATCCCCCTACCGATTCTTCCAGTAGTCATTCCAGCGGTCGCCTGAATAATTCATGCACCGCATGATTAAGACCTGCTCCGAGTTAGGGATACTCCACCGGCACCCAGACTTGCACATTCTTTGTTTGACAATGACTTTGCACGCAGCTTCTGTAACCCCCGATCCAATTGGGAGGTTGTTTACGGCATTTTTGTAGTATTGCATCCGTTTGTAGCCGTTAAAAAAATACGAAATAGTAGAATCAAGAGCTTCTGCACGCTTTGTTTTATTCTTCATTTCACTCCGGTAATTTGTCATCGAGTTCAACAGTCTTTTTGCAGCACCTTTTGAGTGCTTGAGGCTATGGCATGATTTGTTGAGCCAGTCTTGCCTCTCCTTTTCCTTGTCAGGAAACATAGCCTCTGCTGCCTTGGCTAAATACTCCGTTACGTGATAAAAATCAAGTACCTGCACATCAACATGATCTTCAAGTATCCCCCAATTCCATTTCGCTCCATCGGCCAGACCAATAATTAGAGCATGAGGCGCGTGTTTTTTAGCTTGCGTCATTGAACTTAGAAATCGCTGGGCAAATAACTCTTTTCCGTATTGAGGTCCAGCTGCAACATAAATCGTCTCCAGTCTGGATCCTTCCGAATCATAGAATGTAATCGTTCCTGTCATGGCTTCACGCCAACTTTTGCTGTCACGAGTCGGCATCATTGCCCCATCAAGGCCGCATGAAATTGATGCAACCTTTTCTGGATTACAGGTAGGCAATATTGTCCATTGCCCATCTTCCATCTCCGACTGGATTTCAACTCCGACGGCAGCCACCAGATCTTGCACAAAAGCCCTAGACGCCTTTCTCCCGTGATTATTGGCCAAGTCGACGACGACATCTTTGGCGCTCATATCAGCATATTTTGAGGCAACTTGTTTAGCAAACTTAGGCGTTGTCTTAACGATCGTTTTGCATTTTGCTTCCAGTGGAATGAAAGTTTTTCCTCCTTCACTTGTTTGGTATACGTGCCGAGCCACTTCAATTACTCCATACGGCGTTTGGAACTTTGCAGTTTGAGCCCCCTTGCTGTAGGCTTTAACTTCACCAATTTCAATGACTTCGCCATTTGTGTCAAATTGCTTGATGCTCTCCGTGGTGAGCTCACAGCCAATGGCATTCACTGTTTCTTGAATTTGTTCTTCACAGTCGAGAAAGGTATCCCCATCGGCAATATCAATTTCCACAACAAGTTTCCCGTTCTGGCGAGAGATGATTCTTGGAGTCGTTGCCATGAATGAATGAATGAATTGAGGTTATGGGAGGAATCCGCCCATTTTAATGGGACCTGCTGGAACGCATCCCTTAACATCAAATTATGGCTGCACCCGTTCCCAACAACATCCGGTGACGAATAAGATCGGGGCCCCGTATCCACTTGTCTTTCAGCCAGAACCTAGCTATTTTCGGTCTCCGTGTCATCTTCTCTGCAGAATCTTCCCTTGCGGTTGTTGCGTTTTGAAGACCGAACGACTCAGCTCCTTTGCTCAAGAACGTTTGTGTTCCTTCTTCGTTACTACTAGCTGATCCGCCCCAGTGCCTCTTGTTCGTTGCCTTATGGGCGTCTACTCTTGATCCGTGAAATGGACACAAGAGCAGCTGGAAGATTGTTAGAGCGGGCTCCCGTAACACCGCTAGTTTGCCGAGGAACACATGGGATCTCCCAAGTTCTAGATCTACTTTATCTTTGCGCAATCAATTAGATGCTAGAGTACCGTTTCTCCTTGCAGCCACAGTTCGTTTTCGCATAAATCCACATCGTCATTCCAATAGACAGAATAACCAGAAGAATCTACTTTTAACTTTTTTAGAAAGGAATAGTTTTTTAAAGCATCATGATTTGGGCGTGAAGTGACCAAATTAATATTGAACTTTTTAACCTCTCCATTAGCGAAAACAACCTTAATGAAATTTTCATTGAGAACTTCTGCTGATGTGATTTTTGGAGGGCTCATTGCAAGGGGGGGAGTTGATAAAATTCTTGAGTATTCCACATTTTTTCTAATTCATCTTTGTTTATAGCCGCCCACTCCTTAACCAAGGCTTGGGCTCGTTTTGGGAGGTCTCCCTCTATTAAATCTTGATTGTAAATAAGATAAATGGTATTGTGCCATCCGTAGGCAGCGTGGAAGTGCGGTGGATTGTGATCAGCAAAGAAGAGCTTGATGACAATTTCTTAGAAGCTGGAAATAACAGGCATGCTTGTGATTTGAAGCTATTATAAGGGGGGACAAGTTGCCCTAACTCCTCAATTTGCGGCGAGCGTTAGTTAGTCCGGCAACATCGACTTGTTAGCCGTGACTAATTCGATGTCTGGTAAATCACCAGCGACTTCTTGATAGGTTCCGGGTCGCCGATTCGAGATCAACAGACTTTTTAATATTGAAGGTTTGTCTGTGGTATGAAAAATTATGGGAGTGACTTCAGGCGTCTAACGGGTCTAACGATGACCCTACCTTTGGTTGAAACACTCCCTTTTATTTCCATCAACGAAAGGCCTGCGCGTGAATGCAACTCTCCACTCAACGGTGACGTCTTCTTAACGACCACCTCCCCATTTATTTTGAATGAGGTATTCACGACCCGTTGTTATTCTGGTGACAGTCATCGATGTTGATCCGCGTTAGATGTTTGGGCGGATGTCTTTTCAATCTAGCCCCTGACAACCAAGCCAAATGTCAGGCCTTTCACTCCCTTCTGGATGGATTTTGATGTTGGTAGTTTCTCAGTATCTGCCGTCCTTGACAGGGGCAAGATTAGATTTTAGGCCAAACTGTGCGTGAATGTCATACAGCATATCATGGAAGCCCCAACCGATACCATTAGTGTCATGAACGATTTTTTCCATGCGATGATCGAAGCTTTCGAGTAGGTTATTTCTGACGATATGTTTGTAAGCAGATTTGAACATTGAAACCATACTATCATAAAATGTTTCATCTATATCTCCAAATGTGTTTGTTCCTTTTACTCCACACTCCACGTAGAAAACCATTATTTCTGCGATATTTGAGGGAGATGTGCTTATTTTCTTGAATTCCAAGACAGCCTTTCTGGCTATTGATAGCCTAAATTTTGGGAAATTTATATATTCAGGTGAGAACTCCTTACCGATAGAATTTTTGTGCTTCTCTAGAATCTCATCTTCTCCATTTTGCATGATGGAAAAATATTCATTTACGACCGAAAACTTTTTAGTTAAGTCAACTACAAGAGCGACAAGATCTTCTTGAGGCTGAGCTTTAAGTGCTTTCTTAAGTTGGGTGATGGATGCTTTTTTTATACTCATATTTGATTCCAGTTGGCATAGTGACTGCCATCAACAGCAGTAATGTGATGCACATGATACGGGATATAACATCTATTCAAAACTGACCGATTCTACCCTCTAGTTCATGTCTTTATTATGCATTTTTTCGGAGATAGTTAGTTGTGCGGTATTCTTCGATTGCTTTTAATGCGCTTGTTGCGTGTAGACCCCAATGTGAAGAATATAGAAGGCTCCAATGGAAGTATGCTGTTTCCTGAAAACCTTTGTTGTATAGCTGAAGCCCTTCATATAAGTCTTTAAAGATGTCAATTAAGTCATCAAATATTGAAGCTATGCCACAAGGGTCATCTTGCTCAATTTCTAATGATTCAACGACAGTATAATAGTAGTCGAAAGGGAATGGTTTTAAGTTCCTTATAAATTTTTGAACTATTTCTTTAGAAACATCCTCTTCGTCTGGATCAGGACTGTGTAGAGTGTCCTCAATAGACGTGATATTGTAAATGAGTTTCAATATTAATGACCTAAACTCTATAATTATTTCATTCTCACTGTAGACGTGTGACCTATCTGGTATAGAACAATACTTTTTGACTGAAGTAACAAAATCATTAACATTTGGCTCTACCATTTTTTATGCACAACGCTTCGTATCAAGAATTTCAGGAAGCGTAGACCGAAGGCCGTAGTATAATATAATACCTTGCATGCTTTTGTTATGTGCCGTACACGTCATTAGTTAATTTTGCTACGCCTGGATAACATTCAAGAAATGGAGTGACAATATTTTCTGGTTTAGTATTAATATAAAATTGATTGAAACCAAAGTCAGCATAATCAATTATCACATTACCATTCTTATCAAATAAAGTTAAATGGTCCACAAAATCACAACTATTATGTTTGGCTAATAATTCTTTAAAAATTGCATAAAAACCATGAGTGAAATTAAAGCAATAAAATTTAGTTCTTGGATAAATTGTGTTGTGATGTGGATGAAATTCAGATTGGAGAGAAAATTTTGATATATGATTCCATATCTCTAGTTCCATATTTTCATGTTCCATACACAAAATAAGGTTTTTATTGGAAAATAGTTCTAAAGTATTTATGAAATCATCAAAACAATCGATCTCGCCATCGATTTCCCAAACGGGGTCACTAGGGTAGTTTAAATTAGTGACCATTATGTTTAAGGAACATAACAGTTTAACAAGGGAAAATTCCGCATAAACCAGTCATTTTCCCAACCACTAATCAGAGTGAAATTTGAAATCAAACATCTAGGTTTTAACAACATACATATGATGTTAAGCCAAGCAGAACCTCCACAAGCATTCCTTTTTTTTGTAGAATTAAAGCAAGCTGCGGTTTCGTATGGGATCTGAGTCAAGGTGTTGAATATTTACAAGATAAACATATCGACGTCCCATCAGCCACCAACACCCCCTTCGGAAAACCCAAATCTCAGTTTTTGCCGTCATGATTCCCTTGGTGCAAAATCGACTATGACACAAATATCATAAAATCAACACGATCCCTTCAGTCAATTCTGGATATACGCGCATAAACCAGAATCAGGCTCACCCCAAAGCATCCATGAAATGATTCCAGCTTGACATCTCCATCATCTATTCGAAAAAACAGACTAGAACACGGCTATCAGATCGGTTCCCTAGATCAATGCTAAATGAATGAAAAGCCTAACCGGTCATCAATGACTGTTAACTCTCAGATGGGTTTTTCCAAGACAGCTCAAGCTGTTTATTCTGTGCGGCACAATCCCTGAGGTAAAGATTTATGAGCTGCTGATACGGAATGCCTGAATGTGATGACATGCCTTTGAAATAGCCTACGGTGTCAATGTCCAGACGGATAGTGATAGGCTGTTTGAGTTTTTTAATATACGGATTTTTCCGCGCTTTCATTTTTGAAAAATCGTAGTGCTCGCGCATATTAGGCCTCCAGATAGTCTTTTTGCTCTTGTTTGTCCGCTTTCCTAGCAGAAATTATACGAATGATGGTGTCGTTTTCCCGATAACAGTGGCAAACCACCAACGTTCTGAGGCTGAAGCTAGTGCCCAGAAGGATAAACCTCTCCTCTTCTTCTGAATGGTCAGGATCATGGAAAACCTGTGCGTTTTCATCAAAGAAAGCACTTCTGGCCTCCTCAAACGAAACACCATGTTTTTTCTTGTTTGAAGTAGCTTTTCTCTTGTCCCAGGTGAACTCGATACTTTCCATATGCACATTGTACATATACATCAGCTACGACAACTAGAGAGCTAACGCTGGAGTTCAGATGTATTAAAAAGGTTTCACCGCAGGCTGAAGCTTTTTAATACATCTACAACACGGCCTTCATCTTAACCCACAGCTTCTTGCTGCTGGTTTTCCTATTTATTGTCCACGAGTTACTCAAGGTCTTCCTCCAGTAGTGGGTGAAACCAAGAAAATCAAAGGTTCCATTCTGTTTATCCTCAGATCGTCCGACCCCTAGAAAAGTGAACTTCACCAACTTGGTTTTCTCTGGGTGAACCGTCAATCCACACTTGGCGAAACGCTTTGGCAAAACCTTCATGAATCTCCTTGCGTCCTGCTGCGAGCTTTAACCCATCAGTGCATCATCCGCTAAGCGGACAATGGTTGCCTGTCCTTTGAGAACAGGCCTGATGTCTTTCTCGCACCAATCATCAAGAATATCGTGAAGGAAAACATTCGATAGAATTGGTGACACAACACCACCTTGGGGAGTTCCTTGGATTGTTCGCTTTAGCGTGTCATCTTCCAAAACTCCTGCCCTCAATCACTTACCAATGAGATGGAGTAAACTCTTGTCGCCAATTCGACGCTCAAGGAATCCCATTAATAATTTGTTATCGATATTATCAAAGTAACCTTTTGAAGAACGTCGACTTCAGTCCTTGGGGGCCTTTTAACCGCATATCGTCATTTTTCGGAGCTCAATCACACAGCCTATTTCTTGATCCCCTCAGCTCTGCCCGCTGCTTCACAGCAACGCACATGAGGTTCACGACTCCCCTACTGGCTAGGTTTTGAACAGGTGGGAATAGTAGACGCCAAACCTACGCACCCACTGGGTAGAGATATACAGTTTCATGATTCTGATTTATCTTTTTGCGCAATCGATTAGATGTTAGATTTCTTGCTAGTAGCGGCGGCTTAGCCAGTAACCAGGTTTTCTAGATGCATGTGCAATTGCGTAGATGAAGACAGTGCGTTGAAATACTTTACAATAAATGATAAAAGGGAAACGTTTAAGTGTATACTTGTGTATTTCCCCTCTTATTTTTGGCCAAATGGTTGGAGCTTCTTGAAGGATATGATTAGCCTGCTCAACTTCAAGAAGGAAACTGTCGCCGAGACCTTCGCTCTGCTCGTCATACCATAATACTGAATCGTGAACCTCCAGTTTGACTTGAGGGTGAAAACCAAGGGATAGCTCATCTGCCCTTGGCGAACGCTCTGATTTCTCCCCACGTTACTGGCTTAACCTTGCCTTGTTCTATTTCTTTAGCTCTTCGCTCAACTTCAGAAATCCATTTATCCTCATGATTTTCAGATGCTTATAAAATTTGAAGCAGTAGCTGAGCAATATCCGCCCGTTCATTGGGGCTTAAAGACAATGCTTCTGAGACTATTTTTTGGGCTGCAGTCATGTGAAGATTTTCTGAAAAACTCCTGCTAGTCAAGAAGCCGTAAATGGCTGTTCTAGAAATCCAACGTTGAGCTGAGTGGGTTTCGAACATGCGGAGCGTTATTGAAATTCACTCCAGCGATTTATTAAGTGTTTTCAACACGCTTCCTTGATGGTGAGGATGATGAAGGTGCTCATGGGGGTTAGTGCAAATGGCGAGGTTAGTAGAAAGAATTTTTGGAGAGTTGATCCGGATTGGTTCATAAGTGACGCCGTCGAGGATCTGGAGGTACAATGGCATCGCTTAACATTCTTGCACACAAAATTGGGATTGCAGTCTTCCATATTTTCAAAGCTCGTCGCTTCGAGATCAACAGACTTTTTAATATTGAAGGATTGTCTGTGGTATGAAAACTTACGGGAGTGGATTCAGGCGTCTAACTGGTCTGACCATGACCCTACCTTTGGTTGAAACACTCCCTGTTATTTCCATCAACGAAAGGCCTGCGCGTGGATGTGTCTCTCCACTCAACGGTGACGTCTTCTTGACGATCACCTCCCCATTTATTTTGAATGAGGCATTCACGACCCGTTGACATTCTGGAGACCGTCATCGATGCTGATCCCCGTTAGATGTTTGGGCGGATGTCTTTTCAATCATGCCCCTGGCAAGAAAGCCAAATGTCAGGCCTTTAACTCCCTCCTGATCCGGATCGGAAATTCTCTACAGATATGCGACGACCACAAGGTTGGCCGAACAGGACAAGCGACTGATCGTGATGGTGACGAAATTCTCAGGAGAATGACCATACGTAGAATCTGGAGGATGGAATTTGATGGTTGGTAGGTGCCTAATATCTACCATTCTTGACAGGGCCTCAATTAGATGTTAGACCCGTGTGTGTGGTAGCTTAGAACCGTGATGAACTGCAAGAATTTCTATATTGCCTGCTTTTTCTCTGTATGCTATGCGATAATCTTTATAGAATATTTCTTTAGCCCCTAAGACATGAGAATTTGGGATTAGTTTTCCTGTGTCTGGGAAAACCAAAAGCCTCTCAGGATAATCCATGAGCTCCTCTATAAATTTGGGAGCAAAATGAGGCGAATTGATGGAAATGTAATCTCTAATTTCTGCCAAATTGTCTCCAGCTTCAGGAGACCAAATGAGTTTAGCCATTTAGAAGCTTGGCTTTAAGTTCAGCTGAGCTGAGACCAAGTCCCTGGTCTAGTTGAGCCGCCCCCTTGGCTATCTTGTTGAGATAGGTGAGGTTATCCAAGATATCTTGCATGGACGACTCGTTGGGGAGCTCAGCCACGGCTTGAAGAACTTGGTCTTTTGCTGTCATGGGCACTATTTTAATAGAAAATGCTGTTTTGGAAGGATCTTTTCCACTCAATCTAGCCCCTGGCAACGAAGCCAAATGTCAGGCCTTTCAAGCCCTCCTGATCCGGATCGGAAATTCTCTACAGATATGCGACGACCACAAGATTGGCCGAACAGGACAAGCGCCCGATCGTGATGGTGACGAAATTCTCAGGAGAATGACCATGCGTAGAATCTGGAGGATGGAATTTGATGGCTGGTAGATGCCTAGTATCTACCGTCCTTGACAGGACCTCAATTAGATGTTAGTCATTGTGTTTGAGAAGACGCAGATGGCTGATGTTCTCCTCTGAGATAAGCACAACTTCATTTTCTGTTTCTATTATTAGATAATCGTCGGTTATTTTTGCGTTTTCACTTAGAAGATTAGTTATTTTTTCAGGTGAAAGATTGCTGACAGACAATTCCACAATTTTCTCAGAATATATGGAGTCTGTTTTGCTTCCCATTACGACTTTATAACCAAATGGAATGCCTAAAAGGAATAGGCCAATGAAGAATATTGGAGTGATGAATCCCAGAATATCATCTAGAATACCGCCGCTTTGATTCTCTTGAATAGGTTTCTCAGCGAGAAGTTTTCCATATTCGATGGAATTGTCTAGTTCTGAACGATTCTTGATGTGGTAAAGAATCTCGTTGACCGTTGAATCTATAGGAAGATCTGCTAAAACTTCTTGGGCTTGTTTGATATTATTCATAAGGTTAGTTTAAATTACTAACGTTTTTGATAATATTAATAATTACAGAAAAATGACCATGCGTAGAATCTGGAGGATGGAATTTGATGGCTGATAGATGCCTAGTATCTACCGTCCTTGACAGGACCTCCATTAGATGTTAACAGCTACGCCAACACGTGTACTCCATATTTTGGGAACTTTTTATCCCCTGAGACAATTGATAGATTCTTAATGATTGCCGTTGCTATTATAAAGCGATCTGCTGGGTCTTTATGATGCCAAGGAAGGCTGCTGGATTTTATGGCTGCTTCTGAGTTAAGTGGTAGCTCAAGAATATTTTGGCTATTCAGAAAGTCAGGAAACCATTTTGAGGGCTCGCATGGCAGCCCCAATTTTTGCTTGGCATACAGTTGACTGATTTCCCAGGCAGAGACAGAGCTGACATAAACAATTTGCGCATCATCAATTGCAGAAATTGTGGGCTTGGATAGCTGCCCTCCACCTTGGGCTAGCCAGATTAAACCACATGTGTCTAAAAGGAGGTTACTCAAGCTCCCAATCCTCCGATACTGGCGCTGTAAGATCTGCATTTACCGCGAGAGGCTTTAGGTCCTTGCTGACACTTGAGCGGCGCTTCTTTTTGTACGGCACAATTTCTGCAATAGGGGATCCATATTTACAGATCACAATGTGCTCTTGCCCGTTTTCAACAAGTGACAGCAATGCTGAGAGCTGAGTTTTTGCCTCGTGGATGTTTACGGTGGTCATAATTTAAACTTAGTTGACTAGACTAAGTTTAGGGGATTTTGCGGATAAGCAAGGAGCTGCTAACGCTCAAGTTGAGTGAATTTAGATTGAACCAGTTTTATATGAAAGGTGCTTTCTGCTTGATGCACTGTAACTGTGTTCTGAGCCAATTAAAAAAAATAAGGAAATGTAAAATTAAGATTGTTATCGTACTTTCACTCAGTAGTGCATTTATAATGACTTGAGGTGCAAATAATAATAATGAAGTAATCCACCAGCGGAATCGATCTCGGAAAGAAAAAAGTTGATATCACCGTAATGGACGAAACCGGTAAGATTTTGAAAAGAGCTAGTTTAGATGCAGAAATCAACACCATCATCGCATGGCTCTCTCAGTTCCCAAAGGCTCTTATAATTGTATTTGAAACGTGTGACACTGACTACTGGCTTTCTGATGGTCTGAAATTTTTTGGATACGAGGATCTGACAATGGCTCACGCCCTGACACTCAAGGCGATCACATCGGCTAAAATAAAGACTGACAAACGTGACTCTAGAATATTGGCGAACCTCCATCGAGGAGGATTTATACCCGAGGCTTATATTTTCCCTAAGGAGGAAAGGCAGTATCGAGACTTGGTCAGAAGGCGCCAGTCTCTAGTTACAAAGAGAGCATCGGAGTTTAAGGAGCTTAAAATGATGCTGACACGACACGGATTCGATACACCATCAAGAAATGATATTCAAACTTTAAATATAACCGACCTAGAGAAATATCTAGGTCATGACTGCCATTTGGATTTTATGATCAAGCAAACAGTAGCTTTCCTCGACCTCTATACTCAAAGCATTACAGACATAGAACTCGAGTTGGATGCTCTTTTGGAAGAAGATGACCTCACCCTCAGGTTACGGGAGATACCTGGTGTAGGCAAGGCCTTATCGAAGTCATTGCGCCTCGAGATAGGTGACATTACAAGATTCAAAAATCACAAGCATTTCTCTTCATGGTGTCGTGTGGTACCCAGCCTTTCTCAATTGGGTAGCTCCTCCCGACGAGGGAGTGGCTCGAAACAGGGCAATGCGTTTATGAAAAATGCGCTGATGCAAGCAGCATCAGCCGCAACAAGAGTTAACTCTCAGATAAAAGCATATTGGGAGTTTCATGTCGAAAGACGAAGAGGAAGCGCTGGGCGGTTGGTGTCAACAAATATAATAGCTCATAAGATTGCTGTCGCAGTCTTCCATATATTCAAAGGAAAAAGCTTTGAAATGGATAGACTATTCAATATTGAAGGACTATCTCCTTCAGTGTAACAGAGAAAAGACGACTCGGAAGTCTAACTGGGATATGTACCCCACCCTTTGATTGAACCTTTTCTCTTTTAAACCTACCAACTCGCGAATATAACTCAAGCTTAACTGTCGATGCGACATCGTTATCACCACCCTTCATCATTGAATGAGACATTCGTGACCCATTGTCATTTTGGGAGTATTCTCTGTGGATATATCCCCGTTAGTTGTTTGGAAGAATTTCTTTTCTATCCGCTCAAAAAAATAAAAAAGATTGGTAGGTCAACAACACTCTGGTTCCAACAAAAAAATACTCTAGACCTTTCACAACAGAACTTCGGGCGAAGGAGCAAGCGACCGACGGGGAAGGCGGGAAAATACTCAGAGTATTTTTTTGTATGGATCTGGAAAACGATAGAGGATGGCTGAGCCCTCCTTGACAGGGCCTCAATTAGTTGTTAGATGTGCTTGGTTGAAGTTTTGTTTACGAACACAGTGTTTGGTGGTGAGTTATATATTTGTTGTTTCTGTAGATGGCATAGCCCAATGAACCCATTGAGTTTTCCCAAGTTTCACCTTTTGATGAATATTTGTAGATGCAGTCTCCCTCTTGATATTTTGAAAAAAATTGCTCCAATACTTCTCTAGGGCTCAATTCTTCTGGGCGATAAAAACCAATTTCTCTACCTCTTTTAAACATTTCCTCAGCTTCTTGGTCAGCTGGGCCAATGGCTTTGACCATTTCTGAGAATGAAACCTTTTGATCCAGCCATTTTCCAATGAGCTCTTCATCTTTCATGAGCGGAACCAAAAGGGTATAACGATAAAAAATTTAAAAATATAACGTTTGGAATAATAGTAATAATTACAGGCAGGGGAAACAAGTTGACACGAGGCCCGAAAGCCTCCAGAACCAACAAACGCCTGTAATTTGTTCCTATTCATCCCTTTGATAATCAATTGAGGCCCTTCCCTCACCCTAGGGCAAGTATAATGAAGGAGCATTTTACCACAAACTTACCATCACAAAAAGGACCTCAGATGCAATATTACACCGGAATCGATCTAGGAAAGA
>JACLAC010011568.1_pt1 | contig 14356 bp, 10 predicted proteins | sample 8027881 | NCBI WGS metagenome assembly JACLAC01 (sample SAMN15725517, study PRJNA655200) | protist metagenome | isolation source: fluorescence activated cell sorting (FACS) single amplified genomes of... | place: Spain: Blaines Bay Microbial Observatory, Mediterranean Sea | collected 2016-01-19 | reverse complement strand
TTTGATTATAGATTCATTTGAATCTGGTACTAATTCGATAAATGTTTCATCAACAAAAACAAGACATGATTTTTTTTGTGCCTGTTTAATAATTTTCATCATATTTGATTTCTTGATAATTATTCCAGTTGGATTATTTGGATTACAAACAAACACAGCACCATTAGTTGGTATTTTTTTTATAAATTCATCAATATCGTTATTTAGATTAAATGTTTTATGAAACATAATTTTGCATCCAGATAGCTTGCTAGCTTTTTCATATTCAGAGAATGTTGGTATTGGAATCAACACCTTAGTATTTTCATTTAGAAACGCTTTAGTAAAATTATAGATTATTTCTGTTGCACCATTACCTACAATAATTTGAGATTCGTTTAATCCTGTATACCATTTTAGATTCAAACGTAGATTAGATGAATCAGAATCAGGGTATTGAGAAATAAATTTTAACTGTTTTTTTATGAATTTTTTTACTCCTGGATGACAGCCTAATGGATTGACATTAGAGCTAAAATCAATAATCTCTGCAGATGGATTATTGATAGAATATAATCCTCCATGTGAGGCTGGAAAATGGCTTTTGACGTATTGATTAGCTTTAATTTTCAATATTTGGGATATTCATCAAGGATATAGTATTGTTTTGGTCATACTTCTAAAGGAATATTAACTGAAAATGCAAAATTCCTATCTATGAAAAAGAAAGTAGCAATTATCGGAGTTACGGGTTCTGTAGGCCAAGAATTTGTTCAATCATTGGATAATCATCCATGGTTTGAAGTAACTCAAATTGCAGCTTCAGAACGTTCTGCAGGTAAGAACTATCTTGATGCCATAAGAGATGCTAGCGGTATTATTGCATGGGATGTAAGCGGTCCAATTCCGGATTACATAAAAGAAATGAAAGTATTAACAATTGACGAAATAGACATTACAGAACTGGATTTAATTTTCTCAGCAGTAGAATCAGTTGCTGCAAGAGATATTGAAACAAAGTTTGCAAAAGATTTACCAGTAATTTCAACTTCATCTGCATATAGATATGAAGAAGATGTACCAATTCTAATTCCAGGTGTAAATGATGAGCAAGCAGAACTTCTTGAAATTCAGAAAAAAAATCGTAATTGGAAAGGTTGGGTAGCACCTTTACCAAACTGTACTACAACAGGTTTGGCTATTACACTAAAACCATTACTTGATAAATACGGTGCAAAAAAAGTCATGATGACTTCCATGCAAGCAATATCTGGTGGTGGTAAAACTGGTGTATCTGCAATGGGAATTACTGATAACATTTTACCATACATTCCAAAAGAGGAAGGAAAAGTAAGAATAGAAACTAGAAAAATCTTAGGTAAACTAAAAGATGGTAAGATTGAAGACGCAGACATTAGAGTTAGTTGCACATGTACACGTGTTCCAGTTATTGATGGACATACAGAATCAGTTTTTGTAGAAACTGAAAAAGAAATTGATCCAGGAATGGCAAAAACTACATACAATGATTACAATAAAGAAATTTCTGTAGCAGGTTTACCTTCAGCCCCAGAAGAATATTATGCATTTCATGAAGATCCAACCAGACCACAACCAAGAATGGAAAGAGAAGTTGGTGATGGAATGACTACAACAATAGGAAGAGTAGAAAAAGAAGAACTCTTTGACAATGGTTTAAAGTACATACTTTTTTCACATAATAAAAAAATGGGTTCTGCAAAAGGAGCTGTCTTGCTAGCTGAGATGCTATACAAAAAAGACAAGATTTAGTAGAAAAAACAACAAAAATTTCAAAAATAGCTTTATTATAGGTCGAATAATTCAAGACGCAGGTGTCATAAACGGCTAAAATTGATAATTTAGATTTGAATATTTTATCTGAATTATCTAATGATGCATCAATTTCTGTTCCAAAACTTGCAAAGAAAATTAACACTAACACGTCAGTTGTTTATAGCAGAATCAAACGTTTACTCAAGCAAAAATTAATTCAAAGATTTACAATAGATGTTAATGATAAAGAACTCGGATATGGCGTAAAATCAGTTACAGGAATTAACATGGATTCAAAAAAACGTGATAATATTATCGATAGTCTATTCAGCATTGATGGAGTAAGAGAAATTTCAGAAGTTACAGGCAGATTTGACATAATGGTTACAATGTATGCAAAAAATCTAAATGAAATGCACAAGGTGGTATCAGAGAAAATTGGAAAAATTGATGGAATTATCGGTTCTGAGAGCTTCATTGAGATGAAAAGAAGGACAAAATCTATGCCTTACCTCGTGGATGAATAGTTTGATATTTATTTTTTGGAAGATGATGATATAATATGCAAGCAGCACCTACTGAATCAAAATTCAAGACATACTATGAGCTAACAAAACCAAAGATCTGGTATTTGCTGGTTTTTACTGCATTGGGAACTGCAGTAACTGCTTCAAACATCTATAATATTGAAATTTCAATTGGAACCTGGATTCTGATGCTTTTTGGAGTAGCCGCTGGATCTGCTGCTGCAAATACTTTGACTAACTATCATGACAGAGACATTGACGCCATAATGGAGAGAACAAAAGAAAGACCAATTCCAAGTAAGAGAATTTATCCAGCAGAAAAGGCAAGAGACTTTGGATTAATTTTAGCCGGTGTTTCAATTGCATGCGCATTTGGAATTGCATTTACAACAGGATTCTGGAACGGAATTTGGTGTGGAATTTTTATGGCTTTTGGATTAGCAGATAATATTATAATTTACAGTCATGCATTGAAAAGAAAAAGCCAACTTAACATTATACTAGGAGGATTCTCTGGAGGCGCACCAGCAATGATTGGTTATGCTGCAGTAACACTAACTGGACTTTGGGACTTTGGTCTCATCATGGCAGGCTTGGTATTCATTTGGATTCCAATGCACATCTGGGCATTGACATTACATTTCAGGGATGACTATCAAAAAGTTAAAGTTCCAATGCTAACTGCAGTATTATCTGAAAAAACATCTGCTAGAGTGATTGCAGGTACAACACTCATGATGGTTTTGTTTAGCGTAGTCCCATTCTTTTTGACAACTGATACAGGCGAGCCAGTAATGAGCGAAGTGTATCTTTACACTGCAATTGCATCAGGTGCACTAATGATAGTACTAAGCGCCTGGGTTGTTGCAAAGCCAACTGAAAAATCCTCGTGGGTCTTGTTCAAGTTTTCAAGTCCATATCTTGCAGTATTGTTTATTGCACTGATGGTTGATTCTGCACTTTAGCTAAATTCTGCAAAAGTATACGGCGTATCAATTGTTTCATTAAAACTCCATACTGTAGGTAGAACAGCTGATTGAATCACCTTCAGATTGTTCTTCTCAATTAATGAACTCCAACCTCCGTCTTTTCTGTCTTTAAGAGAATACTTTTCAGAATAACTCCCAGTCAAAACCATACAGGTTTTTTGTTTTAAATCAGAATCAAGATTTGTAAGAATACTGTTTGCTAACATTTCTCCGCCCATCTGAGCCAAACCTCCAATGAAGAATGCAGGTTTCTCTAGATTGAGGCCCAGATAATCAAATTTTACTGCATCAGCACAGACGGGATTAAAATTGATTTTAGTAGTTTCGCAGATTGACTCTTGTAGTTCCACTAACATGTCGTCAATCTCAATTGCATGTGCGTCCAATCCTAAAATTTTTGCACAATATGCAATTCGTCCGTCACCTGAACCAATGTCAAGCACTTCTTTGTAATTGAGAGATTTTGCTATACTTGTGATTATGTAAGCTGTTAGCATCCAGGTTGGCGAAAATGGTTGGTAGCTTGAACCATGGCTAATGCTATTTAGCCAAAATTTGTTAATGTCACCCTCATACACCATACATTCTGTTTGGTTGATTTTTTCTTGATACGAATTATAGTAAATGGGATTGTTTCTGACAAACAAATGAAGTGCATCTAGTTCGTTTTGGTCTATTGGAAAATCATCAGACTTTGATAATGGAATTATTTCTTGGATATGACTAGTTCCTGAATAAGTACGCCTGAATTCTTGTTTTAGACTAACCAGATTTTTTGATATATCTTCAATCATTTTTAATTCCATTTTCGTACTGTTCAACAAATTCCTTAGTGCTCATTATTTCACGTAATTCCTTGTATAGGCTGGCTTCTTTTTCTATGGTTTCTTTTGATTTTTGACCAGATTCTTTTGCCAGTAGTTTGAGATTTTCAGTGTTTTTTTGAATAGAATCAGTCAACTGCGTTAAAATTTTAGGATGAAAAGATGCGTTAAACTCTTCTGAAATGTATTTCTGAGTTTTATCAATTCTACCTAACAATGCTTCGTGCTCTGGTTTTGTTTGGAAATTTTCCTTTAGTACTTTGGCAAGTGAATCTACCTTGATTGCCTGATAATACACGTCAATTATCTCAGGTATGGTTTTGCCTGATTTTTTTTGTATTGATTCAAGAGCATCCTGTAATTTCTTTGATTCAGAATCAAAAAGTTCGGATGATTGCTCAGAATCCATAGATTATTGCTGTTTGATGTATTTTTATTTCTAGAGGTATGTTTTATTGCCTTTTATTGCCGGATTTTCGAGGATCCGACTTATCTATACTGATTTAATATCTGATCAACTTGGCAAAAAGAAAATCAAAATCAAAACTAGTTATTGCAGGAGCAATTGTAGTTCTGCTCTAGCGATGTTGTGATTGTGCAGGAAGCAAGAAAATATGACATTTAGAAGTTAAGAGATATAATTATAACTAAAACAATGTTATGAGGTATTTGTTATAAAATTAATTTCTTCTTCGGTTAGATTGTAGATTTTAAAAATCTCGTTATCAAGTTTTCGTATTAAATCATCAGTTTGTGGATCATTATTATTTTTCATCTGTTGTATATTATCAACAAGTTCTTCAATATATTTTCCATTCTCAATATTTATTTTAATTGGAATTTTTTCAAGATATCCTTGAGTTACATTTACAGTTAATCCAGAATTTTGTTCAAAAACTAATCTATAATATTGGTTCATTAATTTTGAATTTAATATTGCCAATATTATTTTTAGGCTTATTTTCCGTTCTCGTTGCAATATTATATTTACTGAATTAAAACAATAGAATTGCTCAACATCCAATACTCCTACTAATCCTACACCGATTCGTTGTAAAATTATTTTTTCATTAGATAAAAATGCATTTTCATCTCCAACCCTAGTCAATACTTTTTCGTCATATCGAACAAATTTTTCTCTATTTTTAATTTTAAAACGTTCGATATCCCTCCCCATCACAACAGGCTTGTAAATTTCATCAGGGCAGCTATTAAGTACATATTTTTTATTATCTTTTGTATTTAATCCAAATGAGATTATATCCACCAAATCTTTTAACATTACAGTATTGAGTTCAATCTTTTGTTTTATTGGTTTGAATTCAGGAGTAACATAAATTGTATATAGATAATCATCATTTTGTATAAAATCTCTTTGTGATATCTCCCAATTAGTAGTCCTATTCATAATCAGATCAGATTTATCTTTTAAATTAGATTTGACAGTTAATGAATTATCATTTCTACTTGAGGAGTTTTTTGTACTTAAACACATCAAAATTGTTTCTCCAACAACTCTTTCAAATATACCAGCACCCAAATCAACAATATTCAATATGTTACAATTCTCAAGAATATACTTTCGAATTTCTTTGTAAGATTCAACTTTTATCAGATTCTTGTGAATTATAAAACCAATCTGTCCACGGTTTGTGAGTCTAATAGATTGTTCAATAAAGGGTACAAAAAGATTAATCTTAATTCCTCCACGTGATTTTTTTGCGTTTATTGTTCTGAAAAAGGTTCTGAAGAAATCTCGTTCATCAAATGAGATTTTGGGTTTGTCAGAAGTACCTTTTTGATGAACATAAGGAGGATTCATAATTATAATGTCAAACCCACCATTTTCTTTTTTGTCTCCATTCTGATCATAGAATATTTCAGGAAATTCTAATTCCCAATGAAAGAAATTTAATTCATCAGACAGGTCTTTTACACTTTTGCCAGAAGTTGAGCTGTAGAAATCAATACTTTCAATTCCTACTTTAACTCTCAAATCTCGCCAGTCTTTAGAATCAATCCCAAAATATTTTGCAGTTTTTATATCTAACAGACCTTTTAATTGATAGTAAACCGAACCTTTGGAAAGCATTTTACTGTATTTTTGAATCTTTGATTTTACTGCACTAGGTGTATCATCTTCTAATGACTCAAATCCAAGAAAATCTTGTACAGTTTTTCGAAAATAATGTTTTGATTTATTTTCAAATAATGATTGTTGTTCATCAAAAACTTCTTGAAAAGGAATTCCAATTAATGAATTTCCTGATTTCAAATGTGCACTTAGAAACGATAATGGTTTTTCAGAAGAGAGAGTTTCTAGCCATAAAGATAATTTTGCCAGATCAACTGCAAGAGGATTGATGTCCACCCCATAAATGCACTTTCTCACTACATCTCTTTTTTTTTCAATATACTCTTTTTCTGGTATATCATTAAATTCTATTTCACATAATCTTCTAGCCATATATTCTACAGCTCCAAGTAGAAAATGTCCTGAACCCATTGCAGGATCAAGTATTTTTAATGACAAAATTTTTTCTATTTGTTGTTCTACATCAGATGTCTCTTTTATAATATTTGAAATATGAGGTTCAATTGTATTCTCTACCACATAATCAACTATTTCTTTTGGAGTGTAATAACTTCCTGAAGATTTCCGTTCATCTGGATCAGGAAGATTAGAGATTTTTTGATTTTTTACATGCAAATGGAATTCTAACAGATGTTCATAAATTGAACCAAGATGTCTTGTTTCTAATGCAGAATAATCCAAGAAGAAGTAATTTCCTTTCTTGTCTTTGGTTCTTGTAAGTAAACTTAACATTTCTAAAAAGTTTGAATTTGGAATATTCCATTCTTCTAATTTGGAATTAATTTTTCGATCAAAAATTCGACCATAATATGAACGCATGAAGAATTCATCTTTGTCATAATCTAGTTCCTCACTTCCAACTTCGATTAATCGGAAAAGATGTTTCAATCTTTTCTGCACTATGAAATTATCAAGTTTTTTTGGGTTGATTGATTTTAGTAACCATTCTTGTTTTATCCATTTTAGACTGAACTCATCCTGATAGATTTTGTTGTCTACTGGGAATATTCCCCTGTCTTCTGCATACAAAATGAAAATTATTCTGTAGAGTAAAATGAATATAGGTTTTCTGATTTCTTCAAGTGTCTTATCAGTTAATGACAGATTGTTATTCTTATCTCCAATAATGCCTTCTGAAATAACCTTTAATGCCTCAAAGACGTTTACCGTTAGTTCATCATGTATCTTAACTGCAAATGAGTCAAATGCGGCAGATACGTTTGTAACAATTGATGTTGTTGAATCCTTATCTGTGACATATAATTTATCTAAAAAATCTACAAATGTAGTTGGTACTCCTGAATTTGAATTAATGTCTATTGGAATATGTCTTGTTTCTGAAAATGATTTTGAAAATTCTTTTGAAAGACTAGAAAATATCCATTTAAATCCACCAGGATTATGAGAACAGATTAAACATAATCCATGGTTCTCTTTGATTATTTTTGTCGATATTCCTTTCCAGTGTTTTAAGTAGTCAGTATTTGTTTGTAAATAATATATTTTATAATCATCTTTTTTTGCAATTATTCGTGCATTTTCAATAATTTCTTTTTCTTCATCCTTCCATGATTCCTCATTTACGGGCTCATCTTCAAATTCAAAATTTAATTCTTGAAATATTGAACGTAATGATGTTAAATCTTTTAATCTATAAGCAAGACTTTCTAGTTTTGAATTTACCAAATTTATCTCTCCACATATTTACTGTAAAGAATTCTTGGAGAATTCTTCTCCTCTTCTTCTTGGTTAACTTGTTTTTGTAAATCAAATGCTAAATAAATTCCACTAAGGACATCAATAATTTCTGAATCTTGCATACCACTTTTTTTAATTTTTAGTAATTCTCTATTCAATTTCCCTTTTAATATTGGAATGGAAAATGCCTTTCGAAGTGTTTCAATTGTCTCTCTTTTATTTGAAAATTCATTATCAGATGCTAAATGCAATAATTTTTCGATAATCCATTTCTGTGCCATACTTAATCTAACATTAGATGAACGTGCTCTCATCTGTTCTGTTTCTTTAACAAATTTTTTCCAGCCCAAAGATAGTAATTTATCATAATTTTCAGGCGTAGAATACACCGCATCATCATCTGATTTTAAAAGTTCGAGGGCTTCTCGTGATGTTATATCTCTAATTTCATTTTCAGATTTGATCAGATAGTATTTCCTCACTCTTCCCTTCCTTTCACTTCCACTTTCACAAGCCAGCAGTAATTGGCCATCTGATTGTAAATTCCCGGAACTTCTAATGCCATCTGGAATTTGTTTAAATTTATCCCATTTCTTTGGATCATTTATCATAATGTTTCGTAACATTATTTCAATCTCTGATGGTTCTAGTGGATTATTTTCTTCTTCTTTATCTAAAATTTTATCTTCTTCTCTGTAAATTGCATAGATATCTTCTGTATTGATACGTTCTTCTTTTTTTAATATCTCATAATCTTCACCAATTATTCTCTGAATGTTATCAATTTTATTATCTACAGAAACTTCTAAACCAAGATCCTCTTCCATTTTAGGGTCTAACAAAAAGTTATGTACAATTACATAATCATTCTTGCTTCCAATTCTATCAACTCTTCCTGCCCTTTGAATTAATTTTGTAGGGTTCCAGTGAAAATCGTAATTAATTATCACTTGACCTGCCTGAAGATTAACACCTTCTGCTAAAACATCTGTTGAGATTAATAAGGAAATTTCTTCAGATTTTTTTGGTTTCTCATCATTACTTGGATTATTCTCAGGATCAAATAATCTTGCACATTTTACAGAATTTCCTGTAGAGTCTATTTTTTGTTTAACACCTTTCCACTGTAAAGTATCATAAAGATACTTCACCGTCGTAGCAAATTCACTAAAAATCAAAACTTTCTTTCCAGCATAATCTTCATTCAACAGATTTTGTAGTATGATTAGTTTATCATCTGTCTTGAATGTAACTCTTGAAATCAATCCATCAATTTTCTCAAACGTTTCAATATCATTTTGAACATGTGTGATTAATTTTTCTATATCAAATGCTTCAGGTTTGTATTTTGTTTCTCCTGCTTCTTCTGCTTTTTTCATTAACTCATCGAAATCGTCAATATCATCAATTCCATCTGGATTGTTTATTGCTATATCTGACAATATTTTGTATGAAACATCGCCTATTGGGACCTTACCTTCTTCTAATGCTTTAAGAAAAATTCTATGTCCATTGATATAATTTCCAATACTTACTTTGAATGCTTGAAGACTACTCTCCATTCTTTTGAGCAGTAACGTTCTGATTAATCCTATTAGTTTTGTTCCTACGGTACCTAGTTCTTTGTAAAGTTCAACATCTTTGTATTCTTCTTTCAGGTAATTTCCTAAACTGTATCGCCCAAATGTTAGATTTTCTTGTGAGATAGATCTTACAATTGTTTCATATTTTCGTTGATAGACTTTGTTAATGTCATATCTTCCTGTAACCATCTTTCTATCTGGAAAGTATTTGTTTTCATCACCTACTTGCAAGTATGACCGTCCATTTTCATCTGTTTTTCCCCATTGATTGATTACGTATCTCCTTGTACGTCTAATCATGATATTCTTTAGAAGATCAGTAAGATCTTCAGTTGGAGGATCTGCTTTAACTGCACGAAAATATGCATTAAGATCTGTTTCATTTGCTGGAGGAATGTAGGTTTGCTCTGATTGGTGAAATAACATTATTTGATTTTTAATATCATCGGGCTTGTTTGAATACGGAGTTGCAGTAAGTAAAATCGCTTTTGCATCTCTTGCACGCATAAATTGATGAAGATTTTCATACTGTCTTGAATTATTATTTCTAAAATGATGACTCTCATCAATTAATACTAAATCTCTGTCTTTGTATCTATAATCTTGGAAAAGCTCAAACTTTTCCTGTGATAATTTTCCTCGTGATAAAATTTTTGCGTCAACCTCATAGTCACTACAAAATTTATCCCACATTGGTTCTAGTGGTGGTGGACAAATGATCAAAGGCCTATAATCCTGTTTTGTTAAATATTTCATAATTGCTGTTCCAACGTATGTTTTTCCGAGACCTACAACATCTCCAATAATTGTTCCTCCATAAAGCTCAAACATTGTTAGTCCTTGATCAACTGCATTTTGCTGAAATGGAAATAATTTTGGAAATGTCGTTCCCCAAATAGGATCGACATCATATGTTCCTTCTATCTTTTCTTTGTACTCTGTATATGCTGCTTTTAGGAACAATTCATGCGCAGAGTATGTTTTTCCTGCCCATGAATTTTGTAAAATTAAATCAAAATCTTTTGTAAATTCTAATCCGTCATTCCACAATTCATCAAACCAATCTAAGAGCTGTTTTACATCTGTCGGATTCCACGTCTTTAAATTTAGTTCACTATTATGAGATATTCCTGCAAGAGATAGATTACTTGAACCAACTATTCCCAATCCTTGAGCAAAAGCTGTATCTTTTGGTTGGAAAATGTAGGCTTTGGCATGAAGTTTTTCTTTTGGATATACCTTAACTTCGATCTTCCCATTTTTCATCATCTCGATAAGTAATTCAACAACAGTCTTCTCGTCTGTTGTTTGTTCCATTCTTTCTAAGGATTGTTTTGTATTATCTTTGACATCTTCTTTGACTTGTACTTTTCTATCTTGATTAACAAAATTCTTTTTATCAATTTCGGTGCAAACATCCTTAATACTATGAAATCCTTCGATTAGTGCTTCAGCAGTAGTCCTGTCTGTAGTATTTGAAATTAATAATCGTATTTTATCAACATCTTGTAGAGGTTTTATTATCGCTGAAAGACCTGAAATAAAAAAATAACCCACTGCTATACTGGCATGGGCAGTCTCTGGCAAAATCTTGAATAATTGGTCTTTTAAGAAAACCTTCTTGTTGTCTATGACATTATCTACTTTAATTCCTGACAACTACAATTACCTTACTGAACTATAATTAGGCAATGTAATAAAATAGATCAAAAAATCGTCTGGTTTTGCATTAAAGCCTATTCTGGCTTGAGAATTATCTTACCAACTAGACCTTTTCCGTTCAACATCTTGTTGTGTGCCTCTACTGCATTCTCAAATGTATAAACAGAATCAATCACTGCCTTTATTTTCCCCTGACTCATCCAGTAAAATCCCTTTTCTAATTCAGCACGCGTTCCTTGTGTAGAGCCGAGTATGTCAATTCCTTTAAAGAAAATCTGACGAAGATCTGCTGGTACATCATAACCAGTGGTAGCACCAGTTGTTACCATTGTTGCACCATATTTCAAAAGAGTGAGTTCTTTGTTAAAATGTGAGCCGCCAATGTGCTCAAAAATTACATCAATTCCTGGTCCGCCAACAATTTTTTTTGTTATTGCCCTAACTTCTTTGTGCCAGTCGTCTTTTCTGTGATCAACGGCATAATCTGCTCCTAGTTCCTTGAGTTTTTCCAGCTTTTCAGGACTGGCAGTAGCAATAACAGTACAGCCATAAAGTTTGGCAATCTGAATTCCAAATATTCCAACTCCAGAACTGCCTCCCATTACAAGGACGATTTGGCCTGGTCTAATCTTGGCTCTGCCTACCAACATGTGCCAAGAAGTAAGTAGAGTCATCGAGGCAGCTGCTGCCTCCTCATAACTTACACTATCTGGAATTTTTAGAACGTTAATTTCTGGAAGATGTGCAACTTCACAATAACCACCCCATAGTGGTCCTGTCTCAAATCCCCAAATTTTTCGTTTCCTACAATTGTATTCTTTGCCATCAGTACATGCAGCACATACTCTACATGACATGTTTCCATGAGAAACTATTCTGTCACCAACCTTGATGTTTTTTACATTTTCACCAATTGCAATTACCTCACCTGCAGCATCAGTTCCAGAAATGTGTGGCAATGGAACAGCAAGTGGCTTTCCTCTCATTCCCCAAATGTCATCATAGTTTAATGATGCAGCCTTTACGCGAAATACAACTTCGTTAGATTTTGGAACAGGCTCTGGAACATCACGTAATTCTAAGATTGATTCAAAATCATTATTCTCTGCATATTTTTCGTAAACTAGTGCCTTCATTGTTTTCACAAATAGTCATTTAGGGAAATTTTATTAATTTTTGGAATCTCTGCAATCTCAAAGCCCTCTTTTCTTTTGTTTAGTGGTCTTGTTGCATCAATTCCTAGTTTAGCAGTTTTAAGATTTTTCTGATCACTTGATGGATCCAAGCTAGAACCTCTGACATTTTTTATCAAAACTAAATCCTTGTCTGCCTGGAATCTTGTTGCCATGGCATACTCTACTTGCTCTGCTGAAGATGGTTCAATATCATCATCCACAACTGTGACCATTTTGAGTGAGCGATGTGAAGCAAAGACCTCTTTGATTATTTTCTTGACGTTGGTTGTTTTTGTTTTTGAAATTTGAACTACTGCATGTAGCCAGTGTGTACCACCATTTGACATTACAACCTGCTTTGTCTGTAGGAATTTTTTCTTTAAGATTCCATTTAATTTTGATTCTATTGGCATTCCCATCAGCAAATGATGCTCTCCATATCCTGAAAGAATGTCATGGAAGATTGGATTGTTTCTGTAATACATTTTCTCTAGCTCAAAGACTGGCTGCTTTCGTGGTATGTCATATGTCTTGAGCATTTCAACCATCCATTCTTCATGTGTCTTATCCTTCAAAATTTTTCCTTCAATGACAATTTCTGTGCCTGATGGAACGTACATTTTTGAAAATGGACATTTTGTAATGGTGAGTTTTTTTGATAAGATTGAGTTTGCAATATCCAGTTCATTTTTGCCCCAGTCAGCCTGATAGGCACCTGCAATTGAGATGCCAGGATGGACACCAACTGTAATTGCTACTTTGAGGTCCTCACCATGATCTTTTGCTGCCATGAAATTTCTATGAAGATGTCTGCCCTCAACCATTCTAATGGAGAAGTGTTTTTTGCCAATTGGCATAAGGCGATGAAATGATGAATTTTGTGATTTTAGTTCTGGATTTTTGGAATAAATTATTGATGATGTGATAAATGGTCCAGACTCTTTGGCAAAATGTGTAACTATTGGTAGTATGGAAAGATCTTTAGAAGAATTTTCAAAGAACTTTCCACTAGTTGAAATTTTTGGTTTTGATGCATTTTTTATTGCCTTAATTATTGGCTCATGAATATTTTTTTTGGCACCAACTGCTAATGAAAATCTTGATCTGGTTCCAACAAGATTACTTACCAGACGAAACTTGCTTTCCTTGATATTTTCAAAAAGTAATGCCTTTCCACCGTCAGAGTGGGCAGTTAATGCAGCAATTTCATATTTGATAGATACTTTTTTCTTGATAGTGGCTAGTTCTTTTGATTTTTTCACTTGTGTGAGAAATTCTCTAAGATCTTTGCTCATAATCTGTTATCTCCATAATCTTGCTCATTATTTGTTTTGTTGATTCACTATCAAGCTCTCTTTCAAAGGATGCTGTGGCAATGCAAACTCCTTTTGTGTTTGATGCAATTTTTTCTGCTACCAATTTCAAAAATAGAGACTCGGATTTTGCTGGAATTACAGTTGTTGTAATTGGCATTGGACCTGAATTAATTGAAACAATCATTGCACCTATTTTTTTTAAACCCTCATAGAGTGAAACAAAACTTCCGTTATCAAAGTGTAGTATCTCCACTACGAACTTTCGTTCATTTACATCAATAACTTCCTTTGAAAATCCTGCTTGTGACAACAGATAGATTTTAGCGATTATGCCTTTATTGCTATCGGTTCAGATTTGGCTAGAAATGCTTCCTTTACCAATTCTTTTGCCTTTTTGATAGTCATGCCTTCTGATTTTCTTAGTTCTGCTACGGTCTTTGTTTTTGTCCATCCTTCACTAACAGCAGCCTGTAATGTTACTTCGACAAAATCAGATGATGTTGCATCTGCTGCCACTGCTGGAACTTTGATAGTTTGTGGTTTCATGGATGCAGCTGCGTCAGCTTCTACTCGTGCTCTGAGTTTAGCCTTGTATTTCAAATTTCGTGGTTTTGTCCTTAATCGGTAGCCACAACATGGGCACCAAAGTCCTTCCCATTTTATGAAAATTTCACAGATTTGACATCTTCTTTGACCTGATGCATATCTACCAGT
>JACLAC010005754.1_pt1 | contig 14359 bp, 10 predicted proteins | sample 8027881 | NCBI WGS metagenome assembly JACLAC01 (sample SAMN15725517, study PRJNA655200) | protist metagenome | isolation source: fluorescence activated cell sorting (FACS) single amplified genomes of... | place: Spain: Blaines Bay Microbial Observatory, Mediterranean Sea | collected 2016-01-19 | reverse complement strand
TGTGAAAATACCGCGCATTGATGTACAGCGGACCGATGAATTGATTGAAGTTGATTTTCAGGCCGAAGTGTTCAAATTTGGCACTGTGTTTTCGGGACGTGTATATGATAGTGTCCAACCCCAGGAAGTACCACAAAGTATCACGCCTGGGGACGCTGATGAATTGGTAGATTCCAATCGACTTAGCGTGGATTTATCCCGATTTTCTGAGCGGACAATTCGGAGCTTGAAACTAAATCCACCAGTTTTTAGTCCCAATGCAGATGGCATTAACGATGTGGTTCGAATAGAGTATGATTTGCTCAATTTGGTCGGAGCAGTGCCAGTGCATGCTGAAGTATACGATCTTTCGGGATACTCGGTTGGGATCGCATTGGATGGCTTGGTAGCCAGTGGGCGATTTAGGCAAGTATGGGATGGGAGAGATCGTAGTGGTGCAGTATTGCCACCAGGATTATATATTGTCAAACTTAGCGTCGATACCGATAAAGGAGAGGATGTACGTCAAGCTGTGGTATCGCTGGCGTACTGAAATAGGGTAGGGAATGTGGGATGAAATTGCCGGATTTTTTATAAATGGCGTTTTATTTTAATCTGTTGTAACCCTTTTTTCTGTTATTGATGGACCGGTTCAAGGAGCCCTTTTGACATGGTATTACGTACTCTGCAATCTTTTTTTATTGTCTTATTGTTGGCTTTTTGTAATCCAGCTTTGAGCTTAACAATTTACCGTATTGGTGGTGAAGGGCTGGAGCCTCCTACTCTAGATGCAGCGTACGAATTTGTGCAATTGAGTTGGAATGAGGTTGATCCAAATCTTCATGGCAGTGAAGGGGCACTGGAAATCAGTCCAGATTTTCTTCGCCCTCAGAAACTGAATCCCGAGGTGAATCTTTTGCCTATTGTTGAGGGTAAAGGTGGGAAAATTTTCAACCATACGTGGATAGGTTGGGGACTTGCCGCACATGATGACTTTTTTATGTTTGATGAAGATCCGGATACGATTTATCTCGGAGATGGACATTTTGCCGCACACGGACCAAAGTCAAAATCTTTGAGAATAGATTTTGCTTCACGTTTGTTGTTGGATCGTATTCGTTTTTTTCCACGTGAAAAACATCATAATGACCGTTACGTACAAAGTTTTAGAATTGGTTTTAACGATGGTGATCCGCTCAAAGATGGCACACGGGAATACAAGATTGGTCGCACGTATGATTTTGTAGATTTTGATATAGTGCATGAAGTACAGGAAAATACCGAAGCTGTAATTGATTTGAAATTACCTTCGACTCCGGTTAAAAGACTGCTTTTTCAAGCGGATGAAAATACGCGAGGTATATGGGAAGTTGCAGAGTTGGAAATCTATGGTAAAGGTTTTGTGCCATTTTCTTATTATATAACAAATGTTATAGATTTAGGTGCACCTGCCAGTTTGGGGCAATTGTCGTGGTTGGCTCACAAAGATGAAGGGGCCGGTATTGAACTGAGTATGCGCAGTGGGGTGGATAGTGATCCGAATACCTATTGGCGCAGTACTTTTCGAGGTGGGGAACGTACACGCTTTGACGCCAATGGGCGTCTGTTGAGTCTAAAATCGTATAACAAACTCCAACGTGGTGAACAAGCCGGTATTAGCCATGATACCGAACATTGGGCATTTTGGGGTGCTGCTTACGATTTTTCTGCAGGTGCAGGGGAAATGGTCGGAGCAGGGCCACGGCAATTTGTTCAGATTCGTGCTGATTTTACTTCGGATCAACAGGCAAGTGCGCAATTAGATTATTTCCAGTTCGCTGTTTCTATTCCACCTGTGGCTAGCGGGGCTGTAGCCGAGATTGTACCGGTTGCTGCACGACCTGGAGAAGTAACGCCTTTTAGTTACAAATTACGTCCAAATATTAAAAGTGACGATCTGGGGTTTGACAGTATAGAAATTGATACGCCCAGTCAAGCAACTAGTGTGGATGAGGTTCGTATTTCTGGTCAATCGGTTGCATTCGAATTAGTGAGTTTGGATCAGGAGGGCTTTGTTATTAATATACCACGCATTGATGCACAACGGACAGAAGAACTAATTGAAGTCGATTTCCAAGCCGAAGTATTTAAATTTGGTACAGTATTTGCCGGGCGTGTATTTGATAGTAAGCAACCATTGGAAGTGCCACAGAATATTGCTGCTGGTGATGCCGATGCTAACCATGATTCGGATAAACTAAGTGTTGATCTGTCTCGCTTTGGTGAACGTACAATTCGTAAATTAACCCTAACGCCGTCTGCTTTTAGTCCGAACGATGATGGAATTAACGATGTCGTATATATTGAGTACGATCTACTTAACTTAGTAGGAGGCGTACCTGTACGAGCAGAGGTATATGATTTGTCCGGCCGTTTAATAGCTATGATTTTTGATAAAGAAGAGGCTAGTGGTCGTTTTGTAACTACCTGGGATGGACGAGATGCGAAAGGCGAGAAGTTGGCTCCGGGACTATATATTTTCAAACTCAGTGTTGATGCTGATAAAGGGGAAGATGTGCGTCAGTTTGTAGTGTCATTAGTGTATTAACATTTATTGGCGTACTCATAGATCGTGTTATAGTTTAATAGATTATACTTTTTATAAATTAAGCATAAAATTTACACATATGGTGTACAGGTGTTTATATGATGGAATTCCGACGTATTATAGCTAAATTTTTCATGATTGTATTGTTAATGGCATTGTTCACTGGTGATCAATCACCAGTTTGGGCTCAGGGACATCGAGTTAGCAGTAGCCAAGTTACTATCAGTGGAAGAAGCCAATGGGAAAATTGGACTTTTCCCAAAGGAACGATAGTTATTTCACCAAGTGGTGAAGTGCAGGCTCAGCGCATAGAAAAAAATACCAATGCCGTATTTGACATTGTCGAATATTTACGTTATAATCCGCCGGCTTCTATAAAAAAAGATCCTGCAGAAATTGTCCTAGAGGATGCTATAAAAGGTGGGTCGAATGTTGGTGATGTAGTCAATGTTTTTGATGGAGATATGACTACTTATTGGCAACCTAGTGAACCTGAGGCGGATTTGGATTTAGCTTCGCAATGGTTTTTTGTAGTGGATTTGGGGCGCGTTGTTTATGCTAAAGAGTTAGTAGTGAAATTTGCTGAAGAAGGGGAGGGCGATCCGTTTTTGCTATTTGAGGTGTTGATTTCCGATGGTTTAAAGCCAGCTAAATTAAAAGGAGGTGATAATCCTGCTTTTAAGACAGTGCTGCGCACCTTGAGTGAAAATAAGACCCAAAGGGTATTTAATATCGATTTAAGTAACCAACAACCTACGGTGCAGGCAGCGCCTGTGCGTTTTGTGCAAATATTAGTAACTGGAACAGATGGGCCATTGGGTGCGGAAGTTACTCAAGAAGAATATGAGCAATTGGATTCAGTAGTGCGTGGTGCGACCCAATATTTTAAACGTCAACCGGATGGTCGTGAAGTACCCGTTGAGCAAGAGTTATACGATGTGTTAGAAGAAGGCCGTAAAGGGAGTATCCGTTATTTTCGTCAGGAAATCCCCCGTTTAGCAGAACTTGAAGTGCTTAATGATGGTGACGAGCTTATTGCTGGGATTTTGTCCCGGGGCGGTGTGATTTCTGCTAACACGACGCAGCCATTAGCTTTGAGAAAATTTATCGATGGAGATTTAGAAACCTTTAATCGTATATTTTACAGCTTTGCTTCTGCTGTCGCCGAACCCGAACTAGAAATATTCTTCGATTTAAATTCATTTTACTGGATTGATGCCTACCGACTTGCCTATAACCGATGTTGTTTTCCTAGTTATCGAATGGATTTCTCGGATGGGTCTCTAGCCCCCGATGGTAGTTTGCGATGGAATACTGCGGTCTCTTTGGGGACGCGTCCTCATGCTATCTACGAAGGTACAGAATTTACTCCTATTAAGGCCCGTTACGGCCGTTTTCAATGGACGGCAGAAACAGTTGGGGCCCGTTCAGCGGATATCGCGGAATTGCAGTTTTATGGACAGGGGTTTCAACCAGAGGTGTCGCTTACTTCTGAATTGATTCGTTTAGGGGGAAGTCGTAACCTGTTGTCTATTGAGTGGGATGCTGATACTCCTCCCGGTACTGAGGTGCGGATTCAAACACGAACGGGTAACGAGCTAGGGGAGATCGTGCACTATTTCAAAAAGGACGGCACCGAGGTTTCGGAGGCTGATTATAAGAGATTGCTAAAACTGTTTAGAGGGGATACCGTAGCCGAACAAGTACCCGGTAATGACTGGAGTGAATTTAGTGAATTCTATGAAAATACAGAAGGCAGCGCTATCGCCTCTCCGTCCCCACGAGAATTTCTTGAGGTCAAGGCAACCTTAATTTCAGAAGACCCCAATATTACTCCTAGCCTGCGATCTATTCGGTTGGATTTCTCTAGTCCAATTGCACAAAGTTTACAGGGGGAAATTACCCCGATTCAAGTAGAAGATTTAGGGGTTAAGCAGCCTTTTTCATTTTATGTACGGCCTAAATTTGATCGTCGTGACCCTGGTTTTAATGAAATGCTTTTAATTGCACCGGGTAATATGGAAGTTAGTTTATTGGACCTTTTTGCCGGACGAGCTACAGATTTTTCCGATTTAGAAGCGGATGTTTCGGCACTAAGTCTAGCGGATGTAGAAGTTGTGCCGACAGGAGCGGACTCCTTACATTTACGTTTCTCTGAAGTTGGTCCTAATGACGACATGGAAATTATTCGTCTGGATTTTGAAACCTCATTATTTGTTACTGGAGCGGTATTACAGGTTGCTTTGCGTAATAGTACCCAGGTGGGAGGAGGCGCATGGCAGCGAGTTGATCCAGGAGACGCCGTAGATCAGATTCTTAGCAATACAACGACAGTGGTGGCTTCCGTTAAAAATAAGGCTTTGTTCACTGATGTTAGAATCCAGCCAGCAATTTTTTCTCCTAATGGAGATGGGATTAATGATCAGAGTTCCTTTTCCTTTAATGTAGTGCGTGTTGGAGGAGATAGCCCTGTTGAAGTAGAGATTTATGCATTGGATGGACGGTTGGTGCGGTTGATTTCAGAAGAACGTTCGTTTAGCACTGGTATATATAACATTGCTTGGGATGGACTAGATGGTGTAGGGCAGCGAGTGCAGCCAGGTGTCTATGTGGTGCGTTTGAGCGTAGATATAGATACTGAGGGAGCTAATGTTACGGATGAAAAATTGCTGCGAACGGTTGCTGTGACCTATTGAGTAAAAAGTGTTGGGGGCTTATTAGGATTAATAACTGCTTTGACCCCTATTATATGGATATATGAAATTAAAACGATCTGGTTGGTAGACTAGATCGTTTTCTTATGGGTAATCTGATATTGAGATAAAATAGGGCAAACGGGAGAAAAACTATGAGTGCAATTGGTAGGCGACAATTAGGTTGTACTGGACTATATCTCAGTGAATTGGGATTTGGTGGGGCCCCAATGGGAGAGCTCTTTGAGGCGGTGGATAATGCTCAAGCACAGTCAACTTTAGCAGCGGCCTGGGAGGCTGGTATACGCTATTATGATACGGCTCCTTTTTATGGCTATGGTAAAAGTGAACGTCGAATGGGCAGCTTTTTAGAAGCCCAAGACCGCGAAAGTTTTGGGCTTTCGACCAAAGTTGGGCGAGTCTTGCAAGCAACTCGCGATCTAGGGAATTTTGACAAAGGGTTATGGTTAGGAGGATCACCTTTTGAGTTTTATTTTGATTATAGCTATGATGGTATTATGCGGTCGTATGAAGATAGTTTACAGCGTCTGGGAGTGAATAGGGTTGATTTATTGATGATCCATGACCTTGATCATATGTTTCACATAAGCGATGAACGGGTCGCGGCATGTATGAGCCAACTTTATACTAGTGGGTGGCGTGCCTTGGAGGAATTGCGCGCAAGTGGCCAAATAAAAGGAGTAGGGTCCGGTATTAATCGGCGTGAGATGATACCGCGTATGTTGGATATGGTGCCGGTGGATTGTTTTGTTGTTGCCATGCCCTATACTTTGTTGGAACAGGGCGTATTAGATGCTGAATTACCCCAGTGCCAAGCGGCGGATGTTGGTATCATTATTGGTTCTGTCTTTGCTTCTGGCATTCTTGCTAGTGGGGCGGTAGAAGGGGCCAAATATGCCTATGAGCCAGCATCACCGGAGATCTTAGACAAGACGCGCCGTATTGAAGCGGTTTGTCAGCAGCATAATGTCTCCTTAGGGGCTGCAGCTATGCAATTTCCGTTGGGGCATCCAAGTGTAACAGCGATTATACCTGGAGCTTTGAAGCCTCAACATATTCATAGTAATATTGAACTTTTTCAGCAAGAAATACCGGATGCTTTCTGGGCCGCATTAAAGCATGAGGGACTCGTACGGGAAGATGCACCGACTCCTGGTACTTGACTCGTATGAGCGGTATTAGCCTTAATTAGGATTTTATTCATTCACCAGCCAAGCAAAGTAAGGAGAATAGATTATGTCGACTACACTTATACATGTTGGTGTGCGGGCTAGTGATTTGGAAAAGACAATACGTTTCTGGCGTGATGGTTTGGGATTGCCTGTTTTTTCCACTCAAGAAGGATGTTTTGATTTAAGTGATGGACATCATAATTTCCGTGTTTTTCAGCATAATGGTCCAGAACGTCCAGAACATGTAAGCGGGATGTTAGACTATTTACATATTGGGGTACGCGTAGAAAATCTGGAAGAAGCGGCACAACGTTTATTAGATATGGGATATGAGATATTTTCTGATGGTTTAAGTGGGAAAATTCCTTTAAGTGTTAATAATCTTGAAGAAGGGGCTTTTAAAGTTGAAGACCCTGATGGCATCACGGTGGATGTTACTGCTAGTAATGATCAATGGCCAGGAGCACTCCTAAAATAAAGCCCCTTAAGGATTTCTCATGAATTTAAATATGATTTTTGGAGATCTATCTTTTTAGTATTTATGTAGATAAGGGTTTTTCTCAATTTAAATGGTATTGGGAGTCTATATGTCACATTGGCGCAATGTCTGAGATCAAGTGGTAAAAGTCGAGAAGCAATGACACAAGAGATATTTGATAGTAGAGAGGGGCGTGAGCGACAACGCCATACGCTACTGGAACAGTTGAAAGCAGCAGGTTCGAGTAGTTGATTTTTCTTATTAGTAACCTCTTTAGTTCAAAGCGAAGAATAATTTTTTTAAGAAGTTTCTGTTTTTTTGAGATTTAGCAAGAGGAGAAAAAGAGTATGTTTTCATTAGAAGGGCGAGTTGCTCTAGTTACAGGCGGTGGACGGGGAATCGGTAAGGGGATTTCGTTGGGTTTGGCGGCACAAGGTGCTAAGGTTGTTTGTGCCTCTCGGACCCGGGAACAATTGGATGAAGTAGTTGCTGAAATAACAGCGGCTGGTGGAGAGGCTTTGGCCGTTGAATTAGATATGACGGATCTCACCTCACTGGATCAGTGTGTGGAGACGACATTAGCGCACTTTGGTCAACTAGATATCCTAGTTAATAATGCAGGGATGAATATCCGCGAGCCTTTTAACGAGGTTACGCCTGAACATTATGACCAGATTATGGATGTCAATCTTAAGGGCCTTTATTTTCTCAGTCAGAAGGTAAGTGCCCATATGATTGAACGGCAACAAGGAAAAATTATCAATATTGGTTCCTTGACTACTGGGCATGCAATGACTAGCATTTCGGTATATACGGCTACTAAAGGTGCCGTAGGCCTGTTAACCAAAGCGCAGGCATTGGAACTAGGTTCACATAATATTCAGGTTAATGCGATTTGCCCTGGTTTTATTGTTACGCCTTTGACAGAAAAGATGTGGGCTAATGAAACCATGCGTGAATGGGGCCTAAGTAGGGTACCGCAAGGGCGTCTAGGGAAACCTGAAGACTTAGCCGGTACTGCAGTATTTTTAGCTTCGCCGGCGTCGGATTATGTAACCGGCCAGTGTATTTATGTAGATGGTGGTTTTATGACTGGGGATTCATGGCCATTGCCCCCCAAAAATTAATTTAATTAGGAATGTTTATTTATAAAAAAAGCCGTCTTATCTATAGACGGTTTTTTTATTATAAGGGTTTTAATAAGTAGATATTGTCTGGTACTAAATTTCCAATTGGCTTTAAAGGTAGAGCTGATGGTTGTTTATTTGCAGAGTGCCCATAGGCGTGCTGCTGAGCGTTGCCGATCAAAGTTTTCCATTACTCGTGTCTTTCCCTGAGAAATGAGTTGATGTCGCAAGCGATGATCTTGTAATAGCGTCACCATGGTATGGGCTACTGCAATGTGATCTTCTGGATCAACTAAGAGGCCGCTATGTCCATCTGCTACGGCATCTTCGACGCCTCCAGAGCGACCAGCTATAACTGCTGTACTGGTGGCGTTGGCCTCAAGATAAACGATACCGAAGCCCTCTACTTCACCAGCTGTAGGGATCTCGCGGCTGATCATTGAAAAAATATCCGCCGCCGCGTAGCGCTGTACTAGTTCGGCTTCGTCAACGAAACCAAGAAATTCTATATATTTCTCAACGCCTTCCTGTATGGCTAATTGCTCCAATATTCTTTGGTATGGGCCACTACCTCCAATGGCGTAATGAATATTAGGTACTTGCGCTGCTACTAAAGGTAAGGCTTTGATAACTGTATCTTGGCCTTTGCGTTCGACTAGTCGTCCCATGCTTAAGATAACATTCTTATCTTGCCAGCCATAGGATTTGCGTACAGTGATACGGTTAATAGTTTTGGTAAAGCGTTCTAAATCTATGGAAGGGTATATTATTTGTATTTTTTCACCAGAGACTCCGTTATCAATCAGCTGACGCTGGGTATATTTACTATTAGCTACTACTTGATCGGCAGCGTGAAGAATACGCCGGAGCAAATATCCCCAGAGTGGATGGTTTTCAAATTCGAGTAAATCTGCTCCATGAGCGTAAATGCAGTAGGGAATGCGCCAAAGTAAACAGCAACAGTATCCAGCAAAACCGGTGGAAAATATTTGACCACAATGGATTTGGCGCACGGTGTTTTTTCTACAGAATCTCAATGTGGCAATTAGTATTTGTAGTGTTTTGTAGAGCTTACTAAAACGTCCTCCGGCTAAGTGTAATGGTACTCGTATGACACGAAAGGGCAAGTCTGTATCTATTTCAGATGAGCCATTTAGCAGGGGTGCCATCACAACGATTTCCGCTGCCGGCAAGCAGGACCACAGATCATACAAATAGCGCGATTGTCCCCCAGATATCGGGGGAAAGTCATTACTGATAAATAAGACTACACCATCTTTTGTTATATTGTCATTCCTACTCATGTCTATAGCTCAATTATATCCAAGGTACTTCATCGTTTTGTGGAGGAACGATAAAGCGACCTGCTCCTTGACGCCGTGAAAAAGGAAATTTGCTGGCACGCGCTGGAGGGGCGGCTTGTATTGTGCTTAGGGCATCCATATCGATATCAAGTCCCAATCCAGGCTTATCGCTTAGGTGAATATAGCCATCTTCGATATAATGGGTGTATTGCATGGCATGTTCGCGACCAGGATCTACAACTTCCATACTGATATGATTGGGAAGAGCTGCTGCTAGGTGAGCCATATAATTAGCAGGACAGTTCATCATTGTCACGGGCAATTCGTAGGCATAGGCTAGGTTGGCTACTTGACGGCAGCCCGTAATACCGGAATGTCCAGAGGAGATATTTAGAATATCAACGGCTTGATTAGCTACTAACGGATAAAAATCAGCGACGCTGTTAAGATTTTCGCCTGTGGCAACAGCTGCTGCTACTTGACGAGAAACCAGGTTTAGACCGGCATAATCCCAACGTCGCGCCGGTTCTTCTACCCATGTTAAATCAAATTCTTTCTCTAATTCGGTTATATAGCGTACCGCTTGTTTGGGCGACCAGTATTCGTTAGAATCGATCATCAGTTGAGGGCGTGAGGTTACTGTGGAGAGGGCATCGCGCATAATGCCTAGACGACGGCGGTCAGCCGTTTGATCCAAGCCTAATTTTAGTTTACCTCCATCAATGCCAAGATCAGCCATACGGCTATAAAATTGATATAATTCTTCGTCGGTAAGACAATAATCAATGCCACTAGCATAGGCCTTGGTACGGCCTTCAAGGGCTCCTAGGGTTTGCCACAAGGGTTCATTAGCACTTTTAGCCTTTAGGTCCCATAGCGCCACATCAATAGCGCTGAGGGCGCTATTGATAGTCCCTTCGTTGCCGCCTTTGTGTACATAATCATTCATTTTCATCCATAGGCCGACAACACCACGTGGATCTTCGCCTTCTACTAGGTGAAAGAGAGACCCGACAGCATCGTTACCACCAGGGGCAATACCGGTAAGGCCATTATCACTATCAATAAATAACAGACTCATTGGCATCAAGTCTTCCCCTGTTGGAGCATTGGCATCTGCAATTGGTCGGTCCATTTGGACGCTATAGTGTTCGATACGATAGCCAGTAATTTTCATAAATTCCTTGCAAGCATAATATGTGTTTGAGAGTTAATTCGTAATAGGTTTAGCCGCCTCGGTTATTTCGCTTGTTGTGGGTGGAACAGCGTAGAGGCCAGCTCCAGCACGGCGCCCAAAAGGGCTAGGACCAGCACCTGGAGGAATGGTTTCTAGAGCCGCCTTGGCTAAAGCATCGTAGTTTATTTGGATACCGTTACCTGGAAGGGTTCCGGCAATAGCAAAGCCGTTCTCAATGCGTACATCGCAGGTAAAAATTCCATCTAGCGGCACGGGATCGGCAATCTCCATATTCATTACATTGGGTAAAGCGGGTGCTAAATGCGCGTGAATATGACCGGGTGAATTGCCCAAGGTAACGGGTAGTTCAAAACTGTAGGCCGCATCGGCTAGTTGTAAGGCGCCGGTAATACCAGTCATACCGGCACTTACTTGAATGATATCGGCTGAGCGATGATGTAAATAAGGTAGGAAATCTCCTAAGGTATCTAGATTTTCACCGGCACATACTGCTGCATTAACACCTTCGGAAATACGGCGTAAACCTAAAAAGTCCCAGCGCCGTGCCGGTTCTTCTACCCATGCTAAATCGAAATGGCGTTCCATTTCTCGAATCTTACGGATCGCTTGTTTGGGCGACCAGTATTCGTTAGCATCGATAAGCAAAATAGGGTCAGGAGTGATTTTTCTTAAAGCGCTATCCATCATGCCTAAACGGCGTAGATCTGCATCTTGATCAAGTCCCACTTTAAGCTTGCCACCGGTAAGCCCGTAGCTAACAGCCATCTCGGCATACCAATCATAGATTTGCTGATCACTTAGTGGCATATCAAGCCCACTAGCATAGGCAAGGGTTTTAGGGTCGTTACCCCCCAATGTTTTCCATAGAGGTTCATTATTGGCTTTAGCTTTTAAGTCCCATAGAGCAATATCAAGAACACTAATAGCATCGTTGATTAAACCATCGTGTCCGCCTTTAAAATGCTTATCGACCATACGCTTCCAAAGTCCTTGGACTCGTCGGGGGTCCTGGCCCACTAAGAGACTATCGACTAGGCCGCAAATCTGGGGCCGTACCCCTCCTCCACCGATAGCTATGCCGGTTAAGGCTGCATCGGTTTCCAACTCTACTAGACAGGATGCGGCTTGAGTGCGACCTGAGGGAGAATTGGCATCGCCTAAACGACGATCCGTTTTATACAGATATAGCGTAGTTTTTACGCCGGTGATTTTCATTTGTATCTCTTTCGCTTAAGGGCTTTTATCGGTGCAGCAATATATATGTTGTTAACTGTGTCAGTCAAGATGCTGAAGTCTAATAGTATAGACAGAGTTAAAATATAACATCCGGAAATTAATAAATATTTTGTTTACTATATTGGCACAGTTAATACCAGATACTTAAATTATGAGTAAATTATATTTATACTAGTGATATCTTTTAACTGGGAATTTATTATGGCTAATGAAAAAATAAAAAAACCGATTATTCGGCATATGTGCACGTTAGGTGCTTTGGCTGGTTATGGCGGTAAAAAGGGTGAATGGAGTATTAAGGAAAAACTAAAAAAGATAAAAAAAGCAGGATATGATGGGTTTCTTGGGCGTTTGACCATGGTGGGACGGGAAGAAGTTGAACAATCTGGTTTAATATTTGCCTGCACTACTGATTTAGGTGGAGTACGGGAAGTTGGACCAAAATTGCGAGCGATTAAAGCTGCTGGAGCCCGTTGTGTAAATGTGCAGATGTTGGATCATGACACACCAACCCTAAAGGCTATAACGGTGGCACGGCGCTTGATGGAAATGGCAGACAAACTAGAAATGGATGTAGCTGTAGAAGTACATCGCGATACCTGTACTGAGACACCAGAAAAAACGTATGCGTTGGCAGAAGGGTATGAAAAGGCTGAAAAAAGACCTTTAAAAATGACATGGGATTTTTCTCATCCTGCTGTTATCAAACATTTGTCGCCTCCTTATTGGGAGCGTTTAGCTGAACGCCCGGATTTAATTCAGTTAGCCCAGCAATTTCATTTTAGGCCCTTTAATGGACACCATGCTCAAATACCTGCGCTAAATGCTAAAGGAAAATTTACTCCAGAATTTCTTGATTGGCTAGAATTTGCTGAGCGAGTCATCCAATGTTGGTTAGAGGCTGCGACTTCTGAGCGAGAGATGTTTGTCTGTCCTGAACAGATTCCAGCTGGTTATTCTCTGTCGGTTTTTGGTGATCGTTGGACGGATGTTAGGGCTATTACTGCTGCGGTAGATAAGCTTTTTAAGAAGCATGTAAAAAAATGGAAAGAGCCAGAAAATTAATCATTTGCAAATAGGTAATAAGGAACCCTTAGCAAATTTTGCTGGGGGTTTCTTGCGTTTAAACTAGCTGATGGAATACGTAGTGTCGTAAAAGAATGATTAAGAGAAGAAAATAGGTATTTTCCTTTTGAATTATCTTATGAAAACAGGCTGTAAATTATCCAATAAAATTATTTAAGGGAGCAAAAAATGACAGTTGATTTACAGATAGAGCATTTTGCGATAAATGTTGAAGATCCAGTAGCTGTAGCCCAATGGTATTGTAAATACTTTAATATGACGGTGGTACGTCAGGGAGAAGGCCCTATTCATATGCATTTTCTGGCAGATTCTAGTGGTCGCGTATTATTTGAATTATATACAAATCCGCCTGAGTTAGTGCCGGATTATAGAGAACAGCATCCTCAAATCTTACATATTGCTTTTGCCGTTCAGAATATGGCAGTAACACGGCAAGAGTTAATCAATGGTGGAGCTACTGCTGTTGGAGAAATCGGTACGACTCCAGCGGGTGACCGTTTAGCGATGTTGCGAGATCCATGGGGTTTTGCTGTACAATTATGTCAGCGTAAAGTACCAATGGGATAATAAAAAGGGGATATAATGATTTATCGTGATTTTGGTAAGACTGGATGGCAGATAGGAACGATTGGTTTAGGAACTTGGAATATTGGCAATCAGTGGGGGGCTGTAGATGAAAGTACGGCTTGGGCTACGGTGCGAGCGGCATTTGACGAAGGTATGAATTTATTTGATACCGCTGAATCTTATGGGACGCCCAACGGATTTTCAGAAGAGCGTTTGGGACGTGCTCTAGCAGGTATTCGGCACCGAGTATTTGTAGTAAGTAAGATTGGCAATTGGGGAACGCGTACGGGGCAAGGAGTACCTAAGACAACGGTAGATATGATACGTTTATGTGCTCATGCCTCGCTGCATCGTTTACGAAGTGAGCACCATGACGTACTGCTCTGCCATGAAGGAGATATTGAAGATCCTACGGTATATTTGGAAGGTTTTGAGGCGCTTAAGAAAGAAGGGCGATTACGTGTATATGGGATTTCAACGAATAATTTGGAGTCGCTTAAGCGCTTTAATATACATGATACTTGTTCGGTTGTACAAGTAGATTATTCATTAGTAAATCGCCTTCCGGAAGAAGAGTTTTTACCGTATTGTCAACACCATGGAATTGCTGTAATGGTACGTGGACCACTAGCAAAAGGCTTGCTTTCTGGACGCTATAGTGTCGAATCTATCTTTCAGGATGAGGTGCGTGCCGGTTTTAATAAAGCCGGTGGACAGCGGGAAGTATTTGAACGCCAATTAGCTGTAGTAGAGCAGTTAAAAAGCCAGCTAGAACCGGGTGAGACGATGGTTCAGAGGGCCTTACAATATATTATTTCGCACAGTGCTAAGCCGGTAGCGATTCCAGGTGCTAAGTCACCGTTTCAGGCCAGTGTTAATGCTGCTGCTGGAGATAAGGTATTAACTGCGGA
>JACLAC010004850.1_pt1 | contig 14361 bp, 8 predicted proteins | sample 8027881 | NCBI WGS metagenome assembly JACLAC01 (sample SAMN15725517, study PRJNA655200) | protist metagenome | isolation source: fluorescence activated cell sorting (FACS) single amplified genomes of... | place: Spain: Blaines Bay Microbial Observatory, Mediterranean Sea | collected 2016-01-19 | reverse complement strand
TCTTCCTATCCGTGTACTTTTGAATGGCAGACAGCTCGCTTTTCAGATCCATTCTCATTTGTAGAGCGTCTTCGAAAACAGGGAGTACGCTTAAACTTATGGATCAACCCTTATATCTCCCCGGAAAGTGGAATTTACGAAAAAATATACCCGTATTCTGGATCACACTTAGTCTGGTTGGGACTAGTCCCTGACTATTATATGAGTCAAGCCCGTCAACTGTTGGTGCAACAACATACCAAAGAGCATTTGAAAATAGGTATCAGTGGATACAAGGTGGATGAAGTCGATGGATATGACTTCTGGTTATGGCCAGACCACGCAACATTTCCTTCAGGAACTTCAGGAGAAACTATGCGTCAGACATATGGATTATTAATGCAGGAATTACTGTACAAGGATTTGTTCAAACAGAATAATCAGCGTACTTATGGTAATGTGCGTTCAAGTAATGGAGCAGCCTCTGGGTATCCGTTTGTTATTTACAGCGACTCATATAACCACAAAGAGTATATTACTGGTATTTCATCTGCTAGTCTATGTGGGATTTTATGGACTCCTGAGATAAGGAATGCCTCCTCAGCAAGAGAATGGCTAAATCGGATGCAGACAGTCTGTTTTTCTTCCATGGCTAAGTTAAATGCATGGGCTACTGGCTTACAACCATGGAGCTTTTCGGAGGTGGAAGATGCGGTTCGTCAGGTTATTCAACTTCGGATGCGCTTGTTGCCTTACATATATAGTTCCTTTGCTAATTACTATTTTAACGGTGTCCCACCGATTCGGGCTATGATACTTGAAGATGGTGGAAATACTGAAATCGAGACAAGAATTAATAGCCAACTTGACAGCGAAGCTAACCCTTATGCTATGGATAAAATTATCGAAAAAACGGACCAGTTTATGTTTGGTCCGTCCATCATGGTTGCTCCTTTTTACGAAAACCAAGCCACAGAGCGATATGTTTATTTACCACCAGGCAAATGGTATGATTTCTATAGCGGCCAATATGCTGGTTCCGATACAACTCTATTAGTAAAATCTGAACTACTAAACGATAAAATTCCTTTGTTCGTCAAAGATGGAGCACTAATACCTATGCTAAAACAAGATGTGATGAACACTGAAGAAGTAATAGGTCATGATCTAGAGGTACGTCATTACGGTGTTGATGATGGAACATTTCAGCTTTATGAAGATGATGGAAAAAGTTTTGATTACCAAAAAGGGGTTTACCGTGTTCGCACACTCTCTTTCACAAATCAGAGATTAACAGAAACTATTTCTAAGGACGATGCAGATTCTATGTTTGGTTCCGTTTCATTAAAAAGAATGACATAAGTATAAATTCTGCTTTAGGCTGCTAATTGATAATAAAACATTATAATCGATGGTAAAACATCATCTACCATATGCGAATCATTGGAATTATCCTTTTGACTGCGACTACACAAGTTGTTTCAGGTCAGCTTAAAATCTATATTCTTGCTGGCCAATCGAATATGCAAGGTCACGCCCATATCAGAACACTTGATCACATGGGAATGGATCCGAATTCGGCTTCAATCCTCGATTCATTTAGAAATCCCGATGGCACGTCAACCGTATGCGAAAATGTTTGGATCTCCGCGATTGATACAGAAAAAGTAGAAGATGAAAGGTATGGAAAATTAACTGTAGGGTATGGTGCTTCGGGCCTGAGTACCAAGATTGGTCCTGAGCTGGCCTTTGGTATCTATGTACAAAAATACGTTAATAGACCCGTTTTGCTTATTAAGACTTCTTGGGGTGGAAAATCCTTGCACACAGATTTTCGTCCGCCCGGTGCTGGTCCTTATAAATTCAATGAAAAACAGTTGAAAAAATTAAGAAGTCAAGGTGAGAGCATTCGCCAAATCCAGACTGATCAAAATCAGAAAACCGGTAAATATTATCATTTGATGATAAAACATATTGAAAAGGTATTGAAGAACATTACGCGAATCTATCCAGCGTATGACATTACGTCAGGCTATGAGTTGTCAGGTTTTATTTGGTTCCAAGGCTGGAATGACATGGTCGACCAAAGTACTTATCCGGATCGCGGGAAGCCTGGTGGATACGATGAGTATACCAACACTTTAAACCATTTTATTCGGGATGTACGGAGAGACCTTCAGGTACCAAATCTACCTTTTATCATCGGTGTTATGGGGGTCGGAGGCCCAGTAGACAAATATGGTACCGATCAGAAGAGATATGCGGATATACATAGAGATTTTCGCATATCCATGTCAGCCCCAGCTCTAGTACCAGAATTTAGAGGAAACGTCAAAGCTGTGCTCACCGAAAAATATTGGGATTCCCAACTTGCTCAACTCTCTCTAAGAATGAACAAAATAAAAGAAAATTTGAAAAGGTTACGAAAAGAAAAAAAAATAACCCCTGAAGAGCAAGAGGAATTTTTGGAGAATTACAAGGCTAATGAGTTTACTTTGGAAGAAATCCATATGTTAGAAACTGGTGTTTCAAATGCAGCTTATCACTACCTAGGTTCCGCTAAAATTATTAGCCAAATTGGAAAAGCTTTTGCTGATGCAATCGCCACAATCGATAATTACTAATAAGAAGATTGTTTCAAAATTATTTTCCACTTCATTATATTCTTAATGTCTGGATGAAAGAAGAACTTCTCGAAACTGGCAGGCTTACCCTTTTTGGGATTCTAAATCTCATCTTGTTGGTTTTTCTTATCATAAGGCTTATTAGTTCTTTTACCACTCGTACATAATGGACTAAAATAATAAGCTTGTCCTATAGTGGGTATATGATTTACTGATTCTATTGTATCAGCGTGGCTTTTAACAGATGAATGCGCATCAAACCCTCAGATTAAATAATTGAATAGAAAAATATATGATTAATAATGAATCAAGTTCAATAGTTATTCTCGGAGCTTCGGGTAATTTGGCATTAACTAAGCTTTTGCCTTCCTTATATATCTTATTTACTTCTGGAGCTTTACCACATAACTTCGTAATTTCTGGATATTCAAGAACGCCAATGTCTAACAACGAGTATAGGAAACTGGTCAAAGACAACCTCAAAAACAATATTGATGAAACACTTTGGGTGGAAGGTTTTTTACAAGAATTTTTAAATACCATTCATTACTATAGTGGTGAGTACAATTCAGTTGAAGATTTTATTGAATTCCATAAAGCCTTAGATAGTATTTCTAAAAATTTCCCAAACCAACCTAATGTTTTGTACTATCTATCAATACCACCATCAGTTTTTGAACCTGTTATTAATTCTCTAAGAGAATGTGGTGCAGTCACCAAGGGTGATTTGTCAACATCTGTAATTGTCGAAAAACCTTTTGGTTATGATACTGAGTCTGCACAAGCTTTGGGAAAAACCCTTGATCAAACTTTTGACGAAAGTCAAGTTTATCGTATCGACCACTATTTGGGGAAAGAAGCGATAATGAATCTTATGGTTATGCGATTTGCTAACCTAATATTCGAACCTGTATGGAACCGGAATTACATAGATTCAGTCACTGTTGCTTGGGAAGAAGACAAGAATATTGGCTCACGTGGTGGATACTTCGACGGAGCAGGAATTATCCGAGACGTGATACAGAATCACCTACTACAGATTTTAGCACTCGTAACTATGGAGAAACCAAGTAGTTACGACAGTGAGAGCATAATGGCCGAAAAAAACAAAGCGGTTAAATCTATAGAGAAAATTACTTTAGAGAACTGCATTTTAGGACAGTACACACATGGTGTATGTGCAGGAAAACCAGTTGTTGGTTACATTGATGAAGAGAGCGTACCAAGTGACTCCAAAAGAGAAACATTTGCCAAAATAAAATGTGCTATCAACAACTACAGGTGGAGTGGTGTACCATTTTACCTCCAAGCTGGTAAAGCACTGACAAAAAGTACCACCGAAATCATTATTCAATTTAAGGAGGTCCCTGGCGACATATTTCTGTCCTCACATCATCCAAATAAGATGGTTATTGAGGTTCAGCCTGATGCAGGTTTGAAGTTTTTTATAACCAACAAAGTTCCTGGAAAAGGAATGGTACTGAAGGATGTAGCGCTTGACTTTAGTTACGTTGACGGATTTAACAAAACAATGCCGGGTGCTTACGAAAGGCTACTACTGGATGCAATTCAAGGAGATAAGACTCTATTTATCGGTTACGAAGAACTCATCCATTCCTGGGAGATTTTTACCCCCATTCTTGAAAAAATTGATTCTGGAAAAGCTGATGTATTCTACTACCACGCCGGTACCTATGGGCCTGAAGAAGCTAATAGGATCTGAGTTTTCCGTTCATTTTTGTCTTTTATTTATCTCTACTTCTCAATTTTAATAAAAATTAAGCGATATCGTGATTTGGCAAACATACAGAAATGGAAGATCGTACCATAATCTTTTTTGGTAAATTTCCACTCCCAATTTCCTAATTGTCTTTGTGAACAATATTATTTCTCAGATCCACAAGGAAATTTAGGGCTATCCCTTATGTTTGTATGAGTTTTACTCACAATCTTGAGGCCAACAAGCTATTTAGATTACAACCGTCAACATTCATATGAAACAGTATACAGAGGCCGATTTTGTAACTGGTGAGGTGTTTCTGAACGAGGTGTATTTGCTAAATTACTTACTAGAACAACGAGCATGAACTGAATAAATCACATACTTCGCTTGACTTTGATCAGGGTTTCGACCTGTATTCTTGTCTAGACTCAGAAAGCTCCAATCCCTTGATGGCCTGCTTTTACTTCTGCTTTAAGCAGGTTTTTACCGCCGTTATTTGTGATTTCAACCCCACCATTATGAATAGAAGGCTTGGTATTTAATTTCCGACTGTACCCATTAAGTTCTTTCATCGTATCTAGGTCAATATTGAATCTTGCATGTCCAGCATTTATAAATTCAGGATCTATATTAATAGGGCTTGAATCAGACCCATGAGGTTCGAGGTTGAAATAAAGGTTATTTCTGAAAACAGTATTGATTTCTTCAGGCCTATTACCCCATTTCCCTTGCTCTTCAAAGAAAAAGATATTATTCTCAAACCGTGAGTTAAGTGGGGTTCGACCTTCAGCAAAAACGGAAACTTTTAGCCCTTTTTTCACATAGTGTGTATTGTTGTAGATGTGAATGTTCTTAGCTTGTTTTTCATTTTCAAAGCCATAAAAATAGATTCCTTCCTTATCATTTTGGCTTAAATTATAGCGAATAACTACGTTTCGATTTCTCTTTTTCATAATTCCACAAAACCATAGATTATCATGGCTATAATTGTATTGGATAAATGTATTAACACAATTGTAATCGGCATCAAACCCACCACGATCGATTCCACCTTCACCAACATTACCATAGGCTTCATTGAATTGAATCTTGATTCCATCCGTGTTGAAACAAAAAATGCTATGACCAGTGCTATATCTGCTACTATTAGCCAGAGTATTACGCTCATAGATTGCGTCCTTACTGACACGTGCGATGATATTATTCCGTCCCGTGAAATTGACATAATTGTCCGCTACATATACATCTGTCCATAGATAATGACCGATTTCATCGGCCTTTCTAAACTCAATTTTCCCACAAGAAGATGAATTGCCTATACCAACTCCTCCAACGTGGAAAATCCGGTTATTAGTGATACGTAGATTGTGGAATATCGACTTTTTCAATTTCTTGATATGAACATGGATACCCCCACGCTTCTTTCCACCTACTTTCCCATTGACATTATGGATGTAGCAATTATTGATATATACATGTTCGTATATTCCTTCCTTCTTGTCAGCCAAAACGTAGATGCCAAATAACTCTCCTTGATCATCATCGGTTCCGTTGGAATTCGTGATTTCCAGCCCATTGACTTCCCAAAATGAAGGATTCCGTAAAAGCAAACCAGCTCTTTCCTTTCCTTTGGCATCTATCCGAGGCTGATGCCCCTGTCCATAGACATCTATTCGAATGGGAGATCCAGAAATTCCTTTTCCTTCAGGTGAAAACATACCCGTAAAACGGACTCCTTTTTTGAATAGGATTACGTCTTTAGGTTGAAACGTACTAGTTTTCAATCGATCGAAATCTGATTGGGACGAAATCAAGTATCTTTCAGCATACGATGTCAACAATTGAGATAAGAAGATCAGGAATCCTACGAAAAGATAGAGTTGGCAAACTTTCATTTGGTGTTTTTCCGTTCTCCATTATTTACTTTGTTATCTTTCTTATATCGAAACCTTACGAAAAAACAGAAATCCCACGTTGTTAGTACAGTAATTTGAATTGTTGATGTAATCACGACCTTTTTCGATATAGACATATGTGAGCTAAGGCTAAACTGAAGAGGCAAAATCAGAAACTTTTTGTATTCACCTTTCCATAACGAAACGGAAACAGAAAGAGTCTGGCATTCATCACGTAAAAAAGTAGATTTTAAAACTAATCAAACAGATTTAGAACAGATTAACTAACTCCTCAATCTAATAGCTAATACGGCTTTCTGACCAGAGAAATTAAATCGATTAAACAAATGCGACTCGTTCATCGTGATTGATACCAATGGTATCAATTTGTCCTCTTCCGGTTACTGGCTGGTTTACTCCATCTGATCCAACCTCAACGTACTGACTAAACCATTTTTCCAGATCGGCACGTAATCTTATAAGGGGTTCATGATATCCAGATACACCTACCAAATTGTGATTCTCCTCTGGATCTTCGATTAGGTTGTAAAGTTCATGTGGCCCCTCCGGATATCGATGGATATACTTCCATTCTTTCTCACGTAGCATTCGGGTAGGCCCATATTCATCACAAATAGCTACTGATTGATTCCCATTATGATTTTTACCCTCTAAAACTGGAACAAAACTAGTTCCTGGTAGATTTAGATCAGGCGGTAACTCCAAGCCCAAATAGTCTAGTATGGTAGGCATGAAGTCATAGTGGCTAAGCAGGTCTTTATTGACTATTGATGGTGGTATTCGACCAGGGTGACAAGCGATAAAGGGAACTTTAACGGATTCCTCGTACATATTCAGTGGATACGTACCGTTCCCTTTTCCAAGTATTCCGTGATGACCCATGTTATATCCATTGTCGCTAGTAAAAATAATCAGCGTATCCTCACTGATACCCAGTCCTTCTAATTTGTCTAGAATACGTCCAATTGCCATATCCATGGCTGTGATTGTGGTGAAGTAACCTTGAATGGTCTGACGTCGATTTTCTAGGCTAGGGGCCCAACCATTCCAGTCATGCGGTGGTAATGAAGGTAGAGAATCGAAAGCCACATCGTTATACAGATTCCATATTTCAGATGGCTGCTCTTCTTGTCGCCAAGGAGAATGGGGAGCTGTATAATGGACACTTAGACAAAAAGGATTTTCACTTTCACCAAACTTATCCAAAAAATCAATAGCACGATCAGTAAAAAAGTCGGTTACGTACTGCTTCTGAAGTGTCATTTCTCGGCTATTATTGAATACAAAATAATTAGTATAGCTATCACCCCCAAGGGAATGAGTAGACCAAAAAGTATGACTTTTCTGGGCCTTAGCACTATCTCCAAGATGCCATTTGCCAGAAAGACCACAAATATATCCGTTTTGAGCAAGGACATCAGTAAATCCAGTCATTCCAGACAAATAATTTATTGGCTGGTCAGCACCACTCCAAGTGATATTATCTTCTACATCTATATTTCCAGATTTAATCCAATCATGGATACCATGTTGAGATGGAATACGACCGGTCAAGAAAGAGGCTCGTGCTGGAGAACATACGGGTGATGCGCAAAAGAAGTTTTCGAATCGAATTCCTTGATCGGCCAGCTGGTCTAACCTAGGGGTATAGAGTTCTGTAGTACCAGCACAATTCATTGCCCAAGGCCCCTGATCATCGGACATAATAATTAGGATATTGGGACTTTTATTTTCATCGCACATATTCTATTTCCTTGACAACTTATTGAACAGGTTATTTCAGCAGTAGTATTACCTAATAATCGGATTGATAGTCTTAATCTTGATTTCGATCATTAATGCTAAATCCATGACTAGTTTGTGTGTGATTTGACTGAATTTAGAAAGAGAGATTTCCTCGAATGTAATTGGCTTTTTAGTTAACTTAAAGTATTTTGTCAGGTTTACCGATACTGCTACAGAAAATACAAGAGATTATAGATTTCTACAAAGCAGAGCAGTACATAAATAGTATATTCTTACACAGGACTTAAAACAATGACATAACCTACATCCGTTTCTAATTATTTTCTTTCTTAGATGTTAGATTCTATAGATTACGAGTGACATCGAACTTAGTAGAAAATAAAAAATCTAAATTGGATCAATGAAATTTGAAAAGAATCAATTTTATCACTTTTTTAGTAACATCTTCTTTTGTTCTCATAACGTTTCATATTCATGTTAGACCTTCGTGGTCAGAGAAAAATTTTAGCCGGTTGGTCTATCCCAACAAGGATGGAAAATTAGTGTACACACTTGATGAAAAAGGGAATGTGATTCCTGATTTTTCGCATTGTGGATATATGGGCGGCGGTGTTGCGTTACCGGATGTACCAGTGGTTATGACAGTGATCCCCCAAGTAGAGGGCGATGATACAAAAAGGATACAGTCAAAGATTGATGATTTGTCTCAGCAAGAAATGAATGCCAGTGGATTTCGTGGAACTTTATTGTTCAAGAAAGGTATATATCGAATTAGCCGAACTCTCGAAGTAAGAGCCAGTGGAATAGTCTTACGGGGTGAGGGAGATAATGAGGATGAAACAGTACTAGTTGCTACTGGAAAGGAGAAAATCACACTAATCAATGTCGCTGGCCATGGTGGTAGGGCTCGTGAGGTTCACGGCACACGCCAAATAATTACTGACGAATATATTCCAGTTGGCAAGAGAAAGTTTTCAGTAACCGACGCTTCAGGTTTTATGATTGGTGATCAAATAATTGTGCACCGGCCAAGTACCTTGGAATGGATTGAATCGATTGGCATGAATCATATTCGATCGAAAAAGCCCAGCGTCATTCAGTGGAGGCCCGGAAAATATGATTTGAAATTTGATCGAGTAATCGTTGCGATAAATGGTAACGAAATCACTATCGATGCGCCGATGGGTAGCTCGTTTGATCGTAAATACGGCAGTGGATGGATCTACAAGTACAAGTACTTAGAGAGAATTGAGCAGGTTGGAATTGAACATTTACGTGGAGTCTCAGAGTTTGATGAAAATAAGAAAGACCATCGTAGACAAGGAGAATTTATAGATGAAAATCATAGTTGGAACTTTGTCGTTTTTTCTCAAATTAAAAACGCCTGGGCCAAACAGGTAACATCGGTTCACTTTGGCTATTCGTGTGTGACTGTTGGGCCTGATTCTAAGTGGATTACAGTTCAGGATAGTCAGTGTTTAGACCCTGTCTCACAAATTACTGGATCTAGACGATATTCATTTCCTATTCAAGGGCAATTATCTTTGGTCTTGAGGTGTTACACTCGTCGTGGACGGCACGACTATGTCCTACACTCTCGAGTAGCAGGGCCTAATGCTTTTGTATATTGTATTGCTGATATGGCGCATTCAGATACAGGACCACATCATAGATGGTCGGTCGCTACATTGTTTGATAACGTGGTTGTGAATGGAAATGCAATAAATGTACAGGATCGGCAAGATTCAGGTACAGGACATGGATGGGCTGGAGCACAAAAAGTTCTATGGAACTGTGAAGCTGAGAGTTTTGTTATTCAGCGTCCACCGACTGCACAAAATTATGCTATTGGGTGTATTGGTAAAAAGAAAGATGGAAGATACAAACGCGAGAATGGTTATTGGGAATCTCACGGGAAAAAGGTAACACCGCGGAGTTTGTATTTTAAACAATTAGAAGATCGCCTGGGTGCTGGTGCTCTGAATTTAGTTAATCAATAAATTTTTTCTGAATTTGATAGTGTCTGAAGAAATTTCTTAAAAAAAGGGACTTCAGTAAATTTCTGAGCGCTACGATTTACGTCTGAGTATATGATGTTTTATCAATCATCTGAAAATTGATTAGGTTTAGACACATCAAAATCTATTTTCTATATGTAAAGATGAGAATATTGTGCCTAAATTTGAATAAATAATGTAAAAGAGAAGGAATTCTTGAGTGGCAGATAAAATAATTTCCATCTATAAAACTCGTTTATCTTTGAGTGAGCTAATACCCTTATTGGCTATGATGATGGCCTTGTCGGCACTGTCCATTGATACGATACTGCCAGCAGTCACAATAATTGCAAAAGATCTGGGGGTCGTCAAAGAAAATAGTGCCCAATTAGTAATAGGTGTAATGTTCGCGGCATTTTCATTCGGCCAACTTCTTTATGGACCTTTGTCTGACATAATTGGTCGTAAGCGAGCGTTCTACGTTGGCATTTTTATTTTTACTATTGGCTGCATCGTTTCCTATCATGCTACTAACTTTAAAGTCATGCTATTTGGACGACTTCTACAGGGGTTAGGTGTATCTTCTGCTCGAGTCATATCACAAGCTATAATCCGAGATCAATATGTGGGAGCTGACATGGCAAAAATCATGTCAATCATAATAAGTATTTTCATTATTGTTCCGGCATTAGCTCCTAGCCTTGGACAATTGATATTAAAATATTATAGTTATCGATCAATTTTTTTACTTTTGCTTACTCACGCTACGATTGTCGTTTTTTGGCTAGGGATCCGGCAACCAGAAACACTTGCGGTAGAGAATCGAAAGAGATTTAATGCAAGCCTACTTTTGAAGGAAATGCGTCTGGTTTTGGAAGAAAAGACAACTTTTTTATTTTCTGTCTCACAAGGTTTTGTTTTTGGAAATATGGTAGGATTCTTAATGTCTGCCCCACAGATTTTTGCTGATTTGTATCAAGAGCAAGATCGCTTTCCTCTTTTTTTTGCTGGGTTGGCAATATCTGTAGGTATATCGTCGATTTTAAACTCAAGCCTAGTCAAGCAATTAGGCATGATAAGACTTGCTTCTACTGCCCTTTTGTTAATGATAAGTTTTTCGTTAATGTTCTTAGTATTTATATTTTTCGGAAATGGCCAGACTCCTTTGTGGATAACTATGTTATTTCTATGTTGTCTATTTTTTCAGGTAGGTTTTCTAATGGGTAATTTAAATGCTATGGCTATGGAACCCATGGGAGAAAGAGCTGGAATAGCAGCTGCTGTTATTGGTTCAATTTCTACATCAATCTCGTGGGCTTGTGGAACAATTGTCGGTCAAAACTACCAAAAAACGTTGTTTCCGCTAATTTTGGGGTGGTTTTTGCTTAGTAGTCTAGCATTTATCACAATGCGTTTAGGACTAACTAAAGCCAGATCACATAACTAAAGACAGTATTAATTAGAATCGGATCTCATTTTTCTAAACAATAATTAATATATTTTCTGACGGATCTTTTATAAGAGTCAATGACATAAGTTTTCCTAGACTAGGATAAATTATTTTTATCCTAACTGCCTAATATAAAATCAAATATATCGAGCGAGAGTAGGTAAAAATAGTCGCAAAGGGAGCAAGAAAAATACGAATATAAATTGTGGAAGTATCTGTTCCAACACAATCATATTAGACTATTGCAAAACTAAGCATAGTCTATATTAAACTAGTCATAGTGATTGCTATCTTTTTGTTCCCAATTTGTTGAAGTGTATCGCTCAAAACGTCATTTCTGCGATTAGTCAGACGTCTTCTGTTCAATAAGTTTCTGAATATTGTTAAAATTGAACTCTTGCTATTCTATATGGAGAATGAAAATCTGTCTGATATAGATTCAAGATGGATCGATAATAGAGTAGCAAAAAAACTGTTCGCCTTTGGATGGTACCTGGCAAACCCATTCTCCTTGCGGATTAATTACACCAGAGGGAGAAGAACAACGGATTTCTGTTGGTTTACAATTGTCAACTGTTACAACCCATACATGACCAGATCTAGCTCGCATTCGAAGGTTAGATTGATGATATTCCCATGCTACGTTGGACCACTCATCCGAACTTCTTCCACCATTGACTGCGTGAAATATAATTTTGGCATCCATATCTGACAATTTTTGAGTCAGGTGAGGATCCGGTTTTGGTGTACAACCAGGATTAGCCCATAAGTCGTTACAGATCAATCCCCCAACCTTGATCTGGTTAAAATCAAAGGTTCGTAGTGGACTAGTTGTATAGTAATTGATTTCACCTTCAGGTGGGTTGGTCATACTCCCACACGTCAAAATCTTGCTATGGAATCCCAAGTAGATTCCATTCTGATTGTAGAAGCGAATCTGGTTGTAACATTTTTGATCTTCAGGTTCCACAAAACAAGTCCCTAATGCTAAGCCAATTCCTGCAGTTTTGGCTTTTTCCCTCACCCGACTTAGTGCGGCATTAACCTTTTGTGAATCGAACTGGTGAGTGTATCCACTGAGGGATCCTTCAGGCGTTACCAAGATCTCTGCTTTCTCATCTTTGGCATAATCGATTGCACGCTCGATTATTATCACATTATCATCAATTTCTGTCGAAACGGAAATTTGTGCTCCTGCAATTCGAAGATTCATTTATCTCCTCTATCTTCAAAAAAGATCCACTATAATGGACCATTAGAAAATTTTTAGGATTAAAGTTTACGTAATAAGTTATTACAATTTTATTGAATACCATTCTAACTGCCTAAACTTAAAACAAAGTTAAAGGATTTTCAAGGATAGAATGCTCCAAACCAAGGATTGTAGCTATCAACACAAGATGTATGTTTCTTGACTTTAATAAATGTAGCTTCGGTTTCAAATCAGACGATTTATCCCTATGCTGGTCTGTCACTATATGACATAGATGAAGAGTTATCAGATAATCATTCTGAATTTTTGGCTAACGGGTTCGAGTAGAGAACACCATTATTGTGAAAGTTGGATCCGATAAGAACCGTCAATGGTCATAAAACTTGCTCCACGGCGGCCACTCGAGAGGAATACTTGACGCAATTCTTTGGCATGGTGGAGAAGCTACTGTCTCACGTGAGGCAGTACAAAAGATGTCTCAAAAAGAGAGAAACGTACTTCTTTCTTTTCTGAAATCTCTGTAATCCTTTGCTTTATTCCAATAAATTATAATTGGATTCATACTACAAATATCTATTCAAGTTAGTATATTAAAAATCGGTTTTTTCAACACAATATGTACTAACTAGTTTATATATATACTTAATAACTCATTGGGTCTATTGATTTATTGAACAAGAGTCCATCACCAGACCAAACAATAGGGAAATAACTCATACGGTAAAATTTGATCAGTTGTCAGTTGAATTTCTCATCTGGCCTCGCTCATATACCAACTAAACGAAGAATTTTCTTAAATGCAAATAATCTAAAAGGAACAAAACTGTCTTTATCATACAAGTGGATTTAGAAAAATCAGTTAGAGGTTAAATCTTTTCTACGAGCTCGGAAACACCTTTATAAAACCATTCTTGGAGTTGAGTCTTTTCTTTCAATACTCGTTTTGAGACCCAACCTGTGGACCGATTCAAGTCTATATCCGCCATCACTAACCGATTCTCAAAGTATCCGGCCTCTAATATCACATTGCCATCAGGATCAACAATTTTCGAATTACCATGAGAAGAACCTGGGTCAGCTAAGTTCAATGGATTCCCTGGTGTATTAGCCATGAGTAAATAGATGCCACTTTCAGTGGCGCGAGAGATGGGCATAGCTCGGTAAGCTGACAGTTTATGTTCATCCAATAAATTAGACTCACAAGAACAAAAAATACAGATTTGTGCTCCCATTGCGGCAGGTAGTCTTACTAGCTCCGGATAACGGATATCGTGGCAAATAATAAAAGAGCATGGGACGCCCGATAGGTCAACAACTGGTATTTTCTTTTGTGAATTTTTACACCATTTTTCTCCTGCTAAAAAGGTCTTTGCATATCGATGCTTCAGGACACCATCTGAGTCAAATATCGCTAAATCATTATACCAACCTCCATTTTCAAAACTAGCAGAGCCAATAACAATAGCTATTCGATATTTCAGGCATAGTTTACTAATTCGGTCTTCGGCTTCCTTAAAAATCGAGGGGTGCATCTGGTCCCAATAATCCTGAGAACAACAATATCCAAATAGACACCCTTCAGGGAATGCTAAAATTTGTACTCCCAAGTCAACGACTTTCTCTATACCGAGGATAACTTGCTCTAGGTTCAATTGGACATCTGGACCTGTCAATAGTTGGTAAGCTGCGATCTTCATTTTTTCTTACTCAGTA
>JACLAC010005615.1_pt1 | contig 14362 bp, 14 predicted proteins | sample 8027881 | NCBI WGS metagenome assembly JACLAC01 (sample SAMN15725517, study PRJNA655200) | protist metagenome | isolation source: fluorescence activated cell sorting (FACS) single amplified genomes of... | place: Spain: Blaines Bay Microbial Observatory, Mediterranean Sea | collected 2016-01-19 | reverse complement strand
ACCTTAGAAATCATTGATACAAATCCATTGCGGTTATTAGAAATTCCTAAATTGGGCCGCAAAAAGATTGAATTGATTGCTCATACTTGGGCTGAGCAGCGCGAGATTAAAGATGTAATGGTTTTTTTGCAGTCCCATGGCGTCAGTACTGGATATGCGGTTAAGATTTATAAACACTATGGCCATGAAGTTATTAAGAAAGTTCAACAAAATCCCTATCGTTTGGAGCGTGAAATCGACGGTATTGGTTTTCGTATTGCTGATCAAATTGCTCAGCAATTGGGATATGCACAGGATTCGGAGGAGCGGGTACAGGCAGGGATTCGATACCTGCTTAATCGGGCCGCAGATGAAGGGCATGTGTATTTGCCATTAGTGGAACTGATGGAACGTGGCAAGGAACTTTTGGAGGTCAATGCGGAGCTATTTCCTCTGGCCTTAGATGGATTGCGCCAGGATGATGGTATTGTTACCGAAGAAACGCGCTATTATTTACCGCCGTTTTACCATGCTGAAGTTGGTGTCGCTTCAGCATTGCAGCGCCTGCAGGACGGGATTAATACAAAATTACAGCCTTTAAAAGAGATTCCGGATGGTTTGGTACTGGCAACAGGACAACAACGGGCAGTAGAATGGGCCGCTAATGAAAAGGTGCTTGTGTTGACTGGTGGTCCTGGTACAGGTAAAACCACGGTAACACGGGCTATTTTAGAGTTATATGTACAAAATGAGTTAAAGGTTATGTTGTGTTCGCCTACGGGCCGGGCGGCAAAGCGTTTGTCTGAAGCGACAGGGCAAGAAGCCCGAACAATTCATCGTTTGCTAGAATTTGTCCCAGCAGAACGTCATTTTAAGAAAGGTTATGAGGAAAAACTGGAACTAGATGCGTTGATTGTCGATGAGGCTTCAATGATCGACGTGGTTTTGATGAATGCTTTATTGCGCGCTTTACCGGCCCATGCGCATTTGGTTATTGTCGGCGATGTGGATCAATTGCCTGCGGTTGGTCCTGGAAATGTGTTACGTGATATTATTGATGCGGATCAGGTACCCGTGGTAAAATTGGATGAAATATTTCGTCAAGGGCGCACCAGTCAGATTATTTTGAATGCACATCGTATTAATAGTGGCCAGACGCCTTCTTATGCAAATGGGCCTGGTACGGATTTCTTCTTCCTTGAAGAAGGAGATGCGGCGCGGACGGTAGAGTTGATTGAAGAATTAGTAGCACGACGTTTGCCGGCCCATGGGAATTATGATTCGTGGCGTGACATTCAGGTGTTAACGCCAATGTATCGTGGGGATATTGGGGCTCAGAATTTAAACGAGCGTTTGCAACATAAGTTGAATCCGCAGGGTCAGGCGCATAAGCAAAAGGGCATAGAATTACGGGTAGGGGATAAGGTGATGCAGATACGCAATAATTATGATAAAGGGGTGTTCAATGGGGATATGGGGATTATTACTGCCATAGATTTGGATAATCAGCTAGTACGGGTACTCTTTGATGCTGTAGTAGCGTATGATTTCACTCATTTAGATGAATTAACCCTGGCTTATGCTATTTCTATTCATCGAGCTCAGGGGTCGGAATTTCCAGTAGTAGTTCTGCCGTTAAATACCCAGCATTATATTATGCTGCAACGCAATTTGTTGTATACGGCGGTGACGCGGGCCAAGAAGATGTTGGTAATGGTAGGTAGTCAACAGGCTTTAGAACGAGCGGTAGAAAACAATGAGGTAGCATCACGTTTTACAACGCTTAAAGTGCGGCTTTTAGGACAAGCTGGTGTGCGTTTAGGGTCGCGCCAAACTTGGGAGCCGGCATAATACATTAATTAGCCATTTTTTACTTAGGGAGTGAGGATTATGAAGCTTGCATTTTATACGTATAGTTATACAGATAGATTAAATATGCCTATTATAGCAGCCTTAGAACAGATTGCGGCAACTGGTTATGATGGTATTGATATATCGGGAACCCATGGAAATTCGGCGGATCCACGCTCAGTAACAACACAAATACGGCAGGAAACACGTAGTGCAGCGACACGGTTGGGGCTTTCGGTTGAGGCTATTATTACCCATGCAACATTGACGGACTCACTTTTTACAGAGGCGCCCCTAGATCTTCGCGGATCAGTAGATTTAGCGGTAGATGTAGGGGCACCGGTGGTGGTCTTTCATATGGGAGGATCGGTAGATGATGCAGCCAAACGTGCTGAGACTTGGAAGCGGGTCGTAGACTATTTAAAAAGAGCGTTGGATTATGCGGCGGCGCGCCAAGTGAAATTGGCAGTAGATGGGGTTTGGAAGGGGTGGATTGTGGAAACCCCGGAAGCGTTTCTTGAATTGTCCCAAGCGGTTAATCATCCATCTTTTGGTATTAATTTTGATCCGTGTTATTTGACCTTACTCGGTTTTGATCCGGTGCAAGTAGCGCAGATGTGGCGTGGCCATATCGTCCATGGCCATCTCAAGGATCATATTGGTGGCCAGCCAGAGTGGGAACATAAGATTCCCGGCCAAGGTGAGATTGATTATGCACGTGTAGTTGAGGGTTTACATGATATTGGTTTTGACGCAGCCATTTCTATAGAGACCTTTACCACTATGGATTTTGAAGAGGCTTGCCTTGTCGGTTATAAAACACTGGCACCCTATATATAAAGCGAAAGTAACTTTTGATACGGCGGGTTATTAATAGCTCTATTTTTAACTTTTAACAGGCACCTATGAGGTGGTTATGTATACAACGGGTATGACGTTTAAATTAAAACCGGGATGTTATCCCGAATATAAAAAAGCTCATGATGAATTATGGCCTGAAATGGTTAAATTGATGCAGGACAACGAAGTAAACATGGTTATTTATTATTATCATGACCGCCTTTTTCTATATGCAACGGCACCATCTCAAGAACATATGGAGCGTAGTAATCAAGGTGAGGTAGTTAAGCGTTGGGGAGAATATATGACTAGTTTAATGGTAACAGATGCGGCTGGTCAAGTAATTGTTGAGGATTTAGAGGAGGCTTTTTCCTTTGGTGCATTCAAGGCTTTATAAGATGAAATATAGTAGGATGTTAGTGGAAATGGTTAGATATTATATCTCTGTGATTGGGCCATATAATCCATTTATTTGCAGGGGGACGAGGAAATTTGATTGCTAATATTGGGTTGGATCTTAATAGAGTGATATTATAAGAGGGCACTTATGTCTGGATGGGAATTAGGACTTCAGCAGGAACAGGATCTGGCGATAACACATGGTAGTGCAGAGGTAGTGGCTGATAAGGTTCGCTGTGGTGCCGATTTACGTTTGTACATGACGACTAAGCAGTATGAGGAAACGATCTATTTTCAACAAACCTATGCTGGGCCGACACCGCATTTTGCCGGATTGATGAGTCATCACCATGGTTATGTGCATCATGGACAGCAGGTTGAGCAGCCTAATTTTAGTATTTTTAAATACGATACATCCGGTACGTTTTCACAAATGAAGTGGTTGTGGGGTGATCTCGCACTGGATGAAAGTAAGTCCTATCCATATGGTGTCTATCGTTGGTTTGTAAATGATCGTTGGCGTTTAGTCTATGAACATGATGCTCAGGGGAACAAAATTAGTGGTGATCTTGATGCGCTTAAGGCCTATGTACGGGAAGGACGTACCATTCAGGTGGGAATTCGACAACTTTTTGGCCTAGTTCAAGATCACATAGATGGGCCAGAGCATGTCTCCTTCATTAGGAGTATGCAACCTCTAATTTCTCAGGACCATGTGCAGTCGAATTGCGACTTAGTAGTAGTGGGGGCTCCAGTATGGCCCTTTACTTGGAAGGATGGTTTGCATATTGCGATGATTCTGCCGTCAACTAGCGGTGCGATGGTTTGTTTTGTCACTGAGCCAGGGCATTTGCCTTTTATCCGGGTTATACGCCATCGTGCGATGCAGTGGATGGTTGCAGATGAAGATTAAAGCCTTACCAAGTGTTTGGCAGAAGATTAAACCAGGTAAATATCTAGGGGACTGATTGATGCAGATTCGTCAAGTGGTAGTTACCGGACAACATCAGGTTGAATTGCAGACAATAGAATTGGATAAAAAAATATTAGGCCCCAACGAAATATTGATTGATACGACCCATACATTTATTAGTGCTGGTACCGAACTGGCAAATTACACTGGCAGAGAGCCTAAAGTATTTGAGCCTAAATCTTGGTGTGCTTATCCTTGGCCCTCAGGTTATGCCAATGTTGGGATAGTACGGCAGGTGGGTGCGGCGGTACAGCGAGTAAAGGCTGGGCAACGTGTATTTTCTTATGGTGGTCATGCTTCTGTAGTGTGCTATAATCAGGAGCGTTTAATTGTGCCAGTACCTGATGGAGTAGATTCAGCCCTAGCGGCTGCGTCGCGTATGGCGGGAGTTGCAACTACGGCTATATTTGTTGCAGATATTGGGGCTCAACCTTGGGTAGTGGTTTTTGGCTTAGGAGCAGTGGGTAATTTAGCGGCTCAGGCATTTGCCATAAAGGGGTGCCGAGTTATTGGCGTAGATCCGGTAGCATCACGGCGGCAACTAGCGGAACGTTGTGGTATTCCATATACTGTAGGCGGCAGTGGAGATCAGGTGCAAGATGCTATCTATGAGCTAAGCCAAGGAGAATTGGTTGATATTAGCGTTGATGCTGTGGGGCATAGTGCCGTAGTCCAACAGGCATTAATGGCTACTGCAGCGCATGGGCAGGTTGTTCTTCTTGGGACGCCGCGGGTTGAAGTGCAGGGCGATCTTACTACAGTATTAGCGGATATCCATTTGCGTTTTATCACCGTACGAGGGGCGTTAGAGTGGTGTTTGCCGATGTATTCGCCTGGTGGGACCGAGCCCTCCCAGGAGGGCAAACAACAGATGATTTTCGATTGGCTCCAGCGTGGCTTATTGGTACTGGAACCATTGATTTCGCATCGTCTTTCTCCCGATAAGATCAAGGACGCTTATGATGGGCTTGAGTATCAGATAGATAGGTATACAGGGGTGGTATTGGAGTGGTGAGCTGCGGACCTCTATAACTATAGGCATGTTGTATTGTTTATTGTTGGCCAGATATCGCGTAATTGACATTGATAAAAATCTAAAATTTAATAATAATGTTTAATAAAATAGAATTGAAAAAATCATATATTGAAGCCCTGATGATGCTTAAAAAAATAAAAATTAACTTGGTTGCTTTTTGAACTTTTAGGATGTATATTAGCGGGCACCTAGGGGGATCCTGGGGGTTGATAAATGTGTTAACTAGTAGGTCCTACCAAAGGATAGCAGTGGTTCTCTACCGAAAATAGCTTCCAATTGAAACTACTTTTCTGCTTATTGCGCCTAGTGTAGATGCCTGTGATTTTAATTCTGGCACATGTTTTTCGACCAAGTCTATTTCTTAAAAGGGAGGTATATTCCCGTGGCAGAACGTGAAACGGGCACCGTCAAATGGTTTGACGATGCTAAAGGCTTTGGTTTTATAGAGCGGGCTGGTTCTTCGGATGTCTTCGTTCATCATAGTGCTATTCGTGGTGAAGGGTTTCGCTCTTTGAGCGATGGGCAGCAAGTAGAATTTGAAGTGGTCGATGGGCAAAAAGGCCCACAAGCTCAGGACGTAGCAGGGATAGGTTAACTTCGGTTAAGTTCTCTGACAACAGAAAAGTGCGGTACGCTTTATAAGCGTACCGCACTTTTCTGTTGCCAGGTATATAATCCCTAGAAGGGTATCTTATGAGCAATATATACGATACTGATAGCTTAATGGAGGAATGGCGTATTAACGGCTTTGTGGTATTTGATGATTTAATTCCACCGGCAATAGTCGATCGGATTCGCGAAGCTTGGATTCCTATACGGCAACGCGATATTATACGGCAGGGAGAGCAACCTTCACGTGGTTGGGGGCGTTATAATGTTCGTGTACCATTTAAGCAGCCTTTTGTAGAGCCGGATATTTTTGAGCATCCTGCTTTGGTGGAATTCCTAGGAAAAGCATTGGGAACAGATTATATCTGGGCTCATTTTGATTCAAATATTCCTTTACCAGGCGCTGCCTATCAACATTGGCATCGGGATGTTAGCTTACCTTTTCCTGGAATTATGACTCCAGCGTTTACTGTGGGAGTAAAGTTTCCGTTGGTGGATACCAATGAGGCAAACGGCAGTATTGAAGTACTGCCGGGAACACAATATGTGTCAGATCCTGATCTGCAATATGATTTGGATCAAGTATTTGGTTCAGAAGCAACACCTACTGGGAACTATAAGCCAATTCGATTGAATTTAAAGAAGGGGGCATTGTGGATTCATGATGCCCGTATATTTCACCGTGGTACGCCCAATCATACGGATACGCCGCGTGATGAATTGTGCATGGCCATGTGTCGACCATGGTTATTTAATCAGTGGCAACATAACTATACGGATAAACACTTCCCACGTAAATTATGGGATAGCTTGTCCGAGCATGCACGTCATGTATTGCGTTGGCAACGAGTGCAAGATCAGTGAACCCGGCCCTAATTTAGAGATAGTATTAAGGCGACAAGGTATTAATCTACTAAAGGTTGAATTAGTACGAATTGTTAAAGGAATGTGCAGGCTAGTAAAGAGCGGGGTAAGCGAGTCAAGATGCAGTCAAAGAAATTAGGCGCGTTGATTTGCCTATGTTGCTGGCTTTAATGTGTTTGGTTTGAGGTAGCGACGATTGGTGCTCAATAAAGGTACCCACTGTTGTACCCGAACCAGATATGAGGTTTAGAGCCGTTAATAGGCTTAGTTTTACTTGGTGTCAATGTAGGACTTAAGACGGACTAGATCTGGAGAAGTAAAGCCTGTTAAGGTAAGACGATCATTAATTGGACCTAATAAAGGGATAAAATCGGCCCACCGGCCATCAATTTTTACACCTAACGGTTGTTTTAGATGGGCTGCATCATTACTGAATTTTTCCATCTTTTGCTGTGCATAAATATTGAGACGGATAATAACAGAATGTTTGTCAGGGGTTGGGCTAGCGGCTTTATAAGAGATGATATTCCATTCAGTCAGTAAAGTGTCGGGGGCAACATCGTATAGGCCCGGCGCGGTGTGGTACGATCCAGAAAAATCTATTCGGGTCCAGCCTGTGGCTGGAGGCTGTTGTGGATCTTCTACTAAAATAGCAGGCATAACCTGTATGGAAAATGGTGCATCATTACCACAACTGCACAATATGGAAACAAGAATAAGCATCACAGCATAGAAGCGCATTGTTTTGCTCCCGGCCTTTGGTCTGGGGTGGAAGTGGTATGTGAAACGGACTGTTTAATGGAATTAATATAGATGAATCCTTAAATAAGGACCAACAAATATGAAAATTCCTTAACTATATACTTGTATTATAGTCTCAACTTGTTCCGCCCCAAGCTAAAGCATCGGCATCTTTAGCACTCAGGGTAAGGTCTTCTTCTTCTTGATCCGCTAGCTTGGCACGCCAGCTTGAGAATAGCTCGACTAGCTGGGCTAGCGTTTCTGTGGTGAGAATAGCTCGTCGCAGATCAGATGTACGCGGTAAGCCTTTAAAATATAGTGCTAGATGTTTACGTGTTTCTAAAATACCGGTACGTTCTCCCTTATAACTAGCCATCTGGTGGATTTGTTCTAAGGCAAGATCGATACGTTCAGTTAAAGAGGCGCCTTGTCGAGCTGAAAAGATCCACGGGTTAGCCATAGCTGCGCGGCCAATCATAACAGCATCACAACCCGTATATTGTTGCATCCGCACCGCATCTTTATAGGAAAATACATCACCATTACCCATAACAGGAATTTGGGCACTCTCTTTGGCGCGTGCTATCCAATCCCAGTCCGCCTTACCCTTGTATTTTTGGATAACAGTGCGTGCGTGGATGGCGATGGCTTGGGCGCCAGCATCTTCAACACGTTTGATAACTTCTAGGATATTAATTGAATTATCGTCCCAACCAGTACGTGTTTTCACAATTACAGGTACGGAAACGGCTTCAACAGTACGTCGGACAGCTTCAAAGAGTTTATCAAGATCTTTTAAATAAGCAGCTCCACATCCCTTGCGTAATAAGAAGGGAACAGAACAGCCAAAATTGATATCTACTACTTGGGATCCAAGGCGTTCAAATTCTTGTGCCCCGGCAGCAATCAGATCAATATCGTTGCCGTAGATCTGAGCTGCTAATAGCGATATGCCAGTGCGCTGATAAATTGCAGCGTCAGAGAAATCTAGTAGCTGATTGCGGCGGCGTGTTGATTCTTGAATAACCCGGCAGTTGATGAATTCTACTCCTACCAAACGAGCTCCCAAACGAGCACACAAAAGACGAAAAACCCAATTACCAACTCCAGCCATAGGGGCAAGAGTCAAAATTGGCATATCTGGAAGGAATGGAGTTAAGGTATAAGGACCTAGTTGCATGATCTGACAAAGTTTATAGGAAAATTACGGTTGAATGATATTTATTAAGAAGATTTAAGCCGCAAATAAATTATTGGTGTTCAATCTGGCTGAAGTTCGGCGGCGATGGCTTTTTCACGTTCGGCCTCGGGAATCATACCTTTGCGCTGATAGAACATCGACAAGCTAGTATGGGCTAAAAAATCATCCGGATTGCATGCGACTGCTTTTTGGGCTGAGGCTAGGGCATTGTCAAAATCTTCCATTTTTTCATAGACGTGAGCGAGTGCTTGGTGTACATCGCCAAATTCAGGATCTAGTGCCAAGGCTTGTAAAAAGGTTTCTAAGGCAGCGTTAAAATCCTGTTTGGTATATTGTGTGATCCCTGTTTTATAAAGTTCTATTTTACTTTCTGAGGTCATTGCTTTAACTCCGTTATGGCATTGAATGGAAAAGGGGTAAATTGCTTATGAGGTTATGGATAAGTACAAAGCTTTTTGTAAGCAAGGTTTAAGGCTATAGGCAGCTAGGGGTTGAGGGCCTCTATATGACGCACAATAGAGCAGAATACTAGGTCTGGATTTGAATTGCCATTTACCGTGAGTAAAAGGTTGTTTTTTGCATAATGAGCAATCACTGGAGCCGTAATGCGGTGATAAATAGACAGACGTTCTTGTATGGCTTCTTTGGTGTCATCAGTGCGTTGTTCAAGGCGTGCTGTAATTTGGGTGGGGAGTGGGTCTTGCAAATGATTTAAATTGTAGATCTGGCCGGTTTGTGGATCGTGTCGACGGTTGGCCAAGCGTTGGATTACTAATGCATCGGGCACTTGGATGTGGATTGCGGCGTTTAAATGTATGTGTTGCCTAGCCAAGAATGTCGCAAAGGCATGGACTTGTATCATATTGCGTGGAAAGCCATCTAGGATAACACCGTTGTGATGGACGTCAGGGACTAGCTTATCTTTAATGAGGTTAAGTACTAGTGTGTCTGGTACAAATTTTCCTGCGCTAAGCTGGTTGGCTATTTGGCAACCTAAGGATGTAGTTGTAGGAAGCGAGCGTAATAGATCTCCAGTTGAAATATGGTTAAAGTTGAAATATTCAACTAGACGTTTAGCTTGGGTACCTTTGCCTGACCCTGGAGGTCCAAGGAGTAAGATTAACATATAAAATTTATTCTGGTATAAGGGCAAGCTAAAAAAATGGGCGTTGCATCTGTCCGATACTGAGTTTATCAGGGTGCAACGCTCGTTTTAAGATTTTTTTTTACTTGCAAAGTCAAGAATTCAGAGTCATCCTAAGTATAGCAAATAATAGCTGCTAGCAAAGGTTTAATCTAAACTAGCCGGTAAATAATTTCAAGCTTGTTATGGTATATATGAGGTGTTTATAGGCGCGCTATTTTGGGGAGAGAGTAGCAATTCTATAACTTGTACTTCAAGGCCTGAGGAGGTGAATTATATGCGACGTTTAAGTGGAATATGTCTTGGGTTGGGATTAATGGGACTGGTCGTAGCACTAGAAGGTATGGAATTGTGGCAGATTGAACCCCGTCACTATATTGCTTATCGAACGGTGGAAGCGTTGGAAATTGATGGAAAATTAGATGAACCTTCGTGGCAACGGGCTCCATGGACGGAGGCATTTGTCGATATTCGTGGCGCTGGAGCTGAAGATACGTTGCCACCGGATTTTCAGACTCGCGCGAAGATATTATGGGATGATAACTATCTGTACATTGCTGCCGATTTGGAAGAGCCGCATGTATGGGCCACGTTAAAAGAACGCGATGCTAAAATTTATAATGATAATGATTTTGAGGTATTTATAGATCCCGATGGGGATACCCATCTATATTATGAATTTGAAATCAATGCAGCGGCAACGGAATGGGATTTGTTGTTGATTAAGCCTTATCGAGATGGGGGACCATTTGTTAGTGGATGGGATATGGCTGGATTGCAAACGGCGGTCCATGTCTGGGGATCAATCAATAACCCTGATGATGAAGATCAGGGATGGTCAGTAGAGATTGCTATGCCGTGGAAGGCACTGAGAGAATGTGCTTTTAAAGCAGTACCGCCTCATGAAGGAGACCAATGGCGCCTAAATTTTTCTCGTGTCCAATGGGAAACTCAAGCGAATGACAAAGGCTATACCAAGGTCAAAGGAAAGGCTGAAGACAATTGGGTTTGGTCTCCACAGGGACTGGTAAATATGCATTATCCTGAGCAATGGGGTTATGTTCAGTTTTCTACTGCTAAGGTGGGCATAGCAAATGAGAAATTTCAGGTACCACCGGAACAAGAAGCGCGACGGATATTACGTCGGTTCTACTATCAGCAGCGTCAATACCATCGAGCGAACGGTCGCTATACGTTAAATCTTGACTCGTTAGGAATTGATAATCCCGTGTTACGTGATTTTTTATGGCCGCCTCATATAGAAATAGGGGAACATTTTTTTCAAGCGGCTCTAGAGGAGGTGGTAGATTTACATCAGGACGGTAAGATCAACCGCTGGTTGATTCGCCAAGATTCACGGCTTTGGAAGGAATGATGCTACTGTTATGCGTAAAGTCAGACAGTTACTCAGGCGATGAGTGAGTACGATTAAGTGCCACTCATTGATGCGGCAGCAGATCCCTTTTGCTGAAGGCTGGGTCTAGCATGTAGTCTTACCATCAGGGCGGATATATCAGCTGGAGAAACGCCGGAGATACGGGATGCTTGTCCCAATGTCCGCGGTTGTATGGAACTTAGTTTCTGACAGGCTTCGGTAGATAAATTATGGGCTTCGCCAGCATAGTCGAAATCACCTGGAATAAGCATAGATTCCAAGCGTTTTATTTTTTCTACCTGATCTTCTTGGCGTTTTATATAACCAGCGTATTTGATTTCGGCCTCTACATGTTCGGCAACGTCGGGACTTAATGGAGTGGGGGAGGGAGATATTTCTTGTAATGTTTGGTAGTCTAACTCAGGACGTTTTAATAACTCAGTTAGAGAAATTGCTTCTTTTAGTGGGGTGGTATTACAACGGCGCAGTATGGTTTGCACATGTTCATGAGGATGGACTTTTGTTTGATAAAGGCGTTCAATTTCAGTGCTAACGAGTCGTTGTTTTTCTTGAAAGATGCGATAAACCTCGTCTTTAACTAAGCCAAAACGACGGCCGTGCTCCATAAGACGATAGTCGGCATTATCTTCGCGTAATAATAAGCGATGTTCAGCTCGGGAGGTGAAAATACGGTAGGGTTCCAAGGTGCCTTTAGTTACTAGGTCGTCGATTAAGACACCAATATAGGCTTCATTACGTCCCAGGACAAAAGGGCTTTCACCACGAGTTTTGAGGACGGCGTTGATACCGGCCATAAGGCCTTGGACACCGGCTTCTTCATAGCCTGTCGTACCGTTGATTTGGCCTGCAAAGAAAAGCCCTTCAACACGCTTGGTTTCAAGGTGAGCATATAATTGTGTTGGTGGGGCGTAATCGTATTCGACCGCATAAGCGGGACGCATAATTTCGGCTTGTTCCAAACCGGGTAGAGTACGCAAGATATGGTGCTGGATTTCTTCGGGCAGGCTCATGGATAGGCCATTAATATAATATTCTAAGGTACGACGTCCTTCGGGCTCGATAAATATCTGATGTTTTTCTTTATCACGAAAACGTACCACCTTGTCTTCAATGGAAGGACAATAACGTGGTCCAATGCCTTCGATACGACCACTATACATAGCTGAGCGCTCTAAGTTCTCTTCAATTAGCGTATGGGTGTGGGCGTTGGTATAAGTGATCCAGCAAGGAATTTGGGGCTGGGTAATACGCTCTGTTTCGTAAGAAAAAGGCCGTGGTGGCTCATCTCCAGGCTGGATTTCCAAACCCTTGAAATCGATGGTGCGGCCATTGATCCGAGGGGGGGTACCGGTTTTTAGACGGCCGATCTCAAAGCCTAGGGACACTAAACCTTCCGATGCTTTTTCTGCAGAGGTTTCCCCGGCGCGACCGGCACTATAAGAAAAATCGCCAACGTGAATCTTGCCTTTGAGAAAAGTGCCGGTTGTTAGTACGATGGTTTGTCCCAGATAGACGATACCGCCTTTAACGCCGATGCCTTGAACACGGCCTTGCTTGATGATGAGCGATTCCATCAAACCCTGGCGAATGTCTAGATGGTCTTGTTGTTCACAGGAAAACTTCATTTCGAATTGATAATCTTTTTTGTCTGCTTGGGCGCGCGAAGCACGAACTGCTGGGCCTCGACTGGTATTAAGGCGACGAAATTGGATGCCGGTACGGTCGATATTTACCGCCATCTGACCGCCTAGTGCGTCAATCTCCTTAACCATATGCCCTTTGCCAATGCCCCCGATAGCAGGGTTACAGGACATCTGGCCAATAGTGTCAAGATTCATGGTCAATAGCAATGTCTCTGCCCCCATGCGGGCTGCCGCCAAAGCCGCTTCGGTGCCGGCATGACCACCGCCAACAACAATTACTGCATAATGTTTATCGTATACGCTCATCTATGCTATCACTTTTTTGTTAGGGCCTTAATACGTTCCTGGCCAACTTTTTCAAACTCGGCCAATAATTCATCTAATACTTGTTCGGCTGTTCCGCTACGTTCGGTTTTGGGGCTCCAATGCCATTGTTCTAGATAAGCATCAGTGCCAGTGAGACCTTCCTGCATAGCAATACGGTCAATAGCGGTCTGGAAATGTTCGGGTAGTTGGGATGAGAGCGGTCGGCGTCCAGCAAATACTTTGATTTGAACAGGGATCTCGCGCCAGTAGAGTATCTGGAATTGAACCATATTTTAGACCGTGTCTAGTGCTTGACGAAAGGCACGAATATGATCAGGGGTTGTGCCGCAGCATCCACCAATTAGTGTTGCCCCAGCATTAAGCAGGGGGGCTAGTTGAGACTGCATTTCATCGGGGCTTTGTGAATAGTACGTACGGTGTTTTGCATCAAGCAAAGGCATACCGGCATTGGGATAGGCCATTAAATACTTAGCCGGGATTTGCGCTGTATCAAGGGCTTCTTGTATTTGTTGAATGCCGGTTATGGCATAGGGCATACCGGTATGCTCTGCACGACGTGTTTCGGCGCCACAATTGAGGCCTATAATATGAACATGATCTAAGAGGTTATCGCCTTGAGAAAATTCACCGGCAGCAAGGATTTCTAATAACGAGGCGGCAGAGTGGCCCCAATCTGTTTTATATATTACCTGCCCACTGCGCCGATCCTTGGTGTATTTGAAGGTCATATTGATGGCAATGGGAAGGCCAGTGCGACGGGCAACGTCTACTGCAATGGCTGCTTCAGTAGCGGAGAACATAGTTTCTAGTATCAAAAGGTCAACCCCACCTTCAGCCAAGGCATCGATAATCCGTTCGTGTGCTTGGCGCACCAGGTGGTTAGCAATACCAAAGTCCGTACTACCGGCATCGGCTTCAATAGCGCCAGGTGAAGGGCCAATGGAACCTGCGATATAAACCGGCGTAGCACTTTTTTCACTAGCTGCTTTCGCATGCTTTACCGCTAATAAGGCAAGATCTCCCGCCTCACTAGCCTCTTTACCTGCCATATCAAGGTGTAAGGGCGAGGCCACAAAGGTATTGGTACCGATGAGTTCAGCGCCGGCATTTATATAGTCGCTATGGATATCGATTACGGCATTGGGATGTGATTCATTCGCCAAGGAACTATTAACTAACTCAATGCCACGAGAAAAAAGCTGAGAGCCAAAACCACCATCGTATAATATGGGAGCAGGCGAGGCTAAGCGGCTAATAAAATTTTCCATGATTATTTAATATGTATTTTCCTTATCTTGATAATCCTTCAAGATAGGCAAGCAGATATGCACGATAAATTAAATGCTTAATTCCCCTTTA
>JACLAC010018257.1_pt1 | contig 14365 bp, 5 predicted proteins | sample 8027881 | NCBI WGS metagenome assembly JACLAC01 (sample SAMN15725517, study PRJNA655200) | protist metagenome | isolation source: fluorescence activated cell sorting (FACS) single amplified genomes of... | place: Spain: Blaines Bay Microbial Observatory, Mediterranean Sea | collected 2016-01-19 | reverse complement strand
GGAAGTACTTAGTTTGGGCAATAAAATTGGTGGCACATTTAGTACACTAATTGCATTTGCACGTAAAAAGTTACGTGAAGTGGTGCAACCAGGTTCAAAAGATAATGCTGGTCCAAAACTATTATCGAAAACGGAAAATAAATTTTTTGGATTTTATAAAGTAATTGTTGCAACAACTGCGTGTGGTAAAATCGTTGGAATGGATTCTACTACGGGTGAAACAATATGGACGAATTATTTTCCAAATAGTGGTTCAAATAAAAAAGTAGACGTATTTGTATCACGCAGGGAAACCGTTGGAGGTAAAGTACCACAAGTTATTGCTACTGTGCAAGATATGATGACGAAATCCGTATTGGTACGTTACATTGATGCATCTACTGGTAAAGTTACGGTGACGGAGGAAATTGATTTGGAAATTATCGACATGTTCCTTTTACCAAATAAAAATCAACGAGGTGCAAATATCATGGTGCTTGTTGATGCAAATGATAATTTAGTCATTTTGCCAAAACAATCGAGTTCTAAAATGTCAAGTAGGGAATTTTTACAACAATATGAAAAATTGCATTTCTCAAGCGTGGATCAGGAACAATTGGCATTAAATGGCTATGGTGCAACTGTACATGAAGAAACCGATGAGTTGAAACGCTATAAATTATGGTCAGTTCAATTTCCAAAAGGGAGTGCTGGAACAACTAAAATTGCTGCTATTTCATCTATCGAATCCAGTGGTGGTGGTTTAAATTCCCCGGTGCATATTTTAGGAGATGATAGTTTGATGCTAAAGCATTTGAATCCACATTTAATAGCAGTAGCAGTCATCACATCTGAAACAACTGATTCCAATATATTGAAACAAACTGTCACTATTTCATTAATTGATGCTGTTACTGGGCGTGTCGTCCAACGATTTTTCCATAAAAATTGTGCCGGGCCAGTAAAAGTAACGCAAAGTGAAAATTGGGTATTTTATTCATATTGGAATATGAAAGCGCGCAGAACAGAGATAAGCAGCATCGCATTGTACGATGGAGCAATCGATTCGAATTCCTTGAACCCATGGACGACCTTGCCAAAAGTTGTACAAAATGAAAACAAAGCGTTGGATACATCATTCTCATCTTACGACTCAGAACAGCCAGTTATTTTACAGAAAACATTTATTTTTCCATGCGGTATCACTTCATTATCTGGGGTACATACACTCGGAGGTGTGACTGAAAAGCAATTATTAATAGGAACTGTGAATGGGCAAATTTACTCATTAGACCGTAGGTTTTTAGACCCTCGCAGACCTTCAGGTAAACCATCTAAATCCGATCAAATGGAAGGCCTTATGCCATACATGCCTATTTTACCTGTAATGAACCAAAATGTTTTATCGTATACAAAAGAAATTGAACGTTTAGACACGATTGTCAGTGCTCCAGCTGGACTTGAATCAACTACTTTAGTGTTGGGTTATGGGTTGGATATGTTTTTCACACGTGCAATGCCATCACAAGGTTTTGATATTTTACCTGAAGAATTTCAATGGGAGTTATTGATTATTATGATTACAGCATTATTTGTTGGGCAATACGTAGCTAGAACGTCGTTGGAAAAGCAACAACTCAATTCGCAATGGAAGTGATTACCTGGATTATATTATTATTATGCAAAAAAAATATATTGATATTATCTCATAGTAGTGGTGATAATATTTTTAGAATGCAATAGGCCTTAGTAGTGTTAAGTATAAAATATATAGGGTGCTAGGCTGTTAAAAAATAAATTTTTTTGTCAATTATTAAAATAACACTATTTATAATAGAATTTTTCGTGTATTATACATACACTTATCACAATAAAACATCATCAAAAAAATTACACAATTATAACAACACACTTTTTGACCAAACCATGAAGCAAAAGATATCAACTTTTCGTTTTTCTTAATCTACGTCTTCTTGTATCTAATAAATTTAATCGCTCTGAACCTTTTGCTTGCAATACAGATACAATAGAAGGCAAGGAATGCAAGGATGGACTTGGAACATCAGACTCTTGGCTTTTTATGCTAGAAATACTTGAAGGAGGTTGTTCAATAATTATTGTATCAGGGCTAACCGTACCAGCACCATATGTATAATTAATTGGATCACATTCTTCATCGACAGCGCTAGTTTCAATTTCATAAGATCCCATTTCATTATCCTCTACGTCGCTGTTGAAGTTGTTACTTCCATTGTTTCTACGCGATGAATTAATAGGTGTACCTTTTACTTTATTGTAACCACTTTGTGTGAAAGTTTGCTTGTTTTTCAAAATTATTAAATTATGATTATATACATTATACAAACGTCGTTTTATCAAAGGTATATTTTTACTAAACCAAGTCGGGCGGAAAATTCCTACAACAAAAAATAATACAGCGACAACTACAAGTATTAACCATGCAATCATTTTTTCTTGTATCTTTTATTCTCACTCTTTTTCATTTGCCTTTTTATTTTGCCTTTCGTTCTCTTTTTTTTTTTTCTATTTTCTTTTTTACCAAACCATAAAGCTATATTCATCTGGCACAATCAGAACGTGGAAGAAGAAAACTTGAAAACTTGCAACAACTAACGTTTATAATACCTGGTGGTATGTGTATGCTATATTTAAGGAAATTACAGGTACCTTTTTTGATAATAATATGAGTTAGAGTGCTGCCTACGCCCTACGCTTCGCTCAATTTTTGTACTTGTACATAAACTGAGTGTGGCCGTAGAAGGTACGCCCTATCATGGGTTTAGTCCTGGCGGCCCAGCGGCCAGCCCGGCCAGCCCAGGGCCAGCCCAGGGCCAGCCCAGCCGGCTGGAGTGCGTAATGCGTATGATACAGTAATAGACGACTACATTATTATGTAATAGATGTATTTTAACATTTTAACGCACAAGTCCATGTGGTCTAGTGATATGATACTTTCTTAGGGTGAAAGTGGTCCGGGTTCGATTCTCCACATTATGGCTAGGACCTTCGTCGAAAACTATTTGTTATGCAGTTCCATTTTCTAAAATTTCCAATCGTTCTTCATACAATTTTCTTAATTTATGATCATATTCCTCCCCTTCGTATGTATCACGGGCTTCTTCTAATGCTACTAAATCAGTGGCTGACTTGATGTACAACTTTGACAATCGATACCTGTACATATCAATTTGTTGTTCCGCTGCAAATATTTGTTTCTGCAAGATAGGTACTTGGGAAACTGCTATTACACCTTCAATTTTCACTCGCATTGGACATGTAGTTAATTTCGGCAATCTGACTTTGATGCGTTCATCTTGGCAAAGTTTAATAGCGGTACTTGTTGGATCAGACTCAATATGTACTTTAACACGCTCTTCTTGTCCCCATGCATTGCCAAATACAGGTAAATGCATGGTTTTATCAGCTTCTTCATCTAAGTCGAGCGCACGGCGTCTATGTATTAAACCGTTTAAAAAGCCCATTTTTATTTTTTCAAAGTTTTCAACTGCTAAGGAGGTCGATTCTAGCAAACAATCGTCAAATTTATGTATAGCCTCACTTAAATTTTTATTTCCAACGCTTACGCTTAAATTATCAAGACTAGATTTTTTCTTCAGTCTTTTTATAGCTAATTTTGCTCGAGTATTTTCTTGGACCACTTTCATGGTATGTGCTATTTTATTTTGGAGGTGAGTTTCAAATAATTCCTCCTTTGTCGGTAATTTATCTTGAAGTTTTTTAATGATTGGATTGAATTTATGTGAAAATGTCCAACTTACAAAACCATGTAATGGAAATTCTACTTCATTGTTATGTCGACTAAAATAAAGGTTTTCCCCTAATAATTCAATAATCCATCCATCAACATCATTTTTAGTACCAGATGCTAAGATAACATGATGGGAATTTTTATATGCTACCTTTGTATTAAATACAGTATCTGCTTTAGCATGTATAGCACTTCGTAATCGCTTTAGAAATGGATAGTAATCGCCATTTACATAATCCTCCATTGCACCGGTTATTTCCAATACTGGTTGTTTCCCGTCATCATCTTCCATTTCTCTTTTATTTACAAGGGCTTTTTTGGCAAAAAGTTTAAACTTTTTTTTAAACAATCCTCCCTTTCTTTTTCCCTTTTTTTTTCCCTTTTTGTCAAACATTTCTTCCTCGTTTTCCTCATCTGCTTCATCGCTTTTTGCTCCTTTACTTCTTTTACCAAGCTGTTCATCACGATGGCCATATTTAGTTTTTAAAACACCTTTAATTGTCCCAACTTTTGCTCCTTGCATTAAAATATCTTCTTCAAACTCATATACCCCACTAAATTTAAAGGAGGGACCTAAGTTCACCATTGCAGTACCACACGAACTATCATGACGTGTACCATTTTGGTGCATTAAAGTTATAGACATATTTTGGTATTGTAATACCTTCTGATCTATACCCGCATAAATCGCTTTATTTTTAAATCCTATGCTTGGTAGTTGTGTTTGACTCCATGCCTTGTCTAACTCGCCATATTTTGAGAAGAATGCTCGATTATTTACACTTGCTTGCATCCATTCTCCACCAAACGTGAGGTAAATAGAACCTTCCGCTGCTTCAGATTCTTTCAATATATTTAATTGTATATTTTTTAGCACTATATTTGGAAGTTGGTTTTTATCGACTCTTAAATTTGCTAATTGTGAGCGTAGTTTAAGAACTTTGTGGATGGGTATGTTCAGGCCTGCCGTTACAGGTTTTGTGACTTTAAACTTTAAATTTGGTGCTTCAATTGGACCATATTGACGACTACCACTTCTGGTATGTATTAACAGTGGTTTTACATTGCATCCCTTTGTAGAACGATAAAAAAAGCGATCGGTGTAACCGAGAACGTGATTGGAATGTATATTATAATTGCGAGTTGGTGCAAAATCAATTTTAAATTCTTTAAAATTGCTTAAAAGAGTAGCATCCAACTGCATATTTCTTAATGGGTCACATTTAAAAAGAGTTTCCCACTTCTTTTTTTTTAAAGCATTTGTTACTTTTCCTTCATATACATTTAAATAAGAATCAAAATTTCCTAGAATAACACAAGCGTTGGAATCTGCCATATAATCAATCCCGTTGCACAACCTATCATTGAACGATCTATATGCTACTTTGAAACCTGTTGACCATTCCTTTGTCATCGCATTTACATTGGTAATACAAAATCTAGTGCCATCAATTTTAAATTTTATCAAGCAAGCTTCAATAGTCCTATCGCGTGATGTAAAACCAGAAGTTAAAATACCATGTCTATCAACTAATTTTTGCATGCTAGATTTCATATATATTAATAATGCTGCAGAACCTTCTGCAATGAAACCTTCCTGTTCGAAAAAAGGCTCAATATTTTTTCCGGCCTGGTTAAAAAAAATATCCAGTTTCAATTTAAAGTGTTTTATATTAGCTTTTGCGTTTGGATGACAACCTTGTAAAGCTATTACAAAAATATCAAAGTCATTAGCTTCACTTCCTGGAACCGTTTGTGGCAATAGTTTTGATATTTGCTCTAATTTTATTTCATAAGCGTTAAATGTAACAAAATAACATTTTGCTGCCGTCAACGTTTGATTGGAAGACATGCTTCTATTATTTCAATGAGTTCGCCTTTTGATAAGGGGTCAATAACATATCATTATATATATGGACTTTGATACACATATGTCTATTTATATATATATTAATACTATTAAAAGTATTAATAATAATAATTACAGTGGATGATATAAAAGTTTCTTCTTATTATTAGTTTAGTGCTTTAGTATTACCAAGTAGAGCTACAGTACTAGGAGGCTATAGAGCTACGTAATAGTGCAATACGCAATACGCAATACTGTATACTAATACTGTATACTGTATGCTGGCTAAGGGCTACGCTGCTACGCTCGAAGGAAGAAGAAGTTTTTACAACAAAAAAAAAACCACAACCTTCCTTTCGTTCTTCTTCTCTTTTCTTTTTTTTTTTTTTTTTTATTTATTAATTATTATATTATTATTCCCTGCCCTGATGTGTGTGTAGGGGTGTTAACGTTTCAAGATAACAAAGAAGAGACTTGGAAGAAATAAATATTTAAGGAAAACAGTATTAAAATAAATATAGTATATAAAGTATAAATTATTATATTAGACTCTGTAGCTTTAAATCTATATGTATAAAATATATAACTATGTGTATACACATCAAAGGGTAAATTAGTGGCTGCTATTTACACGCTGAAAATTTGATTGTCACCGAAGGGTGCGAAGATAATCACTTAAATTTCTCCTTGTTTAACAACATTTCCATCGTTTCACCATCATTCAGGGCAGGGGTCCTTGCCTTTCACGGCACTTGGCACTTAATATTTTTTTATTTAATTATTAATAAATAATAAATGTGCAAAAATGCGTAAAAAAAATAAAAAAACAACCATCATCATCTAAAAAAGAATCATCGGACGACGAGAAATAATAATTGAAATGATGAGAGAGACTTTTTTTCTTTCGTGGTAAATATAAAGAAGAATATAAATGTACGAATTAACGCATATTTCATCCTTGAACAGAAAGTAAATTTAATCATGAGTAAAAATCCACCTAGTAATGTTGGACGACAGCGCTCCTCAACAATTACTTTTAAATATCAAGAACAACTTCCTCGTTTACCAATACCTGATCTTACACACACCATAGAATTCTATTTGGAAATTATTGAACCTTTAGTATCTAAAAAGGATTATGATGATGCTAAAGTTAGTTGTGAGAAATTTCTACAGAATGAAGGTCCTATATTGCAAGCAAGGCTTAAAAAATATGATGCTTCCACATCTGCTGGTAGCTATATTGAAAAATATCACAATAATGAAGGATATTTAAAAGTTGATTCAAATGTTGTGATTAATTCCAATCCAGTAAGTAAAATTCTATTCCCCTAAGCCTGAAAAGGGTATGCGCCTCTCTAACAACATATTACACATTCATATAATGCTACGCTACACAGTTTTTTCTATTGGAAGATGACCCCACTCCAAAAAGGAATAACCAAATATTAAGAGCAACTTCATTAGTTTATAGTTCTTTAAAGTTTGTTAGTACATTGAAACAAGGAAGGATGCAACCTGACATGGTGAAAACGACACCACTTTGCATGTCACAGTACAAGCGCATGTTTGGTACAGCAAGAATTGCAGAAGAGAAACAAGATAGTATTAAAGTAGATGCAAAATCAGGTCATATAGTTGTATTATGCAGGGGGCAACAATATGTCTTCCAAGCGTTGTGGCCAGATGGCACTTTAGCTATCACTGAACCGGAATTAAAAAGCAATTTCGCTGCTATTGTAAAGGATGCAAAACAAGTAAAGGATGAAGATATTCACAAGACAGCTATTGGCGCATTTACAACAGAAATTAGGCATAAATGGGCCAAACTCAGGGCTAATTTAACAGAAAATAATAACAATAATAAAGAAATATTTAATGTTATTGATAGTGCATTATTTATTGTATGTTTAGATGAAGAAAGTCCAATAACAGCAGATGAGCGTGTTGCGAATATGCTTCATGGCTCATATCGCATGTATAAAAATGTGCAAGTTGGAAGCTGTTGCAATAGATGGTACGATAAAATTCAATTGATTGTTTGTAAAAATGGTGCTGCAGGGATCAATTTTGAACATAGTACAGTTGATGGTCTAACAGTTTTACGATTTGCATCAGATGTATTTGCTGATAATATTATACAATTTGCACAATCAATAACAAAAAATACTCATGGAAAAAATTATATAAGTGATATGTTACAAGCACCATATCGAAAACCAGATAAAGGAAACAATGATTTGGATATCGAGCCCAAAAAAATGACGATGGACTTAAATTGGGAATTACAAAAATCATTACGTTTTGCTGAAACACAAATGAGTGATTTGATATCAAGAACAGAGACGAAGACGTTAGAATTTAGAGATTACGGTAAATTATTTATTGTCAAAAATAAAATGAGTCCTGACGGGTTTGTTCAAGTTGCATTAAATACAGCATATTATTTGCTATATGGCTCATTTGCTACAGCATATGAAAGTGTCAATACAAAACATTACAATCATGGTCGTACAGAGGCAGGGCGAACACTATCAAAAGAAATTTGTGAATATGCTAAAAATTTTGATAACCCTAATTTAAGCAATGAAGAGAAATTAGACTTGTTGCAAAAATGCTTATACAGACAAAAAATTACAATTAAAAAATGTCAAAGTGGAAGAGGTGTTGACCGTCATTTAAGTGGTTTGAAATATATGCTAAAATATGATGAAGGTGGAGTTAGAAGAAACTTTAGCTTTGATGCAAATGATGTTGAAAATCCTCCGGAGAAGAAAATGAAAACCCCAGATATATTCAAAACAAATGCATATAAGACATTAAAGACAACGGTATTATCAACTTCTAACTGTGGAAATCCATCATTGCGTATGTTTGGTTTTGGACCTGTCAGCGAATGGGGATTTGGAATTGGTTACATCATTAAAAACGATGGATTGCAATTTTGCATCAGTTCAGGACATCGCCAGACTGGTAGATTTGTACATACATTAAAAACTTATTTACAAAATGTTGTTCAAATTATGGGTATGGAAAAAAATGCTACAAATATTAGTCCTTTACTGAAAGCTCAAACAAATACGAATAATATTGATATGAATGAGTTAAATCTTGATGGCAACAATTTTACAGTTCCAAGAGGTAAAGTAAGTTGGTTACAAGATAATGATTTTGATGATGGGTTTGGTAATTATGGTTATTTTGATATGGGTGATCTCCCATTAAACGCCATTGACAATACAAGTACTCCTGATCAAGCAATTGCAATGGTACGTAGTAAATCGTTTGTTGCATTGAAAAGAATGGATGACGATTGATGTGCAACGGGCCTTAATGTATACATCAGTACAAATATACTGTAAATACTAAAAGACAATTTAAAAAATCCATTTAGTGTGCTATAATATGTTTATTCTACAGTACTTGTCCAGTATTTACAGTACGTGTACACCGTAATAATATTTTAACCCCTTAAATTTATTTAAAGATTTAATAAGGCAATAGGATTTATCAAGTGTGCAAGTGTGTGCGATTTTTGCACCACACATCATCATTATATTAATAATATTACACACCGCTACACTCTCCTCCTCAGAAACTAAAAAAAAAACACATTCTTCTACAATATTTGCACAGGAAGTGCTGATTTTTAGATTTAGTACCAAATATTTGCACAGTAGTGATAGGAACCAAAACTAAGACCATACAGTATTAGAAACATCAAATATTTGCATACCTGTGCAAATATTGTAGAAAAAAGGACGTTTTTTTATGTACTCTCTTACAGTAGATATTTATAAACTTTAATAGGAGCCGAAATTGATGCACTTTTTTCTACAATATTTGCACAACTGTGCAAATATTTGAATAGCATTGCTTTACCATTAGACTTTAAATAATGATATGCCTATAGTAGATTTTAAGAGTAGTTTAATGCTGAGTGATGTTATCGCAACAGAATTGTCTGAATTGCCTATTGTATGAGAAATGTGGAATTATAGTAATAAATTCAAAGGAATCGAGTACATTAAATGAAAAACTAGGCGTATTTTGATGCTGAAAACAATAATATAAATACGGATAAAATCTCTAAATTCTTCCTCAAAACAGCATATTTTTCCATTTGACCCAATTAGGAAGCACTTATCTCAGAATATCCTATTTTAAGGTTTTTTAGTTTATATTATTATACATTATATTATACAAATGTAATACAGATACAAAATTACAAACCGATTCTCAAGAAAAAAGGTCATTTCTATTGTCAAAATTTTGGATTTATTTATATTAATCAATGTTTTTCCCACAAAATCTCTTATTTTTTTGAGATTCGTATAGTAAATGTACATATAAGTATAAAGGTATTCGTATCTAATAAAATTAACTTAGTCAAAATAACACCAGTGAAGGAAATTTCAACTTTTCGTACCTCATATTTTTCATATCAAGTTGTTTTTCAAGTAGTGCTGTGTCTATGTAATTTTATAACAGGTAAATATCATGGAGTGTTTGTGCATGCGTAGCAGGCACACAGCACTCCTTTCAAATATTTGCACTACTGTGCAAATATTGCATGAGACTATACATCATGAAATTGAATGAATGGCAATGGGCGTGTTTACTGTAGCATATAATAGTTACAATTAAATATAATTAGATACAGATATAGATATAACAACTCTATATATAGATATAATAATTTTTTAAAGATATATAACATAACATATTATTGATTAAGAACAAATTATGGCAACTAATATGGAAGCAAAAAAAAATAATAATAATATTAAGCGTATGTACAATACATTGAGACAGCAAATTGAAGAGGAAGAATATGAAGATGCATTAAATATTTGTGGAAAAATATTAAAACTGGATCCAGAAGATGCGAAAGCTCTGAAATGTAAATTAGTGTGTATGATTTATGAAAATCAAATCGAAGAAGCGTGTAAACTTGCGAACAAAGCTCGTGAGAAGATATCGTGTGAATTTGAACTTGCATATACATATTATCGTTTAAATCAATTAGATAAAGCTTTTAAAGTTATGGAATCAGTTGGAGAGAAAAATAGTGCAATGAAACAATTATATGCGCAAGTGTTATATCGCATGGAAAATTTCAGTGCGGCAGCAGATGCATATGAGCAAGTTATCAACGATAATACTGATTACGAAAATTATGATGTTGAAAAAGTTGAACTATGTACAAACTTATCTGCTTCGTATGGACAAGCGAATGAACCGAAAAAAGCAATACAAGTAGCTGAAAACTTTGACGAAGAGGCTAATTATGAAATTGAATTCAATCGTGCATGTGCTTTGATAGCGGCAAATGATATGGCAAATAGTATTCGTGCGTTGGAAAAAAGTGAAATTTTAGCACGCAAGCATTTAGAAGAGGAAGAAGACGAAGAGCCTGATGAGATTGAAAAAGAAGTTGCAATTATTAAAGTTCAATTGGGTGTTGTTGAGCAATTAAAAGGAAATATTGAGAGTGCTAAAAAATTGTACAACGATGCTTTAAAAACAGGAACAAAAAAACAAAGTGCCGTTGCTGTTGCAAGTAGCAATTTAATTGCCTTGAGGAAAGATCATGATATGTTTGATTCATATAAAAAGATGAAAAACGTTAAGGTTAATAAATTGAGCAAATCGCAAATGAAAATGGTACATTTTAATCAAGCATTATTATTGTTGCATATGGGGAAAGATGCAGAGTTGAAAAAATTAGTTGATAGTGATAAAAATGATGGAAATTTAAACATTGTCATGGCAGCATTGCTCTTTAAGAAAGATCAAAACTACAAGAAGTGTACACAATTTTTGGAAAAATACTACAACAATGTGAAGGCTACTGCAGATGGGATAGTGCAAGCGAAATTATCTGCTGCACATGTACATATATTGAATGGAAATTTAAAGGAAGCGGTAAATATATTGAAAAATATACCATCCTTACAAAATACACCAGGAACGACTGCAACATTAATTGCTTTATACGACCGTTTGGGAAATAATGAAAAAGCAAAAGAGACTATGGATCAAGCGCTTGAAAATAGCAAAAGTAGCTCTCATCGTGTTGCATTGATGAGCTCTGGTGCTTTGGATGATTTAAACAAACGTAGGTACGAAGCAGCATCAAAAGGCTTCCAAGATATTTTAAAAAATGCTTCAAAATTAAACTTGGATGAAGAAACTCAATCAATTGCACGTGCACATTACATTACCTCATGTGTGTATGTGGATAGTAATATAGCAATGAATGAGTCAAACAATATTCCAGATTTTGTTTCAAATGAATCTTCTAAATTATCAGAAGAAGATTTGATACGTTTAGAAGGTAATGCTACAGGCGTCAAACATGAGAACAAAAAAGTACGTTCAAGTAGCTTAGACAATGTGGAAGAGATTAAATTGGATGATAAACCTACATTAACGAGGAAACGAAACGAGAAGAAAATTAAAAAGCGTCGTGCAAAACGTAGAGAAGCATATTTAGCAAAAATGAATGCAATGGATCGATATGACGAACATAATCCTATTCCAACGCCAGATCCAGAACGGTGGATACCACGTGCAATGCGTAAATCTACTAGACGGCGTGTGCGAAGAGGAGAAGCACATACAAGTGGTGGTGCGCAAGGTAGTGGATATATTTCTGAGAAAGATTTAAGAAAATTGGATGCAAAAGCAAGAGCAGAAGATGAAGCTAAAAAAATTGCAGCAATGAAAGTAATTGAGGAGGAGAAAAATGTAAATAGAAGAGGCAAACGTGGTAAAAAGAAGAAAAAAGGCAGAAGAAGGTAATTTTCGTGGTGTGTGTGTGTGTGTGTTTGTTTTGTGACTTTTCGTAAAAAAATTAGACGTGTATCACATGATAAAGATGGTTTATAAAATCTATATCTAAAGTTATTTAAATAAAAAAATATAAAAAAATATTTAATAATATACTGAGCCACCTCCGCTAATACCGTCGCCAAATAAGGTTTTCTCTAAAATCGCTTAATTTTTACACAAAATGCCGCCGGAAAATTAGTGAATCGTTTCTAATTGTAAAAAAAATCATCAGAGATCATGTACACACAGTGTGTACAACATCTAGTCACTTTTTCTTTTCGATTTGAATCCATTTACGAATTTTCCGGTACCAATATGTGTATAAATTTAGCATCATTTAATCAACGTCAAAATCTTCGAAAAAATGGATATGGGAGGTCTTAAAATTAGGGTTAAAAGTTTATTTTACTGCTATTCGCATACTAATACACAATATTGTATAGAAATAATTTATTTTCGTTTTAGGCGACACTTTTAGCGGACTTGGCTCACTCGTATAATATATGCACATATCATTTTCATTTTATACCGTGCGCACTCGTTGAACGCGCTGGACGTAAGGTTCGCTCGAAAACGGTGAGGCTGTCAAAGTGAAAGATCCTGCTGTGAACAACGTATCATACGAATATATTATATGAAATATACGAAGTATGTATTAGGTTTAATGATGATAAAATTTCTCTTCTAGTCATCCCATATATTATACGAGTGGAAAAATGTGGCTCTGGTACAGCTAATGGAATCTACCGAGCAAAATATAGAACGATTTCATGCGGTGCACCAGTATATGTGAATGGTAATGGATTTACTTTACAATTAGAAAATGTCTCAAAATCACATATGCGCCGTTGGTATATTAAAAAAGGCTCACGAGATTTTTATGAATGCGATAAGGAGGATGAAAGGCATTCACCATTTGTCCCTAGTGCTGGGTGGACAGTTTGTGATCATGGTGGTGAGATACCACCACCAAAAATTATAAATAATGGTCGTAGTGGTGGTGCTAATGGGGACAACAGCGAGGAAGTAAATACCATTTCTCCCGAAGAGGCGAAACGTAGAAAATTTGCTGCTATCAAAGTTCCACCACCTCTTTATCCAATGATGGATGCTGCTGATCCATATGATGCTGATCCACCGAATCAGATTATATTTAGATTAGATGAAGATGATAAACCGTCAATGGATGATTTTGATAGTATGGAAGAAATGCTTTTGCATGCATTGATTGCGTCAGATATATTAGATGAAAGATATTTATCCGATTTACCACCATTTGTGTATGTGGAACCAATAGTTGTAGTAGAGGAAAAAACTGAAGTGATTGTGAAACGAGAAGAGGAAGAGGACATGTATGATGAAGCAAGTTTAGGATATTCAGAAACCACAACAACAACAACAATAATAGAAGAAGAGGAAGAGGAAGAGGAAGAAACTAAAGGGGGTATTGATGAAAATAATTTTGCACCACCACCACCACCGTCATTTAATGTGGACAGGTTTGCTGCACCTCCTCCACCAGCTTACGTATCGCCAAGAAATAAATTAAAACAAACAGCAAGTTTCAACATGCCACCACCGCCGGAATATAATGGAGATGATAATAGTAATTTACCACCACCTCCTACATTTGGCTTCAATGCACCTCCACCATCATTTGGACCGCCATCACCATCAACAGTAGGAGTAGATTTACCACCACCACCACCAACATCTTTGCCTAGTTTTGGTAACTTGCCACCACCACCACAGGAGGAAACTGTTGTCAAAAGGAAAAGCCATAAGCCAAAATCCACTCTACCTTCTGCACCTATGTCATGGGATCAAACGTCAGAAGCTAAAGCAAGACGAAAATCAAGGTCTAAGCTTCCATCACCACCTGGGAATAGTGGTGATAATAATGACTCACC
>JACLAC010006145.1_pt1 | contig 14367 bp, 17 predicted proteins | sample 8027881 | NCBI WGS metagenome assembly JACLAC01 (sample SAMN15725517, study PRJNA655200) | protist metagenome | isolation source: fluorescence activated cell sorting (FACS) single amplified genomes of... | place: Spain: Blaines Bay Microbial Observatory, Mediterranean Sea | collected 2016-01-19 | reverse complement strand
ACGTTTTGTTTACTAGCATGGTTCTTTTGCAATCACTTGAGTGTGAACAATTGAATTGTTACAATTCTAGCACTTTTCAAACTCCCAAAATATATTTGCAGACTGTATCAGACACGTTTATACAATCGGTTGCACCGTTATTTATTTATATAGCTCGGGCCCGGTTAAAATGAACCCTGAACAGAACTCATGATTCGATCACGATTATTCGGGAAGACTGTACAAGGAGGGCAATGATCAGCTGCAAGCTCGTATAAGCTTATTTAATCGAAATTGAAGACATGAGCGCTTTTTGGCGTCTGAAACATAATTTAATATATCTTTGTCACATATTTATTTTATCCGTTTACCTGAGCACTTCCACATGACTTGTCTGTTGAAAATTTTGAAGGTGTATAAGGAGATATTGTAGGAGTATTTAGCGCCAGGCTACTTATACCCATCGAATCCAGACGTTTGAAGCTTCTAATGGATAGAAATAAGAGTTTTCTATATATTTATCATAATATCTTACCCTGGTTTATCTGGTTTGTCTTTTTTGAATGGGGATGGGGTATCAACATCAGGTAGTCGCAATTGTGGTGAACGAGGATCAGACGAGTCAGAAATATCAGAAAGGGGTTTCAGGGCTAAATTCACGATAAGCCAAAATTCAAAAATCTTATTATTACCTGGCATTGCCTTTCGCTTTTTAGTTGGCTTATCACAATTTGAACCTGGTGAATTTTCAATCGTTGGAGAAACACTTGATGGCGTTAGCTCTTTTTGAAGCGGTTCGATCGAGATTGGTTCATTGTAAACTGGTTGATATTGTTCAATAGGACTTATATCCTAAATCCGAATAAAATTTTTGCTTCTGATGAAATGATAAACGAACCTCTTTTGGTAAATGTTGAATTTCTGGATCAGCATGTTCTTCTTTGATGGCATTTAGACGTGGTCTTATTGGAATGACTTCAGCAAGATTCTGTCGATCAAAATCTGGAGATTTTATTATAAAAACTTGTGAAATTAATCACTCTAATCTTACCATTGAGTAATTGGGTGTTTCCAAGTTTTGGAAGTTCCGATCCAACACAGATTTGCTCAATTGGTTCGACTTTTGCCATTCCCAGATTGTCAATAGGTGGACCGTTTATCTAAATGGCGGTTAGAATACTCGAGTGAAACTATATGATATCTATTACCTTGATTTTTGGTGAGATATGTGAACGAGGAGGTGGAGTCTCTAATGATATGGATGGTGAAGTCCCGTTATAATGATAACCAACGGCCTAAATGTAATATTATTCTCCATTATTAATATCTTTGAAACTGACCGGCGTTGGTATAATAACGGACTGTGTTCTAATAGAACTTGCTGAATTGAGTGATTGAATTGAAGAATTTGAATTATTTGAAAATGTTCGGACACGATCCGTTTCCGTATTTGAAGGATGTCTCTTTCGTCCTAAGATGAATTTTATCAACCGTTTCTAGAGCGATTTTATACCTTGTAGAGCATGACGAATGCCCGTATCCCTAGTCTTTGAGCTGAGATTATTCAAAGTAGCTTTTGACAAGCCGGTTATTTCCCCAATAGCTCTTATACAAGGATCTAGAGGATGCTCGCGAAGATCAAAAAACACCTGAAAAAGAAAGTAAATTAAAAAAAATACGAGAAATTTACAGACTTTTCTATTATCTTCACTTTTTGAATCTTTCTGTTCAAGCTTATTTCTCCAACGTCCAACTTGGTCCGGGTTCTGAGTACATAATTTATGTAGGCATTGTTTTTCGCAGCAGGGCTTAATTGGAGAATTAGGATAGAATAATTTTTGAAAGACATTTCTGTTATTAATGTAAAAACTTACCACAGCCATAATTTGTTCAATTTTCTTGATTGTTTTTTGTTTATTGTTATTATCCCGATAAAGAAAATTAAGCGAGCAATGAAGAACTGATGCAATAGCTTTTTTGCAGAGCTTATAATTACTCAATTCAACGCGATGGTCGCTCACGTGGTTGGCAAATGAATCAGAATATCTCCGTCCAGCAACTAAAAACGATTTTTATATACACTGGGTTGCTTAAAAAGAGGACTCGCATGTGTAGCGAATTTTGGTGAAAGTCCTGATTTTTTGGACAAGGCCTGTTTGGCAAAATCTTGAAAGTCCTGATTTTTTGAACGAGGCGTTTTGTCCGAAAATGCAAAAGTCCTGATTTTTAGGAGTCCTCTTTTTAAGCAACCCAGTGTAGGTGTAAATGTAGAAGTGTTCCACTCAAAACGAACCAACTTACTTGGATTTCTTTCGGTTTTGAGTTTATGAGATTTGAAGCTGATCATGGAAATTCTTTGTAAGCGTTGTTCGCTCAGCTGACCAGAATTCAGATTTGTCACATCATGACGATTGAGGATATACCTAGATTTTTGTGAGATAAATGCTTTATTTTCAATGTATTTACCTTTGTATACATCCACAGAAACCATTTTGTCTTCTGTCGACGCACTCCAGGGTACCCTTGACCAGACTGAAACTTTCGCCAGCGATGAAATCGAAGGATGGGAAAACCTTATAAGGAAATCAGTTATAAAAATTACATTTTTTGTTTTTTACCTCTTCAAGTAAACGTTTCCATTCACTTTTTTCATCCAAGTTCCGTCCACTACCAAGGCTCGTTTCGTTCATATTTATATCTTTTACGTCCGATTTCGTGCCATTTTCGCAATATCTAAAGAAGTTGAAAAAACAGTCAGAATAAAGTCTCAAGACTATATTGAAAGGAAACGTTTCGTTTCGGCGTAGATAAAGTAGCCCTCGGAGGTAAATTCACTTTTGAAGGTAAAAGCTTCTTTTTGAACGAATTAGAATTAGTGCGTTGCATATTGTGCATTTCTAGCACGTTAGAGTGCACGGTGCAATAAATTTCGGAATAACGTAGTGCAGGATCATTTCTTTTCACTTTTTTGTCGTTGATGAAAATAAAGGATTCGTGTGCCATTGATCGAGATGGATTTCCTGAATGAATATGTTTCCTTTTCCTCATTTCTCAGATATCAGGGCTCAGTGGACACGACCTTTCAACCAGACGTATTGAAACAAACCTTATCATGACCAGTTTTTATCAGACGCGGTGATAATAATGGCGGTAATTTATTTGGAGTAGTTGTAATTAAATTAATTGTTTCGTTACAATTTGGCATCTGTTGCCAACTGTAGTCACTATTCTGCTTGATTGGTGGAATCTCTCGAGCCTAAAAAACTCACGTTGAACGCCCTATATATATGTGTAATGATATAACCTCATTGACTGTGTTTCCCTTTGATTTCTGCCCCAATTGATGATTATTATTTCTCATTTGAAAAATCACAGTCATTCTAAGTCCCTGACCTCCAATTGGCGAATCAGTTTTTCGATTTTCAACACACGTGATTCCCAATGTACTGTAAGAATACCAGTGAATATAATCTTGTTCGTGAACTTGATTTATAAATCGGAAAATGGCTGTGTGAATGCATTTATCAGCCAATGCACTCCAGCATGATATTATTGGAACTTTCTTTGATCTTTTGTGAAGTAACATCCATGGTTGCTTATCATGGTATTCCTAATACAATCGATTAAAATTTTATTTTGGAACTATTTATAGAATGTCTACTGGTATCGACTTATTGAATTTTATGAAAACCTTCCTTGTCTTTGGTTTCAAAAAGAAAAACAGCCCTTACAGTAATATAATCACGTGATATTGGTTCCACTTTCAACTTCTTCCATTTAGTCGTAATAGAGTCATAATCGGATAATTTATCGGACATTTTTTCGAAAGCAGAGTTGCTTTTTACATTCGGAAATGATGACGAAAAACTTCGGTATTGTCTTATTGCACGAAGCATGTCTTCGTCTCTTAGATCAGCTTGTCTTCTGATTAAATCTTCAAACTTCCATACTTCAGCCCGTATTGAATACTGATCTTTTTCTGTTTTCAAATGCCTCAAAATTGCCGGATCTGTAAACGTAACCAAATAAGTAAATCGAAACCAAAATGGACCAATTTCTTCCACGGAAATAATCTGTTCTGGATTCCCATTGGCTAAACCAGTCTCTTCACGAACAACTCGAACTAATGCTTCTTCGATACTTTCATTTCGGTTAACATTTCCAGCAGGTAAATACCATTTCTTTTCGACCTTCTTCTTCGATTCCTAAAAAACATTTTAAAAATTGTAAAACATTATTCTCATAATTTTGTCTCAGAATTCATACAAAAATGACAACCGGAATCAAACCTGAATCATGACAAATCCGGAGCCAAGATTTTTATCTTTTTTGTCTTCGATAATGGCTCTGAAAAGAGATTATCTGTTGAATGATCCAATATTCGAGGGGATTATTACCTGACAATATAAACAACGTTTCCATCGCGATGGTCAGAATCTAAAATTCTTGCTTTTTCTCCGGATGAAATTTTCTCTTTTCGGTCATATACATTGTCGATAGTCTCGTCATTATCTATGAAAAAAATTAACCAATCAGAATTAAGAAACCTTCGGGATTATCCCATTCATCAAAAGGACCGGTGCCATGATAATGACCTCTCAAATAAAATTTACCTGGATATATTGGCTTGTCAAATAGATTATTATTTGAATCCGAATTTGAAGTGAGTGAAGGGGAATCTGACCCAGGCATACCGGATAAGGCACCATAAATATCCCGGGAATCCGAGAGTATATTTCTCGGACTGCTCATCTAAAACATAAATCAGTGTTAAAATGAATTCCCGTTCCGAATTTCTGACGCCTATTATGTATGGATTTTACATGACGAAAAACTCAACTATTTTATATATAGGTAGCAGGTATTTATCGATTAATCAGTGCTTTCTTCACATGACAACTACTAGCTTCTCTTTTAATAAGTACTGTAGGGGAGAGCTTATTGACGTCACGTGGTCACAGACACCAAAAACTTTAACAATGGCCCCGGAAATGAAATTCAAATTCTCACTTTCTAATCTCAATTCACCGAAAAGTGGGGGTAACCGGGTAAATGGTTTTGAGGAATCGAGATTCTCGAATTCCATCCCGTGATCAAGATTTCCGTGAAATGATTTCGACCCCGAAAACTATAATTTTCTGACGGAATATCGGTAACTTAATGTTGAAATATAAAAAAAAGTCTCGTGTCTCGTTTCTATCACATAAGGTCCGATTCTCGACCATAAAGAATCTATTGCGGTTATATAGGGTACATTGTGATATACAATTTGGCTCAAGCTACATTGCGAATGAAAGGGCCGAGAAATGGGCAAATTGAAATTAGGGCCCGTTCAAGTTTGGCCTAAATTGCGAACCACTCCGTGTAAGGGTGTGAACGCAATAACCGATCATAATTTATGGTAATGAATAGACTAGAGTTTAACCGAGTTCAAAGAATTCAGCCTTCGAATGAAACATGGTTCATTTATCATTTATGACGAGAATATATTTGAGAAAATGAAACGTGATTTCAATAAAATGAATCCATGTTCCATTGATATTTTCGATGCGATAAAACATGTTTTCATGTGAATTATGACTAGATATGGTTTGATATTGTCAAAATGCGGTGAAGCGATTTCAAAAATAATTTTTTAGCGCAAAGTTTTAATATATAACACATTTAGCCTTCTGTAGGTGGCCTAATGAGAATATTCTCTACTAGAATCTCGACAAATATGAAATTATTGTAACTCATGAGTACTTACAGTAGCAAGCTCATTTTAATGAGAGCTATCTGTAAAGAAACATGATTAGATGGCTGATATGACGTTCAATTATCTTATTTTACAACGACTTTGGTCGCCCCAATAAATGACGTCCAACTTCAATAAATTCTGTCTTTATCGTCCCTAGAGTTCACAGCTTCTAAGATTATTGCTAGAAATCTTGTCATATGAAATTTGAGGAAACTTTTGACATTTTGGAGTTGATAGTTGCCCTCCCATGAGAATCTTGAGTCATGGGAGAACTACTCAATGTATATGTCAAAGTATAGGTATGGTTCCTATGATTGATCGAACGATTCTGGCATCTTATTCTAGACTAATATCTTCCAATCCTCAAAATATCTAAAGCTTGTAAAATCGCATAATCATCATATTTAATGAATAATAAATCGATTTATTTATACGATTTCATACAGTACGCGATTTACCATCTAGAAATCATCTGAATGTAATCTGGATTTTGAAACTAATGAGTTTTGCTTATTTCTACATTGTAAGATCATGGCAACAAAAAAAGCTCAGTAAGAAAAATCGGAAGATAAAATTTAAATTTTTTTGAGTTTGTAAATAAATGTTTATTTACACTTGTTTTAATATGTTTGTATTGTTTTAGTTGAGAATCTTACCGTTCTCCTTTGTGTTTTTGCTTCTCTACGCGTCTAACATCAGAAGAGAAGGGAAAGGAGTCACGAGAATCTATTTCTTTCGAACTTGGGGCGCCTCACTACGATCTCTCGATGATCGTTTCTTGACTACTCGAAAAAATTGTTCCGAATAATCGATTTACCGAAATTGAGATTGATCGCAGATGACGAATAGAAAGATTATCCACATTGAAAAATCCGGATGATAGAGAAATAGTTTCTAGAAATGGAACATGGGAATAATGCTGCAGGTTATCTGACAGATTTGACAAACTTATTAGCGAAATATCAGAAAAAAAGATCTCTTCGGTATTTAGGTACATCTCATAATTTAGTGTACGTCTCATAATAATTTCAAATAATATTTATGGTTAAAAGAAACAAATATTTTAATCTAAGTGGCTGGCGTCTCTTATAAAAACTTGTTGGATCATTTCGTTTATAGTCATGAATGTATCTAGGGATCACGTGTTAATCGTAAAGGTTTCATATTTTTATGATTTTTAGATTTTGTGGAAGTGTGGCAAGAATTGGAATTTTGGAAAGTTTTGAATGGTAGAAAAATTGAACATGACCGAGCTGAATTTATTGAAGAAATTTATCAAATTACAGTTCGATTTCTTGATGATCCACTGAATGGAGAGGTAATACAGTCAGACTAAAACAGTTCTATCAATTAAAATTTCAGTATGAACCAACAGTAGCTGTGGGAGCATTGTATACACTATATGGTCTTTGGTATTGTCAAAGTATGCGAAAAAGAAGTGAAAATGATTTGAAACCTCGTCGAATAAGAATATCGCTTCAATGTTGGGGTGGATTAAATCAGTTCGTTCAAGTTATGGCAAAAGAAGATCATACTGATTTTGTTGCTGTTTATCAGAGAATGATAACCGAAAGAGTTTTCACTTTCTCCATGTATCCTACTGCGTATCTACTTGGTAATAAATGGGAAAATACCACAGAATATGACGAGTGTTCTGGTATTATTTATGACGAAGAACTTCATTCTTTGGTAAATATGATTTATTATTTCATTATTTATTTTATATTTTAGGATACAGTGAAAGAGTTGCAACGTCTTTACAATCGAGCTGTTCCAGTTTTCGATACATACAAACGAGTTCAAACCAAATACCTTCAAAATTTAACCGATTTGCCTCATGATCCCATCGAATTTTCGCTCAAAAACCCACCAGCTGATGAAAGTAAGTTAGAAATAACCATTTTCATGTTTTATCCTTATATTTAGTTCTGGATAGCAAAGTACGAATTCAAAGCCTGACACAAAAAGATGTAAAAATGATTGAAGACAAGAATACAGTACTGAATAGGCGGCAGGAGATCAGGGAAAGATCTTTGAATAGGAAACCTCACTCAACTGGACTCGAACTTGCAATTTTGCCAGATCCGGTAAAGAAAACGTCATGTGATTCATTTCTAACTTTTCTTCAGAGCCCAACCAATATTCGAAAATATCGAAACGGGTTATTTGGCTTCAATGGATATCGCAATGAGGGTGACGGACCGCCTGAAATTGAGTCGAATCTAGAAGACGACGACGACTCAGAAAGATCAAGTCCTCCTCGAAAACGTTTCAAGCGTGGACGTCCATTTGTCCAAGGAATCGAAGAAAGAATAAATTCAGGCTGCCGACCGGGTATTTTCAAAGTCGAAAAACAAAATCAAGATTCTGGAATTAGGATTGTGTTCTATTCGATAGAATCTGATCGACACAATAGTCACCATAATAAAACATAAAAAAAAGTTCCACGTCTGGTAGTCCGCACGAATCTGATGCTGATGATAAGAAAAACTCGTCTGTACTTGATCGAATTGAAGAGCAATTCGGCAAGCACCTTCAACCGCTCGAAAGTGAACAAAAACGCGCTGAGAGAATTGAACGCATCGAACACGAGAAAAAAGGTTTATATCTTTACTACGATCCCGATCATTACTTTTGTGTTCAGAACTAGAAGCGCAGCAAGAAAAATTGCGTATAATGAGGGAAAAATGCGAAAATAACAAAATTCCGAAAAATGTTAGAAATAAGATCGATAAAAAGTTCAATAAGATTAAACAAAGACTGAAGGATAAAGAAAATCAACTGAAAGAAATTGAAGAGGTTAGTTTTTTCTTTTATAAGTGTAATTCAAAATTACATGGTTACTTTAGCGCGAGAAACGAAGACAAAAACAGAAAGAAAATGAAATGGAAGGAATAAAGCCAAGAGGAAGACCGAAGACGAAAATTACAAACAAGACTGAAGCGGAGTCCGCCTCTTTGGATCTCAAGGTCAGTCATACAAATACAAAGATACTTTGGACGTAAATATTTTGGAGCTTATTTTATTTTTTAGCAAGAAATTGTTGAAGATGTCGATGATGGTATTGAAAGTGATGATGATATCACGTTAGATCAATTACAGAAACAGCTTCACCAAACTTCCAAGCCAAAGACTGCTCAAAAAAGTTCCACCTGTGATCAGCTAAAAAGATCACCACAAAAGATGCGAAAGAAAGAGCAAAGGAATGGATTAAAATATGTATGCAACAGCCACTGATCGGTCATTGTTGCTAGTAAGTGTACCAACTTTAAAACAAGTATATTTTAATTCCAACAGTGAACCTTTCAAATTCAATTTGGAGTCAATTGAAGAAGTTTCAATTGGCGATTTTTATTTTATCGATCCAGAAGAGTTGGATCAAGGTTCAATACCATTGACACGTCCCTTACTTTGTAAAGTAATGGAAATTGACACGGATTTGGAAATATTCACAGCTGAATGGTGGACAATGGTAAGAACAAAGCTCCAAATTCGAAAAAAATAATTATCCTTTTTTTTAGAAAGATACGGGGGTTGGAAAAACGTTGTACGAATACGCGTGGAAAAAGAATGATGAAATGGCAGACACGAATCAATTTTGTATTGAAGATGTTTTTGAAAAAGTTCAATTTCGAAAAGGGCTCAAATTAACGAAGAGCCAATGTGGCAGAGTTCTAGAATTTTATCAAATGGAAGATGGAGATATTATATTCTAAAATATATTGTGCAATCGAATGAATTCCTGACGATGACTGTTAATTGTTAACTAGTAAATTAAACCGTTTGGGATAGTTTAAATTATTAAAAAGATGTCTTTAGAGTCGGATCGGAAATTTGAATTTGATAATGTGAAAGTGACAATTCGCGAAATATTCTCCACAGATATATCTGGAAATATTACAAGCCATGGATCGCATTTATGGCCAGCCGCCCCTGTATTAGCAGCAGCATTGACGCGGCTTTATCCGAAAAGAATTGATGGTGATGTTATTGAACTTGGAGCTGGTATAGGTTTGCCAGGCATGGCTGCAGGTAAGCAGATAAAGATACCATAAATACATTAATGTATTTACTAAAGAAAGTATCCATTTGGCTCATTCGCTTATACCGGTTTAGCTCACAGAACCAAAAGAGTTTTTCTCACTGATGGCTTTCAAAGTGGAATCGATGCCGCGGCCAATTCAATTGCCCAAAATCAAAAAATGCTCTTTGGAAAAGAATGTCATGTGACTGTCCATCAGATGTCCTGGAGTGATCAGTCTCAAATTGAAAATCTTCTAAGTCAAGTTCAAAATCTGAGTCTTATTCTTGCTGCGGATTGTCTCTATCCGGACGTTTCTAATTGGCCAAGCTTCTTTTATACTATTTCAAAACTTTTGAATCATTCACCAACCAAAAAAACATGCCCCAACCCAAAAGCTCTGATTGCGTTTCATAAGAGAAATTCTTTTCAAACTTTTGAACCTTTTTTAGACTTTTGGAAATTAAAGTCTAGAATAATTCCATTGGACTGCTTAGGATTAGATAAACTTGATGACGTGGGCGGGACAAAACTGCCAGGACCAAATACTGGTTCGATAATCCTTTATGAAATATCTGTATAGACCAGGCTTATACCGATAGGCTTAACTTTATTTTATTCAGAATTTCCTGTTAAAATGGGTAACTCGAATAGTTTGCCAGAGATTCCAGGCGGTGGTACTGATGGATATCATGTGCTCCGTGTACAGGTAGGAATTACATGACAAAAGATACTCCGATTTCATGAGGATTATTTGAATAATTTATTTATGACCTTTTCAGGAAAATTCGCCAGGTGATAAAGCAGGATTAGAGCCGTTTTTTGATTTTATCATTATGATTGGCAATACAAGACTTGATCGGGATGATGAAAGGCTCAAAGTAAGTAATCTAAGTTCAAGTTCATATTTTTTATTTTTATCGCTAGGACATATTGAAATCGAATGTTGAAAAGCCTATAAAGCTTTTGGTATTTTCATCAAAAACAATGCAAGTCCGCGAAGTAACTTTGACCCCAAGTGGGGTTTGGGGTGGTCAAGGTCTTCTTGGTGTTTCAATTAGATTTTGCAGTTTCGAAGGCGCAAATGAAAACATTTGGCATGTCCTGGTAAGTTGATTCTCTTGATACAAAAGTTTTAAGATTATTTTAGGAAGTTGAACCAAATTCACCAGCTTATTTGGCTGGTCTTAGACAATTTACTGATTATATTATTGGAGCTGATTCGATTTTATCTGAGCAAGAAGATCTTTTTACTTTGATTGAGTCGAACGAAGGAAAACCGCTGAAATTATATGTTTATAATTCTGAAACAGACGCAAGTCGTGAAGTGGTCTTGACTCCAAATAGTGCATGGGGTGGAGAAGGTTCACTTGGATGTGGTATCGGGTATGGCTATCTTCATAGAATACCAATTGAAGGTGAAGTTCCACCACCACCAGTGGCGCAAGCGGCACCAGCAATGGCCAATGGTCAAATGGTTCAAGTTCCACTTACAACTACGCCACAAGCAACAACCTCTGTTCCAGGTAGATATTTATGGCATGAATGACTTATACTGTATAAGTTATACAGAAGTTTAGAATAAGTTATTCTAAAATTCGTGATTTCTAGGTGGTGCAGTACCAACAGCTATGCCAGCTATGCCAACCCTAACACCAACTGCGGGAGTACCAGCAACAGTTGCTACACTTCCAAGTTTGACTCCGACCGCTTCCGGGCTACCGACAACAACTGGACTTCCTCCCCTTTCAAGTTATTCGCCTTCTCAGACGAATCTAACTGGTCTTTCGACAGGTCAGATTTATCATAAGCATGTCTTGTCCCTAACCCTATTTAAGCATCATCTCTTCAAACGGCTCCAGCAGTCTCTGTTCCTCCAATTTCAAGTGTTCCGTCACTTACCCCAATTTCCCAAGGTAAAAACTTTAAAGACCTTAACGAGTTTTTTAAACTGATTTAGGTTTGCCACCTTTATCGGTTCCAACTATTCCACCATTATCCTTGCCGTCACTCAATTTACCAGCTGCAACTCTATCAACAGCACCAAAGTAAGACCAATAATATATAGCAAAGCGAGTTTTCTATAGCTAATAATCAGTTAGAACCATCATTGCCTGTGAATGAGTTGGTCAGCGCGTACACGTTTCTTTTACTATATCCGCGATGACCCTCTTAAAATCATTTCGTCATGAAGGCATTGAGGGTAATCATGTATTTATCGAGAAGAAAATACAGATCATGTCAGTTTATATGTTTAGTGGTAATTTCACGAGTACTTCTTCCGGACTTTCGTCATTACCGCCACTTAATTTACCTAACCTGAATTTACCAACATTGAATCTACCAAGGTACGGATAATTTTTGTTAATTTAAAAATTAAGAATCGGAAATAGTTTAAAGTTTCCAAGTCTTAATAAAAATTAATTTTCAGTCACTTCAATATCAATTCGATAAATAATTATTTTAAGTTTATCAACGGCTAGTACCACGCCAGTCCTGTCAACCCCAGATTTGAGCAAATTGAATATTTCGGTTCCTGGCGTCCCAACGACTCAAACAACCCAAGCTCAATAAAAATCAGCTGTTCACTTTTCTTGTTCACAGGTGCAATATACCAGCTTGACATAATAGTTTTTGAATCCATCTAATATTATGGTTTATTATATGGGAATTCTTTGATCTTATTCTAAATTCGTGCAATGGCTATTTAGTCCGTTAGCTATACTATAATATAGAGGGTACCTATCCCTATTTATCTAGGATATATTTTAGACCTCATCTTAGGCATCTTTCCTGTTTACCTTTATGGTTTTTATAATAAAACATTCAACTTATTAATTCTATTGTCTTATCAAAAGCATTTTCAGAGCTAGTCAGAGTGGATTAGTGGTTTTGCCATTATTTTTAAAATCGTCGACCATTCAGAAATGGATGAAATTGAAATTCTTCGCGAAATATTCGAAAACGAAATTACCTTTGAATCGAATTTATTAAAACTGGATTTACAAAAAACGAACCATTTAGGCAAAGTTTAAATCCGGACGATTATTAAATCTGGCATCATTCCTACCAGACAAATCGGACTTCGAATCGGAAGTATCGACTGATGAAATATTCAATTTCCGGTTTCCCAACGAGTTAATTAAATTATCGATTTAACCTCGTCATAGAAGCGAACCTGTTTCTAGTTTTAAACCTATCCGATAATGGAGTGGTCATGTCCAAGAGGTTCGAATTCGATTCGAGCTGGAACACGGAATCTAAAGTGAAGTTGAATGATTTTTTGAATGTATTACTTCAAGAAGAAGGGTTATTTGATGATATCGTGAGGCTGAGGAGTTTTATTGACGAAAATATTGTTCCAACTCAATATTTTACTGAAAAACCACTAAATCTGGAAAGCTTAGGGGTGGTGATAATAAAATTATTGATAATTGAATTGGATCACATGAGAAATACGCAAAAGTATACTGACTGGATATTGAAAACTTGCAAAATTCTCGACTTAAATGGATTTGTATGGATAAGAAGACATCCTCTGATTTGCCTTCTTGGAGAGCAAACTGAAAAATTTATCACACGATTAAAAACGGAAACAGTTGATGTAGATTCAAAAGGGAAATCCTGCAAAGAAAAAATGAGCAAAATCTTATACCATGAGAGTCTGACAAAATCTGACCAATTTACAAGTTCTAGCAAAGTCGAAATATTTACGGAAATACCTATAAACTGTGAACTGTATGATTTTGCTAGAAACTTCTGTAACTTTGAATAAAAAAAGGATATTAACATGAAGTTTTCCTTTATTTTAAAGTATCATAGACAGTTTGAACATAAATAGAACCAATTTTAGAGTGGGCTGTGTAGGTTTCTATGCTGTGACAGCCACTGTAACTTTTTATGTGACAGCGTAACAGTTAAAGTGGTGAAATGAAGGAAAGGTGGGTTTGTGATATACAGTTTGAACAGTATTGGGCAACTTTGAGTCTATACAGAATACAGATGATCCCTGAAGGTATCGGATTTTAATTCCATCATGGATTTTTTTTCCATTTAAAATTCTTTGTGAAGTCATCATTGATTCAGGCAGCATTTGGAACAATTACATCAGGTGATACCACTACAGGATGAGGTGATCTTACAGGAGATTTCCGTCTTATATCACCCCTAGTGGCTTGAACTCGAATCGGTTTTGATTTAATTTGATGCTTCTTTTTACCAGAACGAGTTTTACGCTTCCTCCTCTTTTTATGCCTGAGCTGAGTTACTTCTTGGTCAAGGACATCCACCCTTAATAAAAATTTTAATAACGAAGAAATTGGTAAAATCGCAAATCTTACTTTTCTTTTATATGTGTTATCCAACTGTGACAGGTAGCTTGTTTTGCCTTTGCCATATCGTTTGTCTGTCCCATTATCCGTTGAACTGTTGTCATCAAACCACCTTAAAATAATCATTTCAAAACTATTGAAAAAATTCTGAAGTCAAATTGATATGAAATAACCTCTATGTTGGGCAAGTTGTCGTTCTTGAATTTTCGCCTTTTCTTCAACTTTTCGGTCAACCGTTTGAATCAGTTTTTCTATTCGATCAACTCGATTTTGAATTGGCTCATCGAGGCTCATCA
>JACLAC010004148.1_pt1 | contig 14369 bp, 8 predicted proteins | sample 8027881 | NCBI WGS metagenome assembly JACLAC01 (sample SAMN15725517, study PRJNA655200) | protist metagenome | isolation source: fluorescence activated cell sorting (FACS) single amplified genomes of... | place: Spain: Blaines Bay Microbial Observatory, Mediterranean Sea | collected 2016-01-19 | reverse complement strand
GTAGACTTACTATTTCCCAAGTGTAGCATGGCCTCACTGCCCTCACGTTTTTGCCCACCAGCGATTAGATGACGAGAATTCTCGCTATGGGGTGAAGAACGCACCTGTTTTCAGAAACATTCTGCAACAGTCACAGGTTGTCATGGCCGCCTTGCAAGGCCACAGTTAGAATTGTGAATCGATAATTATATTGGTGGCATATGTGAAACAGAAAAATCAGCACCATCAAACAGCTGTTACTTGGCGGTCAATCCTGATTGGACTTCTGCTGATACCACCGAATGTTTTTTGGGTTATCGAGGTCGAATGTATTTGGCACTCTGGTCACCCCACAACCATCTCGCTGTTTTGGAATGTTGTCCTCAATCTATTCGGTTTAATCCTGATTAATCTCCTCCTGAAGAAGGTTACACCGAGAGCAGCATTGACACAAGCTGAGATGATTACCATCTATGCCATGCTCTCAATTGCATCTGGACTTGCTGGTCATGATACACTTGCCCTGACCATTCCAGCCATTCCCCACGCCTTTTGGTTTGCTACACCTGAAAATGACTGGGCATCCCTTTTTCATCCCCATATACCAAGACACCTTGTTGTCGCTGATAAAGAAATTATTCGTGGATTTTACGAAGGTGATACTAATTTTTACACCTCTAAAATCCTAAATGCATGGATCGGTCCAACACTATGGTGGACAGTATTCATTCTTGCACTTGGTGTGATCATGATTTGTATGAACGTGATTGTCCGTAAGCAGTGGACAGAGCACGAAAAGCTAGCGTATCCGATTATTCAGCTACCATTGGCAATTACAGATAGAGGAGGTACTTCCGGTTTCTTTCAAAATCGTGTATTATGGTACGGTTTTATGATTGCTGCTGTGCTGGACATCTGGCATGGTCTGGCATACTTTTACCCATCCCTACCAGATTTTAGTGTTCATCACAACGCACGAAACTGGGGTAGATTCTTTACGGAAAAACCGTGGAATGCCGTTGGGAGTATCCCCGTTCCACTATACCCTTTTGTGATAGGCCTTGGGTTTTTATTGCCACTTGATCTCTCGTTTTCAATCTGGTTCTTTTATGTTGTCGAAAAGCTACAGCGAGTTTTTGCTAGCGCGGTTAGCATGCCATTACCATACCCATATTTTGATGAACAATCTATTGGGGCGTGGATGGCAATTTTCATCGCAACATTGGTCATAACAAGAAGGCACCTGCTAAATGTAGTAAACGTCGTTTTGGGGAGGTCGAGCGATATCGATGATTCCACCGAACCTATTCGTTACCGGACGGCTATTTTGCTGATTATTTTGGCGAGTACATTTATTATTTGGTTCTGTCTGAAAGCTGGGATGACATTACTGATCATTCTCCCTTATTTTGCTTTCTTTTTTGCACTGTCCTTGGCCATCACAAGAGTTCGTGCGGAAATTGGCCCTCCTGCTCACCAAATGGCCGGCTGGGTAAATGGACAACGGTTTCTGATAAACCTGTTGGGGACGCGTGCAGTTGGACCAAAGAACCTGACTGTTTTTACACTCTTTTGGTTTTTTAGTGGCCGTGGTTATAGAGAGCACATAATGCCTCATCAACTCGAATCGTTCAAGATGGCAGAGCGAACCCAAATGAATACCAAACGACTGGTTACAGCAATGATCATCGCTGTAATCTTTGGTTCCATTGCTTCCTTTTGGGCTACGATAAGTGAACTTTATCGTTTAGGTGGCGCCGTCACTGGTGCAGGCGGCGGAATTGGTCCTTCTATTCGGCATGTGACTTATATCTTCCAATGGCTTGATACTACACTGACTTACCCTAAAGAAATGGATATTCCTGCCGTTGGGTTCATGGCAGGCAGCATGGCCTTCACTTTTATTTTAATGCTGATGCGAATGCGATTTATCTGGTGGCCCCTCCATCCCGCTGGATACGCTATTTCGATGGCGGGTGGTGTTCGTTACTTTTGGTCATGTTTGGTGATCAGTTCTACCATTAAATTGATTATCTTGAGATTTGGTGGTGTCACCTTGTATCAGAAAGCGGTGCTATTTTTCTTTGGTGTTCTATTAGGTGAATATTGTGTAGGTGCATTTTGGAGTGTATTGAGCGTTGTTATTCAACAACCAATTTATGATTTTGCTCCTGGTTAAATTCTTACGTAGAAATCGGTTAGGTTCCTAAATGCGAAATAAAGAGTTAACAATAAATTCAAATTCAACGCTGTTTTATTGCAAGGTAGCTAAAAGGATGACTTCTAGCGCGGCACCTTTTCACTGCACATTGAACTTTATTATTCCTGCACCTTCCTTTAAATACAATCTCTGATTGGCCTTAATATTTTGTATTTTTTCAACCAGCCCACTTGTCCATAGAACTTCTATTTGATCAGCATACGCAGATTTACCAAGTCCAAAGTGCAACCGCATATCGCTCTGGCACAGGTAGCTAGAACCACTTTTGACCTCGCGTATTTGTGATGTCCTACCCGTTGTGATTTTGACACGTGTACCCACTCCATCCCCGTTGTTTCGATCGCTAACGATATGGACAATTAACCAGTAATTTGTGTTGGAAATATCATTTCTAAGCAGATCTGGTTTTTGATTAGAGTTGGTTATCAGGATATCCAAGTCGCCATCATTGTCGTAATCAGCAAAGGTTGCTCCTCGACTAACTTTATTTATCAATAAACCTAGGCCAGATTTTCCTGAGACCTCACTAAAACTTCCATCTCTCAGGTTTAGAAAGCAATGATTCAACTGAGCATAACTACTGAATGTATTGACTCCTTCATGAATTTCCTCCGCATTATCATAAATGTGTCCATTAGCGACAAAGATATCTTGATAACCATCGTTGTCGAAATCCACAAAATCAACCCCCCAACCAACATAAGGAGTTCCAATACCACCAAACTTGGCTGCATATGCTTCATCAACAAATGCACCATCTTTATCATTGAGGAAAAGCCCGTTAGGATCAGCTTCGAAGTTAGTCACCACCAAGTCTAACCACCCATCATTGTTATAATCTCCAAAGTTTACTCCCATGCCCCCCAACGCAACTCCTTTCATACCAAGAGCTACACCTACAAAAAGTGCAACGTCTATAAATGTCCCATCTCCATTATTTCGATACAGCATGTCTGGCGTAGTATCATTAGCAATACTTAGGTCTGGATACCCATCATTGTCGTAATCCCCCCAGACCACCCCGAGGCCTTTCCCATTTTCCGCGGGGACTAGACCCGCATTAAGTGTAGTATCAGTAAAAGTTCCATCTCCATTATTCCGGTATAAGATATCAGGTGTCCCAACAAAATCTGCTGGTGGACAATAAACCTGTAGATTTCTTCGTTGGCAGGGTTGATGGTCATTTAACTGGTAATCGACATAATTCGCCACAAATAAATCCAGATGGCCATCCCGGTCATAATCAGAAAAAGCACAAGATGTTCCCCATCTGCTATCGGCAACGTTAGCTTGTTTCCCAACGTCGCTGAAAGTCCCGTCACCATTGTTATGGTATAGTAAATTCGGACCAAAATTAGTCACATACAAATCGCTAAATCCATCATTATTATAATCACCAATACAACAACCAAACCCATAGCCGGTGTCGTCAACACCAGCTATTTTTGTCACGTCTGTAAAGGTCCCATCACCATTGTTACGATACAACTTATTTGTCGGTGGTGTAGTGCCAGAATCATTGTCCAAACTTGCACCATTAACAAAAAATATATCGGGATCACCATCTTGGTCATAATCGAACCACGCTGCCCCTGATCCTAGTGTTTCGGTGAAGTAACGTTTTCCACTTCGACCATCATGATGCTTAAAATCAATTTCTGAAATTAACGTAGCATCAGTAAAATTGAATTGCGCGCCAACTAAATTTCGACAAAGGAAAAAAATTAGGAAACCTGACAGACAGATTCGGTCAATCGATTTTGTTAACAATTTCCAAGAAAATGACACCATAATACAATTACTAAGATCAAACAGAATAGTCATTTGCTCACGCTAGTTAATCTAGAAACATTGCTGCATCATAATCAGTTAGGGGAAAGATCGGATTGACTTCTGGGTTAACAATGTTCTCAGACTTAGGCCAGTGATTACTGAGTATAGACACAACATTTTGGATCCCTCCCTCGGCAACATCTTGGGCAGCTTGTATGGAATGAGCAGCTACATGCGGAGTCAGAACAACATTATCGAAGGATAGTAATGGATCGTCCGGCGGCATTTCAGTTTCGGAAAAGGGATTTATTCTTTCAAAAGTATCGAGACCAGCACCTGCCAAATATCCATTTTCAAGGACTTCCACCAGAGCATTTTCATCTACAAGAGCTCCACGCGAAGTATTAATTAAATAAGCACCGGGTTTCATCTTATTAAAAGCATTTTGATCAATGAGATGATAGGTTCGGCTTGTCAAAGGAAGGTGCAATGACACATAATCAGATTCCGATAGGACATCATCCAAAGAAACCATTTCTACTCCCAAGCAATTAGCTTCATGTTTAGAGGCAGACATGTTACGGCGGGTAGCGAGAACTTTAAGACCAAACCCTCGGGCACGTTTGGCAACAGCTTGTGCTGAGTTTCCAAAACCGATTAGTCCAAGGACACAATTGGAAAGACGCTGGTTACTTCCAGACTGGACTTTAGATCTACTCCAAGCACCCTCTTGCATGGCTTGAGACATTTGTGGCAATTTGCGCGCAAGCGCCAATAAAAAAGCCATAGTATGGTCAGCCTGTTCTTCCACACAAAAGTACGGCACATTAGTGACTAAAATTCCTTTTCGAGTCGCTGTTTCAACGTCAATTTTGTCTGTACCAGTACCCAATCTCGATATCACTCGACACCGCGATAAGTTTTCGATTACGACCTTTGGCAAGGAAACCGCAATGGCAAAAATCGCATCACAATCGGAAACATGCGGAATTATTTCATCTGGAGTATTAGCTTCGATTTGCAAGGGATTAAAGCAATATTTTTGATATAGCTCGGTTTCGAACTTGCTAACCGGAAACAAGGTTGCATTCAACCGGATTACTTTGCAATTTGATAAATGTTTCCAATTCATAATTTCAACCTAGGTGCAACTACATATAAATTGAATTTACCAGTCTATGATCATTTAAGATGTCGGTATTTAATAGTAAGAGAACCAGGGCAATTTTCCATATCCAATTCCAACCCTCCCTCCATTAAATCATGACCAGTGATTTTTAGCGTTGAATCAGTATCAAAGTTAATCAACTCGTAGTGTACATCAGGTTGCAACCCTTGAAGCTTGATTTTTTTTGTAGTCGAATTATTTTCTGACCGGCGGAACGCCTGTATCATACCCTGCCCCACATCTGGCCGGTTAAATTGCCAAGCAATCCAAACTTTTCGGGAGGTGCTGTAGGGAGTAAGCGGATAAAAATCTCCTCTAAATATATGTTTGATTTCCATGTATTCATTGAGCAATTTGGTCGCCGGTTCCCAAATTGAAGGATCATCATAATAGTTCAAAGCAAGGGAAAAATTACTACCCATACCACTACGAAAATGATATGGATCAAGAGAAACAGAACCAACACCATGCAAAGGTATCCAGAGAGAAAGCCCATATGTGGCACACTGTTCAGCAACCGGTTCCCAGCACAAATCACTTCGCCATAGAACCAGAGAACGTCGTAACATTTCAAAATCAATGCGTCGACCTCCACTAGCACAGTTATCAATAACCAGATTGCTGTGGTTATCTAAGAGGGTGTCGAGAAAATCATACAACCCCGTAATATAACGGATTTCTGTCAAGCCTTGCTGTTGTTCAGAGTCATATTGTCGCCAATAATTAAGCGGATACATATTAAAATCATGGCGGTAAACATCTATACCGATCTCATCAACCATCGAGGACAACTTGGATTTTAACCATTCCAACGCTTCCATATTCCCCAAGTCCAACAGATGAAAACCATCATTAGCTTGGTACTGTTGTTCTGGTGGAAATTCCCCTGGAGCGAGAATCCAGTCAGGATGGTTATCATGCATCCAAGTACCTGGCATAACACGTTCAGGTTCAAACCAAAGAAGAAACTTAAACCCTCTATCATGAGCGACATCAGCTACCGGTTTCATTCCATCTGGATATCGATCAGGGTCTACGGTCCAATTGCCGACCCCACAAGCCCAATTACGTTTGCCAGTTTTTGGATCTGGGCAAGGGTACCAACCGGCATCAATCCACCATGTATCCACAGGGAGGTTATTATCTGAAATTTGCTTAATTCCTTCGATCATATTAGCGGATGTCGTTGACTCAAAACTCACAGAGGAATGAGGTGAAGCGCTAACAGGCGGATTAGTTGTTTCCCCACTAAAAAAGGGAGAAAAATGGGTAAGCAGAAGTCGCCTGAGACAATTCTGCCCACGTATCCAATCACCATTATAAAAGAGTAATAACATGGCAGGGGTCCGAATCTTTTCACCCGGGTACAATACCAAACTAGCTAACTCCATCCCTGCTTTAAAATCAACATTTTTTTTATCCTGAATAATGAAGGACGTCTCCCATTGCCCGCTCCAACCAATCCCAGTTATCACTCCTGTACCATCTGGTTTTTCCAAATTAAAGAAAGGCAATATGCCATCTGAAGATCGGCCGCCATATGGAGCAAACCGCTTCTTCTGACCAAGCATTAAGGTCTCAGTCTGTGGCTGAAAATCTGTAATCTGGGCTTGACTCCCGGCAGCGTAGTGAAGTACAAAGTTTCCAGGATCTTTGGCAGAAAAAGTTAAGTCGGCCACGTGGATATTCGAGATAACTGGAGTTACATCATTACCTTTGTTCTCAAAAGAAACGACCCACTCCAACGCAGGATAATCGGTATATTCTGTCAACAAACATTGTAATTCAAGCCCAGTCTCTGAATCGAAAAAAACAAGCGAACGCCGCCTCCGATATTCGTCTAACTGTTCATCGGACTGATTCGAATCCCAATTTTTAATCAGAACCGAAGAGGGTTCACCACCATAGGAAAAAGTAAAAGCCAAATTAGATATGTCTAACGAAAAAAAATTGGTTGACCATTCTTTCGATAGCGATATCTCCTCAGCAGTTGGTTTCATTAGATCTTTTGAGTTCATTACCGTTTGCCTCTGATGATCACGAGCAACCATTATAGCTTCAATATAAACACCACTAAAACCGGTCAGCAAGACAAGAATACACGTTAGACGGTATACTTTTCCATCAACATCGTTCACAATCTTTACTAGTCGAAATAAACAGTGGAGACTTTTCAAACGCCGTTTAGCCTGGCTATAGTCCTGGCACGTATCCCCGACCAAAACGTGCAGTACTTGATTGACGAAACCCATCATGAAAGGACATCCAAGAAGTAGTTCCTCCATCAGCAATTAGTGTTTGACCAACAATATACCTAGCTCCTTCTGAAGCTAAGAAAACGGCAACTTTAGCAATATCTAGAGCCTCCCCTTGAAAACCACAAGGAATAAGTCGCCCATTAGCCTCTGGATCATAATCTGAAATAGCTTTAAAGTGATTTTCGACCGCCACAGCCCCAGGTGCAATTGCATTAACACGGATTCCTCTTGGAGCCAATTCAATAGAAAGTTCACGTGTAAAAGCAACGATCGCCCCCTTTGTACCTGCATATACCGAATGTTCTGGTGAACCTGAAAAGGCATGAACAGACGTCAGGTTGATGACAACACCTTTACTTTCGAGCAATGAGGGTAACACTGCTTGCGTCAAGAAAAACATGGAACGGATATTAACATTATACAAGGTGTCAAATTGCTCTGGGGTCACCTTCTCAAATGGCAGGTTCATGGTAATTCCAGCATTGTTAACGAGAACGTCAAGTCCCCCAAGAAATTCAATTGACTTTTCGGCTAAGCTCTTGACGGAATCAACATCATTGAAATCCGCTTTGAATACCGCTGATTTGCCATCCGCCTGATGGACTTCTTTAACTGCAGAGGCTGCCCCATCTTCACTATGCGCGTAATGAAACACTACAGAGGCACCTTCTCGAGCAAACTCCAACCCAATTTCTCGACCTATGCCTGTTCCTGAACCGGTTACAAGCACTCGCTTACCTTTCATTCCGTTATTACTCATTTTTGTCCTCAGTTTATATGTTATGTATCATTTTGCTAAATATCCCATTCAGCCATAAAATTTTCCAGATGATAGCCTGCTGGCATATCGTTAAAAAAGTATTTGGTGGGACCAGTTTGAAATCCAGGAACATACTGATCCTCATCCGACTTCAACCTGTTCTCCATTGGTACAAAGCGTGACCACAGTTTATTACTTTCACTAACAGAAAACTGGCGAGCAATTTTTTCTAAAAGATAAAGGCTATCTAAGGGCCATGCAATCGCATCCGCACGCGACGACGCATCAGTAAGTTGAGAAACATCGGGATGATTTAACCTATGAACCTTATATGCTAATTTAGTCAATAGCATGACGCATACCATTCGTTGTTCTTCAACCGGATGGAGTATGGCTAGTCCATCCAGAAATCCCTGCAAATCTTTCTCAATCACAGCTCGAAATGTTCGACCAACCGTATCAAATTCTTCACCCACCTGATTGGAAAAACTTTCGAATCTCTTCTGCGCCCAAGACGACAGATGTGTGACAAAATCTGAATTCCAGTGTATATATGGTCGATATGAGTATTTGCTCCCATTGAAGGGACGAAACGCCAAATGGACCGTACGACGCAATTTGGTGCTATAATTACTACCCCAATGCAAAATAGCATTAGAATAAACAACTCCGTCACCAGCCTTGAGCTTTACCGGAATACTACCTTCAATCGGTACTCGCGGATTATCAAGAAGTTGTTGGTTTTCTACCTCAGTATTCGGACGAATATGGCTACCCGGTACTACCCACAAAACATCATCTTCATACATAGCAATGTTCCATTGTACTGTACCGATACCGTTTGCTCGCATATCCGCTTGCAAGCCGCATAACGGACCATCACGATAAGGTTCAATGTCTCTATGCCAAACGGCCGGACCATGATCACGAACAGGATTACACATCATCGTAATGTACTTCAGGACAGTTTTAGAATCGCGAATCACCTCGGAACTAACGCCCCAAGTGTTTTCATGGAGACAAAATTCAATTGCATTAGCAGTTGTTGAATCAATAAGTGTGCTGAAAGACAAACGTGGTTGCCCTGATGTCTCCCACACACCACCAGGAGGATCGGTGGAGGTGCGATCACGTGCCCATATTGACTTTTGCCGCTCAACCAGCTCTTCGAAACTATGGCGTAATTCGTCTAGTTGATGCGAAGGAATACACTCCTTAATGATGATAAAACCATCATCTACCAATTGTTGTGGATCTACCTGCATTTTTTCCTCCTAGCAAAATTTTGTGCTTATTCCCCTTATATCGAATTTAAAAGTAAGCTTAGGACACGTTATGTAAAAATTCAATGTTTTCTGAAAGTCTACCACCAAGCTGTGAAGTTGAAAGTCTGCGTCCTGAATACAATTCCAAACAGTGCCCAGAAACCTCCCACGGCAAATTCGCCGACAATCATACCATAAAAAATGGGCAAGACCCGTCGATGTGCTTTTAATCCCCCAAGTTTTAAAATTAACCATTTAATTAACCATACCAAGACAAATAAAGACCAGTAATCCCTCATTCCATATGTACTTGATACTGCATATCCAGCTGGATGCAACGACCACCACAAAAATTTGGTTCGCATAAACATAATGAAAACACCAAAAAGAAGACCATATATAAAGAACACCATACCTGTGATGTTCATTGGCTCTGGATGAGACAACCAGAGAGCCAAACGCGAAAAAGATTCTCTACCTGCCCATGACATCGCTGCTCCACTGTGTCGATAAGTAGAATCTAATATAGCCCAGAAGGCGACAAGCGTACCAAAGATTGTTGCGACTAGCATAGCAACTAAAAAACGCCGATTATATCCTTTAGCTCTGTCAGCAAGCTTGAATCCTTCCAATTGATGGGGCATTACATCACTGTAATGAGCCCGTGTTAAAAACCAAAAAAATGGCAAAATGGCTAAGTTTCCTGGACCAAGTTTTCTAGTTCCAAAAGCATTAATAATCAGATATTCGGGACCGGCAAAATGCAAGTCGTGGATCGGCGATCCAACTTCAGCCCGAACTCGCGTTACAGCGATAGCAGTCATTAAATATAATGTAAAGAAGAGCCCTGCTATCCAGAAAGACATTCCCGCCCAGCAACAGAAAACTATCATCAGCAAAAACCCAACCATCCCACCTAATACAGCCGTTTTGTATGGTAATGGTTCCGTAATAATTTTGGTATTACCAGCGGATGCCTGAAATAACGACTTAAAAATGCCTAGGATATGTCTTCTAGCCATCCAAACTGCAATGAAACACAGGGCAATGTAGGCACCTGCACTTTGTTCGGGAAACTCTGGCCGCTGTTGATAACCCAGAGCACTGCCTACAACAAGCTGAGCTTTCCAGAAAAAGAAGAAAACCCAACAAGAGAAGGTTATATCTAAAGGGATCAGAAAAATAAGCCCAATTAGAAAAGGACGAAGTGTAAACGGCATATACCCCATAGCATCCCACGGTTTGTTAGTAAAAAACACCCCTAGATCGTATGGAGCAACTCGTAAATAAGGAACTTGAGGCAGAAGGAAGTGCAACCCATTAACGATATTTATGATACTCACAAGGGCGCAGCTAATTAGGAATAGTTTATTTTTGAAGAACCCGGATTCAGGATTAGCAATTTCATTCGGTAGCTGAGCAATGGGAAACGCTAACCTTTCCTGGTTCATCCAATGTTGTCTAAGAATGGTGTTGATACAAATCATGACAAACATTAGCAGACATATAAACACAGACCAGATAAGAACTGGAATCAACCAAGCATTAAAATGCTCTGCTATATATAGAGAGGATTCACTTTTACCTCCCTTAATGTAGTTTTCTAAAGCGTGTGTATCGCTAATGATCAACCACGTTGGAATGTGCTGGCTAAATAATTGTATCCATTCGTTCTCTGGTGTTGATAAACCAAAAGGCGCTGCCATGGTGGAAGGTAGAATTTGTAGCATACTATGCCCAACCAAAGCAGAACTCTGATTTAACATCACGAAAACTGTAATTAATTCTTCGCGATTCAAAGCTAGATTACGATGTATTTTTCTCAACGGCACATTAACAGCTACTAAAACTAATAAGCTACAGATGGTATTGAAAAAGAGAGAATAGGTCGTTGAATGCGCTGAATAATAGACCGCTTCCATCTGCATAATCCAGAACGAATTAAACGGAATGAGAAATAGCCCAACTAATATGGCGAACCAACGAATACCAGTTCGTTGGTTCAGAGAATTTCGGGATTGAGTTAGCATAATTAGTTAGTTAGCATAATTAGTTAATGAATATATCAGTCTGAGCCGGAATAGTATAAACCCGTTTTAAACGGAACCGACTGTATTACAGGAACGTGGAGATTGGTGGGATTAAAACTGTTTATTATATCCAGATCAAGCATAGAAAAAATCATGTTCATACTAGATGGACACACCTTTATTTAAATGCGACTGAGCATAAAATGGTTGGTTTTTCAATGGATACATAATGGAAAGGTTATTTTTCATTTGGTGCCAAAGACTCTACGAATCTCACAAACTCTGGTCTTCTTCGAATTCCATCAAAGCTACTGTCCGTTTGCAAGAAACTAATCATTCTTGCATCTAAATTCACCGCTTGTTTCAGTGCATCTATAGACAGAAGTACCTCATTTTTCAAAGCGTAAGAAAAAGCCAAATAATATCGAGCCCAAGCATTCTTAGGTTCTAGTAGGACAGCTTTTTCTCCTGCAGTAATAGCATCATCTAGATTACCCTGCTCCGAGTAGGCAATACCCAAACCAATTTGTGCAGACACATGTTTAGGATCGATTTCTAACGCGCTACGATATTCGGTTATAGCAGTATTTAGGTTCCCCTGCCTGAGGTAAATTGCTGCTAAATCGTTATGCAGACCGGCATCCTGTGGATTGATATCTACAGCTTTTACATACTCGATCACGGCATCTTTCAGCTTACCCTGTTTATGGTAGATTTCTCCCAGTTTACTGTAAGCATCACCATCAACTGGATTAATTCTAGTGACTTCTCTATATTCAGCAACAGCAGCATCCAAATTACCCCGATTCTGATAGATGCCCCCCAGACTATAATGCGCAGCTGCATGTTTAGGATTAAGTTCAATAACCTTTCTGTATTCTGTAACAGCAGCATCCAAATCGCCTTGGTTTTGGTAGGTAACGCCTAAACTATAATGTGCCGCTACATCATTTGGATTGATATTAATATTTTTTTTATGTTCGGCAACAGTAATACGTTGCTTCCTTGTTTCTGCTTTTTGATATTCAGATACAGCTGCATCCAAGTTGCCTTGCCTTGCATAAACGTTTCCTAATCCCATGTAAGCTTCCAAATAATCAGGATCAATCTCGATAGTTTTAACATATCGCTGTTTCGCTTCGTTTAGCTTGCCTTGATTAAAATAAATTTCACCTAGATTGTAATGAGCATCTGTGAACTTAGGATCAATCTCAATGGCTTTTTTGAATTCACTAATAGTTAATTCTCGATTGTCTAGACTTTGGTAGATTCTCCCCAGATTATAATGTGCCCTGGGATAGTTGGCATTGATCTCAATAGCCTTCTGATACTGTTTCACTGCCTCATTCAAATTACCCTGATTAAAATAAATCTCACCTAAATTATAATAGGCATCAGCATATCTGGGATTGATGTCAATAGCTTTTCTATATTCAGCAATCGCATCTAATAATTTCCGTTTTTTAACGTACACATTAGCCAATCCATCATATGCTGAAAGATATTTGGGGTCGATGCGGATGGCTTCTTGATACTTGGTTATGGCTTCATCCAAATTTCCGAGCTTAGTATATGTATTTCCTAAATTGAAGTGCGCGTCAACATACTCATGATCGATATAGATAGCTTCTTGATATTCGGTTATAGCCTTACCTAAATTTCCAAGCTTAGTATATGCATTACCTAAATTGAAGTGTGCATTAGCATGCCCTGGATTGATATGGATAGCTTTTTGGCATTCAATAATCGTAGCTTCGAAGTTGCCTTGGCTGGCATAAGCATTTCCTAAGTTGACATACGCGTCAGAATCTTGAGGGTTAATCCGAATGACATTCTGATACGCTGCAATAGCTGATTCCAAATTACCTTGGGTTAAATATGCGTTTCCTAAGTTAAAATATGCGTCAGCATAATTGGGGTCTGATTCAATAGCTTTTCTATATTCTGTGATTGCTGCCTCTAAATTGCCTTTTTTGTAGTTAGCAGTACCAATTCCTGTATGTTTGGCAGCATCAATTGTAGCAGCAAACGGTCCATCACAGAAACTGGTTGCTAAACCAAACACCAACAGGAAAAGCATACCGATACGTAGGGGGAAAGTAACGTCCAAACTTCGTTTGCTTTCTTGATTAAAATCGGGCATTTATAGAATAATCTTGAAACTCAACTATGTTTATTCCAACAAGTTAAGGTAGTCGATACTAAATGCTAAATTAAAATATAGTTTATAAAAAAACAGAATTGCATGTTTTTGTTACGAGTAGCAATTTCCATAAAATCAAGTTCGTCTCAAACCAGAAAAATAGAAAATTCACATCTGGTAGCGGGTCTTACGCCAATTTCCCACATTATGCCAAATTCCATACACCATGGTATAAACATATCTACCTTAATGCATGTAACTTGATCAACTCTTAGGCAAGAAGATTTGCCACCTTAGAAGTTGGACTTCCTAACAAGTAAACAATTCCAATCCATACCAGTAACAGTTGCTTTGAATTGACATTGGGAACCTTCGTAATAATGACCGTTATTATATACTGCTAACATATGGAAAACAAACCGATAATATATCCTAACTGAAAATCAGAACACTTTCAGGAAAACAGATCGAATATTTTAATTGAGCAGATGATTTCCTTGTTCACAAAACTTTATAATATGTTGATAATTAATTCCTTAACTGTGGGAGGTCATGATGCTTTTAACTCAAAATCAACTCGAAACGTTTAATCATGATGGCTTCATCTTAGTCGAAGATTTGTTCGATCTCAATGAGATAGCAACAGCCTTAAATGAAATGGAAAAAACATTTTACGACAAATCTTTTGCTGAATATTTGGAGAAGCTAGACAAAACAGGAAAATCCGATCCTGACCCTGTAGCGAACATTGGTCCAACTGGAATTTTTGGAC
>JACLAC010000274.1_pt1 | contig 14371 bp, 3 predicted proteins | sample 8027881 | NCBI WGS metagenome assembly JACLAC01 (sample SAMN15725517, study PRJNA655200) | protist metagenome | isolation source: fluorescence activated cell sorting (FACS) single amplified genomes of... | place: Spain: Blaines Bay Microbial Observatory, Mediterranean Sea | collected 2016-01-19 | reverse complement strand
ACAATATCATTTCTGGTTTTGGGTTAGTAACTATGTACGGTAATGGTGCAGTGTGTGTAAACGGCGAGCGATAAACACCAAGCGGCAAAATTCGTAATTTCATTACTAAATACGTATACAAAACATGGTATTCTTGCTTATCAAAAATTCGTGGAACTTTAATTTGAATTAATGCATCGCATTCACGGTAATGGTGCAAAGGCCTTTCTTTCTCTGGATGCAAAATGTTATTTAACTCTGTACTAAATATCAAACGTGTTAACAATGCCATTACCGATTCGTTGTAATAAATTTGACAGACAACAGAATCAATGTCACATAGGTACACTTGACCACTACAGTATTGTGGCCACGCACACGAAGGATCATCGCTGCTTGGCCGATGCTTCAAGAATGCCATAGATTGTTCATCAAGCATCTCAGCAATGATTCGACAATTAAACTCTTCTTCAATGATACATGATGTAAATATAGTTGCAGTGTCGCGTATTCTTGTCCCCATATTTTTTGTTGCCGCTTGCGTTGGATCCGAACGTACCACTACACAATGTGCACGTTCTACACCAGCATCTAGCAGAAATTGTGTCGAAAGGCCATTACCTTGTAATATGTATATATTCTTATATTCATCAACGCATGATTGGATAACCGCTTCGTGGTCGTCAAACTCGTTGAGCAGAAGCACTGGAATATGTGAGAAAAAGCGTAAAACGGATAAAAAGCCTTTGATACCTTTCATACTGCCTACCAATATGCAATGCCCTGCCAAATCAGCTGGGGCTTTATGCATGACATGCATTGGGTATATCCATGCATCCTTCTGTTGCTTAGAAAGTTTAGAAGAGGCCTTCCCCATTGTTTTCGTCATAGCTTCCTTTTTGGTAGCATCTTTTGTTTCAATTTCAACGGTTTTAGTTTCTAATTGCAATTTTGCTGAAGCCATTATACTATCGTTTAAAGACGCTCCATCCTTTGCGTTAAGATCACTTAAATTACTTATAGATACCTTTCGTAACGGGGATTTTGCAACCGCATTTTGCTTCTTCTTCATTCTTAGCGATATTTCTGATTTATTTAATGGACGTTTGATTACTTTTGCAGGGGATAATTCCACAACGTTGTTTCCAACTTGCCTTGGCAAATTTTTAGATAGTAACTCTGGATCAGGTTCCATTTCTTTCGACCCGTCCCAGAAATTTACTATTTCAGCATCTTCATAGTCGTCAGCAACTAAAAAAGCCATATCACCTGAACGTATGTAATATCCTAAAGGATTCACTAATGTTATTCTCTTCACTTCCTTATCTTTCTTCTTCTGTTTTCCAGCTTTTCTTCGTACAACTCGATCTTCAACGGCAGATATTGCGAATAAACACACACCAAATTCTCTAAACAATTCACAACTTGCCTTTTCAAATTGAACATTTGTGAAATAAGATGAAAATGCTACGCAATATATTTCCTGACCAAATCCGTACAAATATTCTCTCATCCATGCTGACACTTCTTTGTCACCAATTTCCCATTCAGCGCTAGATTTCATCAAATTTGTTATTAGAGTGGAAAATCCAGGACAAACTACATTCCTAGCAAGCACAGCCGCTTCAAATTCCTCTAAACAAACAAGGTGGTTCCATTTTGCCCAACCACCATGATTTTTGCTTTCAGTGGACAGCAGTTGAACGTAAACTGGTAATTTCGTTGGTCTAATATCTTTCATCGCTTTAATTGCCAGTACGGAGCAGGCATCAGATGCTGTTGGATCTACGGAATATTGATTTGATAAAACAAACACGGCTTTGCAGTCCATGAAAGCGCTACGCTTTAAATCACTCTCTACAAGGACGCTACCTTTCAGATACTCGACCCTTGATTCATAATAGGAGTCTGCCAACGCGGTTGCAAGCATTTCATCTGGTTCATAATGGCATAGGAAAACAATGATATCTTTAACATCCCCGTGGTCCTCATGAAAAAACTCTTTTAAAAACCTCATTGCTGCACGTGTATCTATATCGCCACAAACAAGGACATGTGGATTATTTGATGGATTGTTGTAACTGCCAGAATATTTGGAAGCCCTTGAACTCATATCAGTATATAGATTAAATTCAGGTGGCAAAGAAATTGTTAAGCTCAACACTACCCCCAACGTTAGCAGTTGTGCGTATAGTGTTTTAGGATGTACATCCCCATAACCAATTGTGGTTATTGTAATAAGTAATAAGTAGGCTGCATCCCAATAAGTGAAATGGCATATTGACTTCCAACCCATTTTTTTTGGATGCCATTCGTTATATAAAGTGGCTTGTGGAAACATAGCTCCATCGTACGACTGAACAAACGTATAAAGATCTGTATATTCTACTTCACACTCGTCGTTTCTCCATGGTACAACAAACGAACCAGGTGATAGGAAGTTTTCATATGCATGTATCAAACCGGCACCTATAAACATACACATATAAAACAGGAAAAAAATCCTATAAAGTTGTTGGCGGACTTTGGTATGTGTCACTTCTGAGTCGTCAGACATAGTGGTTTTTACAACTAAACGCAATACCCTGTAAACGCGGGCTACACGAAAGACTCGCAAAAATATCAAGTATTGATATTGTGCAGGGTTCGCATAACCTAAAATTGGAATTATGGAAGCCATATCAAAAAGTGCATCCATACCAAAGATATATTGTATTCTCGACTCTGAAATATACCAATGGAGTAAGTAGTCGAATATAAAAAAAAAAGACACAATGATTTCAATATAACGAATAGATGTTGGCAAATATATCACAGACTCAAGTAAATAACATTCAGCAACATACGTTAGAGTTGAAACGAAACTTACTATTATCTGAGCCAAGTCAAGAAGAAATCCATTTTTAGAATTGTGTACAAACTCTTTCACTGCTAGTCGGTTGATCTCCATCTTGCTAACAGTTTCCTTTTTATCCTTTTTCAAATCTTCTGGGAGCTCAAAATTTTCGTTTTCCATTGCATGTAACAACATATTCTTTTTATGAGCAGCTTTCAACTGAGACCGCCTTTTTTCAGAATTTATGTTTATCCTTTTAACTCTGTTGTAGTCAAGTACGTTACGTGTATAACTAAGTTTCCGTTCAAGCGTCTTATCGACAGAGCCGCTTGCCCCTTTATGACCTGATGTTCTCGGGCCAAGCATATTCGCAATACAATTACCAAAGAAGTGTTTTTAAAATAAAAATAAAGACAGGTGGTTACGGGTTACAATTTTATGCAATTTAAATTGATACGATTACTGCTCAAGAAAGATTCTTTACTTAGTAAATAAACAACTATTGCTAGTAAATTTTATGTATATTTCATTAAATAATACAGTTCATGGATCATTGATATTATTTAATAATGGCATGTGCAATAATAATAATAATAGTTGTTGCTATTATAATAGTTTAGTTGCAATAATAACAACATTAAGAAGATAGCAGGAGGATAGTATTAGGAATACATTAGTGGCATCATAATATTTTATAATACTGCAAATACTGATAGGTGCATAGCGCATAGCATAATATCCATAATGATGTGGCATCGTACATTTTTTTGTCGTTCTGGTTATGGTGTTTTTATTTATTTGAATCGGGCCATCCAGCCATTCACATCATAGACTAATACCAGGCATAAAGCATAAGGCATAAATACTGTTAAATACTTACAATTAATTTGATGCAACTGTAGCACGGTTGATAATGATATTTATGTAGTATAACAAAAAATAAATGACAATGAATAAAAGAGTTATCTTATATCCGTAAAGGTAATTTAGACTCATAAAATAGAGTAAAGGTAAGAAATAAATGGCACATCGGCACAAATCTTATCATCACCATAGAATGCAAATTGCAGATATGCAGATTATTAGTACGTTGTTACGTTGTTACTAATCATTCCAGCAAACCTGGTATATAATATTACGTACAGGAGTGCAGGATGCAGGAGTATAATAAAAAGCCTGGAAAGCCTGGGTGCCTATGGAAAGCCAGAAAGCACCACCAAAAAAAAATAATGATAAATAGTAGTATCTAGCTATTATACACTGTATTACTATATAATAATGAAATATATATATAACTTATATATATATATATGTATGTAAATATAGTTAGCCTGATTAGTTTTAATTGCAGATTATATATAATATATATCTATACCAGTTAATAAAGTTACAAATACGAGAGTTTAGAGACGGCAGCTTTTGATTATCAAACCTGTTTAATTATTTCCAAATATACAGAAGAGTATAAGATTTTCTTGTTTAATTTACCAAGCTTTAGTAAAAACTGTCAATAGTAGTATCTATGATGTCGGGAACTCAAGAAAAAGACATAGACTGGGAGCTTATTTTAAGTCTTTTAATAGAAGAAGCTGTTGGTGAAGATGTTTCTCGTAATCTAGGTGTGTTTAAGCAGGAGAACATAGATGGAGTAAAACGAGTGTTTTCGAAAGAATTGGATGCAATTAAAGATCTAAAAAGGGAAGCTTCGCGAATGTTAGAAACTTCTGAATTTTCCCACCACAGTCTTGCACCATTGCGAAAAATGCAGGAGGATATAGATGACGTTAGAGACGAAATAAAACTTCTTAGTCGTAAAGAAGAAATGAAAATCAATGTAGCTAAAGTTTCAGACATTAATCCAGAGTTGCTATTTGATATCCAAGATGCAGACATGAAGGAAGAGACCCAAAATTATAATGCTAGACGCATGTTGTATGAGGCCAACGTAGATAGACTTACCAAGACTGAGCAGGAACTAGGAGAAGGAAAATGGATTAGTTATGAGGCAACTATGTCAAACGTAGAAGAGTGCATGAATTGCCCCAACAAGATAAAAAAATATACAAATGACTTGATATCAAATTGGTATTTTGACAAATTTATTCTAATCGCAATTATTTGCAACTGCATCACGTTAGCTTTGGATAATCCACAAAATACAGGCACGGAACTGGCCAAATTTATAGCAGTTATTGATTATGTTTTTATAGGAATATTTGTTATAGAAATGGGATTGAAAATTACAGCATTAGGGTTTGTGAAAGAAGACAACTCATATCTTAGCGATCCATGGAATGTATTGGATTTTATAATAGTCATGACAGGGTTGTTAGGAATTCTGTTAGAAATTCTAGAATCCCCACCATCCAACGTAAGTGCGTTTAGGGCATTCAGAGTTTTAAGACCTTTGCGAACAATTACTCAATTTCCTGGCTTGCGTGTGCTAGTAAATGCAGTGCTTGAATCTTTAACCTTGCTAGGTAATACCATCGTTATTATGTTTTTTTTCTTTATTGTCATGGGCATAGCTGGACTTCAAATGTTTAAAGGGATGCTGCATTATAGATGTTTCAGGATGGTCAATGGTACATACGTAATGGACCCTCGGGATGTAGACCCGGCTAGATTTTGCTCGGATGTAGAAAGGGAGTGTAATCCAGGATATGAGTGTTTAAAGCTCGGTGAGAATCCACAAAACGATGTCGTCTCATTTGACCATATCGGAGCAAGCATTATGAATCTATTCGTCTTCGTAACTTTAGAAGGTTGGTCAGATGTTATGTACTATTTATCAGATACAGTTGGTCCAGCTATGGCTCTTTTATTTTTTCTACCATTGATATTTATAGGTTCGTTCATATTGATTAATTTAACGCTCGCAGTTATTCTTTCTAGCTTCCGCCAATCAAAAGAAAGACAATATAAAGTCATTGAATCGAAACTAAAGCACAATAAACGGCGTTCGGAGCTGCAACAAGTGCGAAGGTCGTTGTTAAAAATGTCATCTGGCAAAGAGAACCCTGACAGTTTTAGCCCACAACGGGATCCTGAAAGTAAATGGAACAGCGTTAGAATAAAAATTAAATCAGCCCAAGCCCTTTCACAAGGGAAGTCTGCGGAAGCGAAACCGGTACAATTGTCAAGGCAAAAAAGGCTTAAAGCGTGTTTTAACAAGATGTGGAGCGATATGGTCTCTGCACACCAAAATTTTAGGGCAAAGGTGACTGCACATAAATACTATGGATGGTTCAATGGTTTCATCATTCTTTGCATTATGTTAAATAGTATAGCATTTGCAATAGAGCATCATAATATGCCGAAGGACTTGGAAGTCGTTTTAAATGCAATAAATTTAACATTTACATATATATTTATTGGTGAACTACTTATCATGATGGTCATACACAATCCCTACAACTATGTTAGCGATTATTCAAGATGTTTTGATGGGTTTTTGGTTCTTACTAGTATTTTAAATTTAATTGTTGATAATATGAATATCCAGGCAGGTGCAGGGGCTAAAAGTATATTAGAAGCACTTGTCGTTTTTCGTGTTGCAAGGGCATTGCGTATTTTCCGTGTTGCAAGACAATTGAAATCTATGGCCAACATTTTGGATGTCATGTCTCGAAGTATTAGTTCCTTCAGTTATATTTTTATCTTGCTTTTGCTTTTTATGTTTATTTTTACTATACTTGGAATGCAATTATTTTCCGGTTTCACGATGCCGAATCGGAACCAATTTAACGATTTTGGCCTCGCGTTTATAACAATTTTTCAGGTATTGACAGGGGAAAATTGGAATGCATTATTAGAAGACTATGCAGTAGCAGGAGGCCAACCTGGTACTATATTTCTTTTTTTCGTAGCATGGATTTTTGCCGGGCAATACATTTTATTGAATTTAATTTTAGCAGTTATCATGGAACAGTTTGGGAACATGGAAGAAAAACAAGCGAAAAAAGACAAAGATTCCCCAGGTGGTGTGCGCAAGGCACTCTCTAGATTAACGTCGTCATTTGGCACTTTTTCATCGTCCCCATTGGGCAAAAAGAAGGAGCTTACAGGGTTTAGAGCGAAACGATTATTTTGCTGTAATCCAAAGGGTATAGTTGTTAAAAAAGCACAAGAAATTGCAAATAATAAAAATTTTGAGAATTTCATCTTGGTCATGATTATTTTAAGTAGTATTGTTTTGGCAGCGGAGGGGCCAACTGGCGAGGAACCTTCGGCGTTTATGAACGTAATCGACATTCTGTTTAATATCATATTTATAGGTGAAGCTCTTGTAAAAATCATTGCGATGGGATTTATTTTGCCTAAAAAATCATACCTTCGTGACAATTGGAATATTTTAGATTTTATTATCGTTTTATCAGGCATTTTGACAATGATCTTAATGTCATTTCCAACTTCCGGGAATTCGGAAAATATTGGATTTATGAAAGTATTGAGGATGCTACGGGTCCTTCGCCCCCTTAAAACGATCTCACGATATCGAGGTATGCAATTAGTTGTTAGATGTTTGATAGAATCCATGGCGTCTGTGGGAAATGTTTTGATAGTTGCATTTGTATTATTTTTTGCATTTGCAGTTGCTGGGTATGCGTTGTTTGGTGGTAAATTTTATTCATGCAATGATCCTGACTTTCCAGGCGGAACCAGTCGATATGGAGTAAAAAATGCCAGCAACGTAGCGACGACAGTAATATTAAATGGCACATCGGCGATTATTCCAGCAAATCCAAATTACATATGGATTGTCGAACCTTGTAGTTCTGGCTATTTTGCAAAAGATGGGACGGAAAGAGCATGGGAGAACGCCGAATTCCATTTTGATAATTTCCCACAGTCGCTTATCACATTATTTGTTTTGTTCTCGCTTGAAGGGTGGCCAGACATATTATGGCCAGCAATGGACGTTACAGAGGTCGATGTTAGTCCTTCTGAAGGTGCTTTTGCGATGTTTGGATTTTCATATTTTTGCTTATTCATATTCTTAGCATCGATGCTTTTGTTGAATTTATTTACTGGTGTAATTTTTGAATCATATTTGCAACAAAATAGAGCCATGAAAACAGAAGGTATCTCAATCTTTATTACGCCCGAACAGCAAGAATGGATTGATAAAATGAAAGTGTACATGAATGCAAAAAAGCCGCCTCAAAAGTTTGACCCACCGGAACACCCGTTGCGATTTAAAGTGTATAACATTGTGACGAATTCAAAGTTCGACAATCTCATTTATGTGTTAATTATTTTAAATTTAATTCAACAAGCTTCTACGTGGGAGGGGGAGCCGGAAGCTTGGACAACTGGAAGTACTTATCTATCATATTTCTTTACTTTTGCTTTCTTTGTCGAAGCAGCTATGAAGATATATGGTTTGGGCTGGAAACCATATTGGTCTGATGGATGGAACAAATTTGATTTTGTATTGGTTACATTTTCATTTCTTGATCTCGGGATGACATTCGTTTCTCTAAATTTTTCATTTTTTCGCGTCCTCCGTGTCGGACGAGTTATTGGCCGCATATTACGTATAATACGAGTTTCGCGAGTAGCTCGATTAGCAAAAGCGTTTTCAGGATTAAGAACGATTTCCTCTACACTTGCAATGTCATTTTTTTCCTTGATTAACATTGTTACATTGTTGTTCCTAGTATATTTCATATATGCTGTTTTAGGCGTCAAAACGTTTGGCGCCATCAAAGAAGGTGCACATGGATTCATAAACGAACAAAGAAATTTTAATAACTTTGGGAGTGCAATGTTATTTACAATTGTTATCAGCACTGGCGAAAGTTGGAATGGGGTGATGTATGATGCGATGAAAAGCGGGGATTTAATAGCAGTTGTCTACTTTTTCACATTTATTATTTTAGCTCAACTAGTCATGATGAATTTGTTTATCATGATCATTGTCGAAAATTTTGATAATTTAAATTCGAAAGAAGATAATGGAGAGGTCGAATTCGACAGTATATTCAAAGCCGTGTGGGAATTGTTTGATCCAGAAGGTACTGGAAAGATGCTTATGGTAGACTTGGAGGAGTTTTTAAAACGGCTTCCAAATCATTATGGTTTACGGCGCGACGCAACCAATTCTCAGTTACTTAGAATATTGCAAGAGCTGGAACTGCACGTTTGGGAGGTGCCGAATTCTGATTATCGCGATGAAATTGATAAAATGATAGATTTCAGAGAGCTGCTTGTTGCTTTGCATAGACGAATACGTCATATTGATATAAATGACAGCGTTTTAGGCACTCTTAAAGTAACCCCGATCGATGTGAAATCATCCATTCTAGAGAACGCTACTTCGAAAGGTATATTTGGAGGTAAGACCAAGAAGAAGAATTTACCAACAATAGGAATGGGAACCGTTAGTCATGAATTTGCAGTACGTTCCATTACTCGGATATTCCGCAAATGGCGAAGATATCACGGCAATGAAAGGTCGAGATCGCCAGTACCTGAAATTGAAGGCATCAAAAGTCCAACAAAGAAAATATTAATAATAAATAATTCATTATTAGAGGAGCATAATTTAGTTGGCGAATTGAGCACAGAAATTACTGAAATTGAAGGCAGACTTGGCAGTAGTTCCCCAGGAAGAAGAACCTCTAATTCTCGTTCAAGATCAAACAGTTTTACAAGCAGGTAGATCGCGTATGATATATATATATGATATGATCATATCATATATATATAATATTTGTATTTTATCGTAGTTATAAAAATTTTACACTTCTCGTGTTAAGTAATATGCTTAATACTCAATCGAATATAATATATATCTTATGTACGACGTATTAATGATACGATGTTCTATAATGAAATATATAATGCCAATAATTAATCTTGGAGAGAGTATACATAGGAATTATATCATGAGAGAGTAATTATATTCATAAACTGAGTAATTATATTTTTTTATATTTTTTAAATAAAAGAAGTTATGCACACTACACACTATGATAATTTAACTCTAGAGATGGTTAAAATCTCTATGCATATAAGTTATACAATAATTTTTACTTCCCAACTAGAGAGATATGCATATAAATTTAGGCATACATTTGAGTATGCATAAAAAATTAAAAAAATATACGTAAATTTTATGCGTATGATAAATTATCAAAAATGCAATTGGCATAAATTATTACGAGTATGCATAGGAAGGCGGAGAATAAAATCTACGCGTATAAAATCTAATAGATACGCGTATATATTTCATATCATAATCATACGATTATTGTACGTGTGTAATACGTATACTACGTTCGTATTTTTTTAGTTTTACTCATGATTAATTCTCTACTCAGCCCAAAAAAAATTATTTTAAAACTTTTCTAATGCGTTTGTGTAAAATTTTGTATGATAGTGTTGTTCTTTTTTATAAATTTGTCAAATCCCTTTCTCATTGCGCTTGATACTTTTTCCTAGCTTTCACCCATTCGTTACCGCCCTTCACGGGACCACTTTTACTTGTTTTCTCGTTCTTTTTTTCATTTACAACTGAGTCAAGTGACATATTTTTCGGGACAACCTGTGCAAAAAGCTGCTGTCGTCTATAAAACATGAGACCAAAAGCAGAAAGGGAAAACCACGATAACAGTGACCAGAATATTAAAAATCCAATAATAGGACGGTATGTATTTGAGGTAAAAATACCAGTAGAAGTGATTTCTTTGACCCAATCTGTAATTCGCTTAGCCTCATCATTTTCACCAACGAATAAATTAAGTAAACCTCTTTTATTATCTTTTGTTGAGGAACCACTTGATGAATTAAAAAGGGCATGCTCTGTTCCGACGTTTTCCCAACCCACTTGCTCTTTTAAAAGATGCTGAATATTATTGCAAATGTGCAAATTATAATTTCCCTTACGGTGTAATAAAAGTGTTAATGCAAGGTTAAATATGATAGGACCGCAATACTGAACACCTACAACGCACACACGCCAAAATATTTGCTTTACACCATAACTGATACGATTGGTCATTGCTTTGTCAATATTACTAACAGTATGCATAATCTCATTTACTTGAGTCTTTGCTTCTTCCAAATGTGCTTGTAAATATTTGCGTAGTAAATATAAGCTTAAAAAACTAGAGAATAGCAAGAAATATGTACGACCCGCATAAAAGATTGACTCAGTAATAAAAAAATATCCTTCCGGTGGAAAGCTCCTGCAATCTCGAATTAATTCATCTGCATTGCATGCTACCAATCCCCGTGTTAATATGAAGTCAGTCGTTAATGGTGGAATCCAGCATAGAGATAAAAACAATGGCGCAAAATATGTTATTTGTAAAGCAGCATTTAATAAAAATCCGTTTTGATCGGAATCAACCATTTCATTATAATATTTCGACATTCGTAATGCCGGTAAGACGTAACTACTTGATATGATACCGCATGTAATTGCTAGTATTAAACGTATATAAACAGCATCGATTAAATCGTCAACAACTTTTTCCTCTGGTGTTGCTACAGCAAGATACAGTTGCTTCACATTTTTATTCAGCTCAGGCATCGCTAAATCCAAACGGAAATCTATTACTGTTGGGGGTAAATTTAAAGCACCAAATGCAACAATACTGCTGAAAACGCCTATAATAATTGCCATTTGTGTATCAAAATGTTTCACACTTCGTTTACTCAATAATTTAATATTTAACGAGATACCAACATATGCCATGAAACATAACAATATCGTACTTAGATCTAAATTAACTGGTGCCGTATCTAAGCACTTTATTATATTTGAAACAGAATATACCATCAATGCTTGAATTGTCAATACAAAAATCCATTGCAAATCTTGCAGAACTAAAAAGTGTTTTGCATATTCAGGAAAATTTTCAGTTGAAATTTTATCTTGGAATAAAACAAACGAATCCAAACGTTTTGACGTTAAATATTCTTTTTCTTTCTCTGCTTGTTTCTTCTTCTTTTTTGCACTTGGTTTTCTTTGATGCTGTTTTGGCATTTTAATACCATCTACTTGCTCTAAGTCAGGAGGTAAGTAATAATTCAACCCAAGTAATACATATGAAACAGGGTCGATTAGTAATCCTAATACTTTAGTTGATAAATACAAAACTAATAGTTCAGCTATGGTACTATACGCGAACACGGCCATAATGCCAATATAATTATTGTTTTTAGGTAAATATATATATTAACTATTTTCTTTATTTATGGCACACGAAAAGAAAGCGAACGGAAATTATATATATATATATATATGTAAATTAAAAATCAAATACGATCTTTCTTTCAAATGAATTAGAAGTAGTTTATATAAATTCTTCTATATAATACATTAATTTACTCCGACTGTCGTCAATCTGATACATCATATATATATTTTAATTTAATTCATTAATAAATAATAATAATAATAATAATAATAATAATAATAATGTTGCGAACAACAAAAACACAAATATATTGTCATCGGGTATGTTGTTTGATCTATGGACAATTGCAGAAGAACATGAAATTAAACGATTAAAACTAGCAGCAGACCTAGCAGCATCTGAAATGGAAAAGGCTAAAAAGGTGGAAGAAGAAGAGAATGAAAAACTTGAACAGCTTAATTTAAATGACGAAGGTGGCATAAATAATAGAATAAATAATAATACCAATGTTATTGTGGAGGATAAGAATGAGGATCCAAATAATAAGAACAAAATGAACAATGATATTAACAATAATAAATATGTGGTCATGGATAATAACAATAATATCAGTGCTGATATTGGGACAAGTGTAGATCTTGAACAAGCTCTTTTAAGAAAACAACGGATTTCATGCCAAAGTTCAGATATATCTGAAATAATCATGAACCGCAACATGCAAAATCAAATAATTGCATTAAATATAACCGATAATTGCTTCACAAGCCCTTCAATAAATAAAATAAATGGAGTTTTCTTAAGAGAAATCATTGCTGCTGGTAACAAAATATTAGACTTCCCTGATTTATCGCATTTGCCTTTATTGTTAGTTTTGGATTTATCATATAATCCATTTAAACAATTCAATGAAAATACCAAAAAAACATTTGCAACATGTAAACATTTACGCATTTTACGATTGGAACAATGTGAATTAGGTTCTATGGATGCTTCAGATGGTGGTGGTTTAATTGATCATATGTCAACACTTTTAAATACGCTTGAAGAATTAAATATTGGAAACAATGATATTAAAATGCGGAAAACGATGGAGGATATGAAAAAATGTAAACGTATTAAATCATTATGTATATATGGCAATCCCTGCACGTTGAAATCAGCAGCGGAAAATGGGAATCCAGATTTAACTGATGTTGATACAGAGTGGTGTTTAAAACTTGCAATGAAATTTGGTTCATTAAAAAAATTTAATCATTATGAATATTCCCATTCAATGAAAATTTTAAGTAATAAACAATTTTCATCAAATGATAACGATGCGTTTGGTGCAACAAGTGGAGCTGGTGATGATAGTGCAAATTGTAGTTGCATAGAAGGAAATCCCTGTGCCGTCCCATATAATTGCAAAAATTGGCCAAAACGTTTTGAAATCAGTAGAAAAGCAAGGGAAAATAAAGAAATCAGAGGTATGTGAGAACTTTTAATTTTTTTTGAGAATGAACATGCAGGTTCATCGGTGCAAAATTCAAAAAATGGACTTTCTTTTGTAACTGGCTAATATATATATTTTATATATACATGTATAAACACAAAAACTTGTTTTTCTGACTTCCGTAAACGAAGTATCTAAAACTAATTATGGTATAAAATAGATATTTATCAAAATTTCCTCTTCTAATAATTTTTTCGTTCTATTATTTTCGGTATTATTATTATTAATACCTGGTATGCATAACTATTAATATTAACGAAGATAAAAAAATTAACACTACAACACTACCAGGGTAACACTACACACTATAACAGCTATACGCTTATACATCCTTTTAGCTGCTATATAGTCTTATAGTATTACTTATACAGCTCTAGTACTATAGTATACAGTAGCACTCCGGATAATACAGTAGAAGACGAAGACCAGCAGAGAAGATGAGAGCAGAGCGAGAAGAGCCGTACATTTTTTTTTTTTTTTTTTTTTATTTTTATTATTATTTTTTTTTTTTATTATAGCAGCCGGTGGTGGTTGTTGTATATTATAATTATTATTCCGACAGCCTTTCTGTTTTGGTGGAATAATTTGGTGAAAGGGAATTTAAGACCTAGTTGATGTATAGCATTGGATAGTAATGGTATTGTATGAAGTATAGAAATGTTGGATTTGTTGTCGTAAATGTTCCGATAATTATTTTTATTTATCGGAACATTTTGGTAAAAGTCAATTTTTGGGTCACGCGTATTAATAGCAGGCTGTATAATTGTAGTGAAACGGGAAAAGTATTATGAAAGTGTGATACGGTAATATGGGTGGTTAAAAAAAAACACTGTATAATTTCTTGAGTTGGGAAAAGACCGACTGGTGAGTTTTAAGGGATTTTCTGTACCCACGAGATACGGCAAATGTAGT
>JACLAC010022501.1_pt1 | contig 14373 bp, 10 predicted proteins | sample 8027881 | NCBI WGS metagenome assembly JACLAC01 (sample SAMN15725517, study PRJNA655200) | protist metagenome | isolation source: fluorescence activated cell sorting (FACS) single amplified genomes of... | place: Spain: Blaines Bay Microbial Observatory, Mediterranean Sea | collected 2016-01-19 | reverse complement strand
GCACACTGTAGACAACATCAACGCTCAAAGGACATCTTCTACAACCGCACCAAAGAAGAGCATGAGATTGCCTGCAACCACAAAGATCGCAAAAGAATAGATCAAGACAATGGTTGCTGTGGCTTGTATCGAAAACTGACGACGATGCTTTTGCAAAAAGACAAGGCTCATGGAGATGTATCCTGTCAAAAACCATCCCAAAACCAAAACCACATGTGGTGTCATTCCCTCTTCTGATGCGTGGTCACCAATTAGGATAATATTGATACTCGCAGCAATCCACAGCAAGATGACGGCAACGATCGCAAGCTTCATCACGGGTGCAAGTTCGGTTTGGCTGCGATTCTCTTGGATCGAGAAGTGTACCAAATCATAGGTTCGAAGCGAGAGCATCCGCCAAAGAATCGGTGGCAACACACAGCACAGTGTCCCAACCAACAACAGCACGATCGACATCAACATGACTTCCTCCTTCTCTTTGTTGATATTGTATCATCGCCCAAAATCATCGGACACATTCTCTTGGATATCGGATATTCTTCCTGTCAAGACATCCGCAATGATCTCCTATTCGACGCGTATTTCCATCATTCCCAGATAGGCACGGTTGCCCTTTTCAATCGATACATCGATATGCAGATGCCCGTACGGATCGGGCTGAATATCTTGAAACGCTACAACATGGCGATCATTTCTCCCTTTGGATCCAGCACCAGAACCACTGGTTTGCAGGACTTTGGATTGGGTCGTTGCACCCGCAAGGGTATAGCGTGTTGCCCGTACATCTTGTGCGCGCTTGGTGGCAAATATCCGCACGGTATAGCGCTTGGTATAGGACAATCCCCGCAGCTGTAGACCACCACTTCGATCCCGTGGCAGCGCATAAAAATAATCTTCTGTGGCGGTTGCAATTGCCAAATCACCAAGTCTTTCTGCTTTTGGATACATCAATCCACCACGATGTCGACCCGTATTGGAAAAACCGCCTGTGATAATCAGCTCCACATCTGTCGACAATCCGGTATCGGTTTGCAGTTGTGCCAACCTTTCGCCGGGAAAGATCATTTTTCCGCTTGCGATTGGATGCCAATTGTTCCAGTATTGACCATTTTTGTCTGGGCTTGGGGTATGACGCCCAAGCACACCATCATGGCTTCCAAAATCGATCAGCCAACGTGCTCCTGATTGGTGCACAATTGGGCTTTGGGTCTCGGTCGCTGGAAGCGCATCATCGAGCAATGGCCGAAGAACCTGATCCCAGATGGCATATCCTTTGTCACTCAGATGCAAGCCATCTCGCACAAACAAACTGCGATCGGGTGGTGACCCTGTCGCCAAAAAGGGGCTTGCAATATCGACATAGAAGAAATGTTCGTCATTGCGATCCAATTCCTTGGCATAGGCATTCAGAACCTCAGCATCTCTCCATTGCCCCCAGCGCGCGGGTGTGGGAGTAACGGCAATAAAGAAAATCGATACATCGCGAGAATAGACGCGTATCCTTTGCACCAAGCAGCGGAGATAATTACCAACATCAGTTACCGGAAGCCCCGATTGCAAATCATTGGTCCCTGCAAAAACCACAACCCCTCTTGGCTGATGGCGGAGAATCAATTCCTCTGCATGGTACGCCACATCTCGCAGATAAGAACCACCAAAACCTCTTTGAATGAGATTGTGATGGGTATAGGTTTGTGCCATGGCTTCCCAGCGTCGAATACTGGAACTGCCGACAGCCACCAGACCACCGGGCTTCCATGGATGACGATCGTCTTGTGCCTTCCAACGATTCACCAAAGACGCAAAGCGCAAACTGTGACTGGGCACACCAATGCAATAATCAAACGAAGGGATATTCGATTCGCTTTCATGGGGAGGAAGAAAATCTTCTGGGATCGATTCTGTCGGGGCTTCTACAGAACTATCTCTCTCTTCCGATGGTGCAGAATCTGGCGTCGAATCAAGAGATTGATTCAAAAAAGCCGTTCCTTTCGGAGAGACACAGGAAATAAGAAAGGTGAAAAATAACATGAAGATTCCAATCCAAGGTATATAACCAATTGCTCGACAAGATGTCTATCGTGTATCTCTTTTGGCAACATGTTCATCTTTGTTTGGCTCGCATGTATTTGCACCAATTGTAAGGACTATCACCAATAGTATTTAACCCCTAAGTTTTTGGGTCGACGATGATTGGCAATAACGATGGATATATGTGGGTTATTGCCGAATCGGTTTCGTGTACTTTTGGGGTGAAATTTCAAAACTGGGAAAAAAGTGGGAAAAGAATGTCGTCCCACGTCGTCCAGATCTTTTCCCACTTTTTCATTCTCTTTCGTCTCTTTGATCACACGGTGGTTGGTCAAAGGGATCGGAGTATCTCATGCCAAACCACCATCTCAAACCCGAACCGATCAAGCTGGGGACTGTCCGAACCACCTATGCCACAGCCTATGCCAACCGACCACCGACCAAACGACTTTCCTGCTGGTCATGGAAGATGTGTATCCATCTTGGAGGGAAAAAACACTTCTTGAGTCTCGGACGGCTTGAACGCAAAGATGTACGCAAGAAGATGGACGAGCTGTACAAGGAATCCAAGCCCAAAGAGTATGTGGAGAAGGTCGATAAGTGTACGTTCTCAGACTTGATGGAGCTGTGGTATCTCGATGTTGTTGTTCCGAGGTTACCCGAAGCGAAGATTCGTGATGAGTTTAAGTTATCCAAGCATACCGCTCGGAACTATCGAAATGCACGAAAGCAGATTGGGAATCTGACAGAGGGTCTGTTGGTGGAAGAACTCAATGACAGAACGGCACAGGAGATTGTGGAAAAGCTACAGCGAAAGTATGCACCAAGAACCGTTCAACAGCATGTGATGACGCTACGGCAGATTCTGAACTGGGCTTGGAAGAAGCAGAAGATACCCATGCAGATTACGGTGCAGAACAAACGTCCCAATGGCGAGAAAGGCTATGTGAACAACCGCCATACACCCACGGATGCTGATGTGGAGAAGTTGCTGAATTCGATGAGAATGTGTTCACTGAAGAAGATGGTGTACATCGGCTGGAAGACAGGTGCCCGTACGGGTGAGGTTTGTGATCTGCGGTGGAAGGATATCTACAAAGATTATTCGGGTTGCTGGATTCGATTTACGGGAAAGACAGGGATTCGGAGGTGTCCGATTACAGAAGAGGTGTATGACACGGTTCGTGGCTTTCGGAAAGATGGAGAAATGGAGAATGATAGACTCTTTGCCTCACATTATCGAAGCAACAGCTCTACCCAGTTGAAGGCATCGTGTCGGAAGCGAGGGATACCACCTTTCACGATGTATGGATTGCGGAGATTGAAGGTGGATACATTGCAAAGACAAGGGATTGAACCGGCGGTTTATGAGCAAATTATGGGGCACTCCATTCGGATGGCACAAGAGATTTATAGAACCACCAATGATGCCGATTTACAAGGCATACTAGAGGTGAAGCCTAAGAAGGAATCACAGTCTGTTTCGAAAGATATTGTGTCTACTTTGATTGGTAAGCTTGGACTAAGTCTTGAAGAGGCTTTGATGAAACTGATGGGATAATGGTACGCGTGCAAAATGCATGACAGATTTTGAAATCGCCCTGCAAACAGTAGAAAAATAGATATCGTGGAGAAATACAATTATAATCCTACTTTTGTTTTACCAGATTTAAGCAGTATTCAAGATTCATAAAAGATTAAAAATCAGTAGCACCAATTTCTTTATCAAGATCAAACCTATTGACCAATACTTCTCCTGGGCAACGGCTATCTACGAAAATAGATTTCCATTAGAGTAAGCCCTTTCTATGAAAGATGAGACATAGGGCATATACAAAATGCAGAAAAATCACATTGTATAATTAACATTCCAATTAGATGCGCGTTGTACAATATCTGCACCAAAATATGATACTAAAGCCGGTTTCCAATTAAAATTGGGAGACCAAGTAGTACCATCTATAAATTGAGGATTATCAAGCAAAAAAGATACCCATTTACAATGTATTAATTTCCAATCCTGAGGTGGACCACCCTCCCACTCTACGACTTGTTTGGGTAAGTTTGAGGTTTGAATATTTCGAGTCAATAAGTATGCCAGTAGAAAGGAAGAGGAAACAACACAATTATCAAAAGATATCTCATACGTATTAAATCCATTGTAATCCCCTATAAAACCACCGTACCATTGCCAGTCTCCAGTTGCGTCAGAAGTTGCTTTACCAATACTTTTACTTGAAAGGTCTATCCGACAGATTGCGTCTGTTTCAAAATCATCACCTTCTGCGTTGGTTATATTAAGATCCAATTGAGCGCTGTCCCAAATACCCTGTGTAAGCATACCAAGTAGACCTACCAAATGACTAGAACGATCCGCAAATTGCGTTAACGCACCAAAAAACTTGTTATACCGATTGACAACATGAACACATACTCCTTCTTCCAATAAATAATGAAAGACTTGTTCATGTAAATCATTGGGCTTTTGATTAAAATCTACAATAATTTTATACATATTTTGGCTTTTATAAAATAATTGCGTGGTGTTATCTTCTCGTAAAGACATCCATAAGAGTAAATGACGTTTTAACTCTGGATTATACAACTCTTCTGCTTTCTGATAGGTCTCAATCGACATTGTTTCTGCGTGTAGTATATCTGATATTTCTTGGACGGTCGATGGTACTTTGAAATCATTCACTACGCTTGGTAAGAATATAGAGAGCTGTTTTTGAATGCGTTGTGGGGGATTCGCGATACTCGTGGCATCGAGCAGTAACTCCTCCAAATTCTTGAATAGTCCTTCCTCCCATTGAATACTGGTTACGGGGGTATTGGACAAAGAAAGATGCCTTAGTTGAGGTAAGTTACCAATCTCATTTGGAATATCCTGAATGGGATTAAATCCGAGCCATAGTTCTGTAAGATTATGACATTGACGGATGGTCGCAGGAATCACTTTGATCTGATTCTGATAAGCGATCAACTTTTCAAGATTGGGAAAAGTCGGTAACGTTGTCAATGCATTATTTGATATATTGAGTTCTTTTAGGTCTTTTAGATTAGAAAGATTAGAGGGTAATTCTGTAAGATTAGACCCATGTAAATTGAGTTCTCTAATATTCAGAACCCAAGAGGTTTCACATGTTGCCAAAAACCCTAACATCCACACTTTGATGTAGTTATGATGTTGCCAATTTTGTTTTTCTAAGAAGGTAGATAAGAGGTCTAAATCGGTACAATCTTGTGGATATTCAATATACAATCTTAGGTCTTCTGCACTCTTTATTAGCCCTCTTAGTAATTCCAATCCCTGTTTGACTTTTTCAATATCATTAGAAGAAAGTCTTTCTCTAATATTAGAGATATCATGTTGGCTCATCATCACTCCTTAATTTTTATAGACGTTATTTTACGATGAATTCCTATAGTCCGTTTCCCTACGTCATGATAGTACTTTCTACCACCGTTTTCCCTCTTTCGAAAATCCTTTCCCGCTTCTCTCGAAAACCCAGGTTTAACCTACATCAAAATTGTGTCACCAACAGTATTTACACAAGAATCCCAATGGCTATTGTGGATTGCGAGGAACTAGATAGGATCTTGTAATGCTTTTTTTCACCAGCATCAGGGTACAGTATAACTAGTCCAACTATATCGATTCGAGCAAAATCATTCTTCTTTTTCTGTCTCTAGTCTAGCCAGTGTCGTTCGAATCTCATGTCCTGGTGCTTTCACTGTCTGATTGAATATATTGAAGTCATCTTCCGTTACCAATCGAAATTCCAAACCAGCCTGTACTTCGTGTACTGCATTTGGTTCTGATAAGGTCGCTTTCCAATGGTGAATAGAGTTATCAAATTTATCTGTAAAATCTTTGGATTGAAGTACACGAACATAATCTTTATTGGGAGAAAGTATCCATTCTCGCTCATAATCCCTCCAGTACATTGAGCGAATGTACAGAGAAGGATGCTTCAAGCGCCACTCTCCTTCAACATGTTTCCGTAAAAATCCTTGGGCGGCAGTGTTCTCAATAGTATTAATTATCGTATTGATTTTTTCCTGTTTCGCTTCAAAGGCAGGTTCAACTTCTAACTCCTTAACGATATCAAACTTGAGAAAGAACTCTCCTTCTGTGTTCTTGAAGAGTTGAGTAGCAAGACAGGCGATTGGCTTTGCTGTATCCCACTCACCTTTTGTCTGAAAACGATTGAACCACTGCACTCCCAAGAGTGCTTCATTAGAAAATGACTCGGCGATCAATAGAATTCGCTGGGTGTTATTGACTAAAGAGAGGTCATTCTCTTTAATATGCTCTTTAATCTGGGTATTTTTTTCCTCTGAGAACAAAGATAAGAACTGCTCAGTTCCTAACTCAGAAATCTCACCCACATAATTGAGCATCTTTCCAATTTCACCAGAGTTTCGACCACCTTGAAAATCCATGACCACGATGGCGCCATTTTTATCCAACCCAATCATATCTATAATCTGTCCTGATGGAAGTTGAAAATCCTGAGCGAGAAAAAGACACCGATCATGCCCTCCAAAGGTTGTCCATTGGTAACCGACTAACCATCCCTCATTTCCCGAATCTGGAAAATGCTTGGAAAATCCTTTCTTGAGATCTTCCTGAGAGATCCCTTCTTCCGAAAATGAAGTTGCTTGAAGGCTCAGCGGATTCTCAACCATCTTGGAAGCAAAGGACTGTTCTTTGGGATTAAACTGAAGAGAATCCCAACCACCTGATATAATACGATGCCCAACTTTATCAAAAGCCTCGAGGAGATATTTTAATTTAAAAAGATCTACCCCCTCAATATTATGAACCGTAATTGTACAAGGTGTTTCAGGGAGACGTTCTAACACTTCTTTTATCTTGGTTGGAGATTCTGATATCTCAAGAAGCCCTTCCAGATTAATATTGTAATTCTCAATAAACTCCACCTCAGCAACGCGATAGATATCGCCCATATGATGAGATAAAAATGAATCTTGATGAACCAAGATTCTCTTTGCCTTGAAATTCGCGTCTCGAAGAGCGGGATGTTCGTTGTAGAATTTTACAAAATTATAAAAGAAGCCAGACGTACCACCAAGATTGTCTAACTCTAGATAATCAAACCATTCATAGGCATGACAGAAATATTCAAAATGGAAATCCTTTAGTGATTCGGGATAGAAGTTCTTGACATCAATCCAAACGGAGCCACCATCTTGCACCCAGAGTTTTTGGATTTTCTCTCCCCATTGTTCTTCAGGGCAGTCGATAAAGCCATGCTCTTTGGCGTTTTCATCCAAATATAGAGGAAAAAATTCCAGATGAGTTGCATCGGTATTATACCAATTCAAGAGCGATTTAAAATTGGCTATAGAAAAACAGATCTTGAGCGTTTCTCGATTGGGATTTTTAGGTAACAGCCCAAGATCTAAAATGACCTCAGGATAATCTGCATGATCAAAATAAAGTTCTTCAATATTCTCTAACTTGGAAAACCACCCAAAGTTCTTAAAATCATGTCCGGATTTAATGACTAATTTTGAAATATTGGCATTTTCTGCTTTGGAAAAATACTCCAAAGCGGAAGCATCAGACCATGCTCCAATCAACTCTCCTTTTTCATTTATTGAAATTTCATTACTCATTCCTACCCCCCTGTAATTTTTGACAAAAAAGTTCTTAACGTTTTATTTTTCAGAGTACAAGTAAAAATCATGGCATTGTTGCACAGAGAAATTCTATGGCAAGAATTGACCCTTAATTATGTTTTTAAGCTACCAACTTAGACCCACAACGTCAAAATTCAAGAAAGCGATTCAATATCTTACAACCAAAGATGATATAGTAAAAACCACCACCGTTTTCCCGCTTTAGAAAATCTTTTCCCGCTTCGGCTGAAAACCAAGGTTCAACCTACATCAAAATTGTGTCACCAATAGTCCTTAACAGGCGGCTCCACAATCAAAGACGACCTTTCGATATCGCATGATATACCTAGACTTTGACCGATTCGTTTTCTGTTGAAATTGTGACAAAAACACCAAAGTGTGAAAAAGGTGTGTAAAAATCTGCGTCCATGTGCGTCCACATTTTTACACACTTCTTTTCTTCCCAACACTTTTTTTCGCTTTGTTCATGCGGTGGTTGATCACAGTGATTGGAGCCACACATGCCAACGTCACAAGGAAACGGAGGATTCCTTCCAGTTGGTGACTCTGTATTTCGTTTTGTACGCTGGGTTTCTGCTCCGTTTGTGGAATTCTTTCATCTTAGACTCCAATGATATAAGGAATCTAATCTAAACAAATAGTTATGCACCAACGCCTATTTTGGCTTAATTGGTGGTCCACCTACCATGATGACCCAATGGGATCGTCAATCTCTCAATAACAATTAAACTCGACAAATGTGAGTAAGTACTGGATATGGTATGGTTTAATATACGTCTTCGAGTATTAATGATGTTTTTTCTTCGTTAAAGGTATATATCCATATACCTCGCTAGATTTCTCGTATTTCCCACCCGATTTCAAATCGTAGATACGCATCCATACTGAAAAGGTATTTATTAACGGTTCACATTCGCTATCCGTCAATATCATATGTTAAGCATGTATAACATCACAAAATATAACCACATCAAACTGCACGATGCACGAAAGTGGTAATATCAAAATAGTATGTCACCCTATTTTGAAAATTAATAGCTAAAGAGAGCGGCATCAAACCTTAATCTTTATGGATGAATTCATGTCAGAAACAATTAAACTCCTTCAATCGCAATCATGGAACGACGTTTTGGAGGGAATACAAAAATTAGAAATCAACATCACTACAATACAAGATCTGCAGACGAATCTGCCCAAGGATTTTGGTGTATCTTCTATCGAAGAGGTATTAACTCTGCTTCAAATGGCTCCTTATGGTCGAGAAACTGGAGTTTGGATTATACACAAAAGTCATGACTTGGGCTCTCCTGTTTGTCCTCTGCAAACCAGATCTCGATTTCTCAATTCCAATACCAGATTCTTAGAACAAGGATTTTACCATATCTCACAACAATGTGCTCAGTTCTGGAAAGGAAATGCGGGGCAAGGGTTGGATAAATTGCTCAATCTACAGGGACTTTGGAATATGTCACATGTTAACGCACTCTATAATGCCATACCAGAGCACGCACGATTCATCAAACTCGACCTTTTAGTAGGTAGTATCTCTGAAGGGATCCCTGTTCATGAATTCAACTTTGATACTGTTAAAATAGAAGAGATGTATGCCGGTTTCGCACTTTTTGCCGGCGAATTTACAATCGAAGAGACAATTGGATCTTGGACATTTAAAACTCAAACCTCTCTTGACGAATTGAAGCAGATATATGGACTGAAAGAATCCCAAACCCTTCGTTCTCTGCCTAAGGGTGACTACGTTTCGTATAAAGGAGAAGGTGCTTCGAACTTTTGCGAGATGGTTCTTCAGACTGACAAACCCATTGACTTTGCGGATTTGACCATTTCCAGCGTGACATTCCACAATTATGTGGAACGCTCCATCGATTTTTACAGCGATGATTTCTATCGTATCGAACTGGATGTACACGGAGACTTTGAGCTGGATTTTGAAGCTCCAAAAATCATCACCGTCCCTTAACACCCTTAAATACGACTTACGAAACAGAATTCAATGTTTTTTGCGTGATTCTTCGATCTGCGGCGAGGTTCTCATTCACAAGAACTCTTCCGCTCCTAATGGGGGCTCTGCCCCACATATACGTCGGAAAGAAACCTTCTTCATGAGAACCTCATCCACATCTCTTTGAACTCCACAAAAATTCACATGTCGGGGATGAAATCCGTGATTGTTCAATCCGTTCTCGATGAATCCTTTTGAACAGTTCAGTCACACTGATTCGCTTTCTTTGTCGAAATCTTTGTATTTTTGCAAAAGAACACAAACACACACAGATGTATGCAGTCTGGATGTGAACCTTTCTAGCCTGACACTTCTCAACCAAAAAGTCCAGCTCCAACTTTGGAGAAGATGAAGTGTTTCACAAGACGAGTACCATGAATCAAACATGACCATCTTTGGGGTAAAACCACGTTTCCTTGCTGTTTTGAGCATATCCCTGAGATATTCATTCTTTGTGATTCCATCACCTTTGTTGTATATGCGAAAATCAACGGGAAACACGTATTTTCCATCGGTCCACACCAAACTGACCAGACACAGTCCCCGTACCGAACGTTTGTGCTTTCCAGAATAATGAAAGCCAACCCCTTCTATCTTTGGTCCTCTCGGTTTGTCCAGAATCGTGTCATCTGCTATCAAGTAGCCACTTTTCACATCAATATATCTCTGAACATAGTCCCAAAGAAGCTGCTGTGGGTTCTCCATATTGACGAATTCTTCCCTCCAAGTATCGTGAGAATACTTCTCTGGATCGGTTCGAGCAGCTTCAGTAAAGGTTCCATATTTTGGAGATTCAATGATAAACTTTATGAATGACTCAAATCTAAATCTTTTCATCACCTGCTCCAATCAACACTTTTGAACAATTCTATCAGGATCTTTGTACAATGATTGGTGGTATGTTTTCTTTTTTGAGATTGGAAGAGATGTGGAGGGGATTGAGGTTTTGAAGGTTCTTTCCTGACGTATTCGTGGGGCAGAGCCCCCGATAGGAATGGAAAGGTTCTTCAAGGACTCAATACACCCACATGTCGATCAATATCGAAAAAGTCGTTAACTTCTGTTTCGTAAGTCGTATTAAATCACTACTGCGTTGCATCTATTTGTACAGTACACATTAGAATGGCTTTGTTGCATAAATATATTTGCAGGGTAAATTTTTAGAAACAATTCCACATTCAAAACACCTTTTGCATGTGAACTCTATCCATGCCATGATAGTCATATTCACCACCGTTTTCCCGCTTTCGAAAATCCTTTCCCACTTCGTGCGAAAACCAAGGTTTTACCTACATCGAAATTGTTTCACCAATAGTCTTTTAAAAGAAAAGACAAGAATCCCAATGGCTATTGTGGATTGCGAGGAACTGGGGTGGAGTGCAAATTGTAGGCGAATTTGGGTCTTGTCAAATAGAGAATACACTGTTTTATTTATGCACCAAAGCCACAAAATCTACGACTGTTACCCCCTAAATTGTATTGATGCAGATCTGAAAGTAAAAATATAGCTATTGTGAAGATAAGATATTAAGTTTTACCTCATATTTGAGGTTGCATATGAATCGAGTGATTTTTGTATTGGGTTTGCTTTATTTTTTTGGGTGTAATTCAGATGATGGTCTCAAAGCCTACAACACGGATCCATCAGCAAATATAACCTCTCACCAAGATGGTGATATTCTATTGGAAGGGGTTGATATCACCTTTGTAGGTTTTGTATCGGATGCCAATCATCAAAACCAAGATTTATTGGTGACGTGGCAAACCGAGCAAAGAGAACTCTGCCCAGCACAAGCTCCACAACAAGATGGAAATACAACTTGTGTGGCACAGCTCGAGGAAGGAGAGACACAGATTCGATTGCAGGTCGTCGATCCACAAGGTGCTGCATATGTAGAGATTATCGATATCACGGTGCAAGGAGATGAAGCACCATCTGCACAGATTTTGTCTCCTAGCGCATCTATGGCATACTACAGTGACCAGCTTGTTTATTTCTCTGCCCTTGTCACAGATACAGAAGACGAGCCTCAAGACTTGTCCTACGAGTGGTCTTCGAACCTTGATGGTGTGCTTCCCATTACGCTTGTACCAGACTCTTCGGGTTCTATCGAACAATACGCTGCGCTTAGCGAGGGGCAGCACTCCATTCTTCTTCAAGTAGAGGACAGTTCGGGGCAAATTGCCAATGATGTGGTCGCCATCACTGTGGGACCGCCCAATAGTCTTCCCGAATGCTATATTACATCTCCCTCCTCCAGTTCATCCTTTGAAGAAGAAGAGTTCATTACTTTTTCTGGCATCGCAACAGATGCTGACGTGGACAATCGAACACTCAACATTGCATGGTATTCTGATATCGATGGGGTTTTTGATACAAATCCTCCCAGTATTGATGGTGGTTTAGAGGTTCTTATTTCAGGTCTCAGCAATGGAGAGCACCTCATTACCCTTGATGTTGCAGATGAGACCGGCGCATCATGTCAGGCAACAACATCTGTTCTTGTGGGATCTGCTTGTGGTCAAACCGGAGACGAGGAATTTATTGATCTTGGCGATGGTGTTTCGATGACCATGGCTCTTATTCCCGCAGGGGATGACCCACAAGGTCGGTACACATTGACCAACGACTTTTACATGATGACCACGGAAGTAACCCAAGCGATGTTTCTTCGGTTTATGAGCTATAGTCCACATATCGGTTGTCTATCCTGTCCAGGATCGGACAATCCATTGTACGGAAGCATTGGTGACAACAAACCAATGTATCAAATAACTAGAGCAAGAGCACAAGATTTTGCCAACAAGATGACGCTTCACTACAATATCCAGTATGGAACGAATCTTCAGTATTGCTACGACTGTTCAAATGCTGGGACAGAAAATCCAAGCTGTTCTCCAGCAGTGAATCCCTATGAATGCAGTGGTTTTGCTCTTCCCACCGAAGCAGAGTGGGAATATGCTGCACGAAGTGGTACTGAGTTTGACTTCTGGACGCTCGATGGTGGTGGAGATACAGACAATGAAGGATTTTGTGATGCAGCTTCTGTGATTTTGGATGGGTTTTATGCTCCTCTTGTGTCTGCATATGCTCGTTTTTGCGCGGATAATGGAAATCAGTGGCCGATGGGCGCTGATGATGTCGGACAAAGACTTCCCAACTGCTTTGGCCTCTATGACATGCATGGGAATGTAGAAGAGGTGATGCATGACAATGCTGGCTGTTCGTTGTCGGATTCTCCCATAAATCCCGTTTGTGAAGTGGGAACCTATTCAGCTATTTATAAAGGCGGTCATTGGAATGATTCTGCGATTAGCCTTGGTGCTTCTGTTCGAAAAGAGTTCGGTATCGCCTACGCTGATACAGATACGGGTATGCGTCTTGTGCGTCGCCCCATCACCAAGCCTTCTGCTCCAAAACTTCTTATTGCAGCTTCTTCAACCTCTGATGACGTATTTTGTGAGATCACCCAAGAATCACAAGATCCCGAAGGAAATTCCGTCACCTATACCTTTTCATGGGAGGTAAATGGAAATGCACATACGGGAAACACCATGACAACCACATATTCGGGAGACACCATCTCTGCATCACAAACACAAGCGGGAGATGTATGGTCGTGTTCTGTGACGCCCAATGATGGAACAGAAGATGGATTTGTTGGGACAGCAACGGTATCTATTCCAAACTAGGAGATAATGTCCATTTACCTCCAAGTGAAGGAAGGTCTTGACACCCTTCCCCATGCAGTGATAGTACTCTTCACCACCGTTTTCCCGCTTTCGAAAATCCTTTCCCACTTCGCTCGAAAACATAGGTTCAACCAAGATCTAATTTATATCACCAATAGTCTTTATACAAGAATCCCAATGGCTATTGTGGATTGCGTGGAACTGGCGTTGAATGTAGGATATGAACGAATTTGGTTTTCTGAAATAAGGGTCGAATTTTAGAAAGTGGGAAAAAAGTGGGAAAAGAATCTCGTCCCACGACGTCTAGAACTGTTCCCTGTTCGCTATTTAGGCAGCCCAGTTCCCGACAACTTCTGTTTCGGATAAATCCATCGCAATTGCAATACGATACAGTGTGGTTCTTCGAGGCATGGCAGGAGAATTAAAAAATCGACTTAGAGAGGGTTGTGCGATGCCAGTAGCATCAGCCAATTTGGAAATACCACCCCATTGATCGACCAAATTACGCAGATGATTTTTGAATCCAATCACATCTTGGGCGATTCTATCCAAATCTTCAAAATGAACCATCGGTTTACGTTGAGGTTTTGATGGTTGCTCTTGAGCTTCATCGATTTCTTCTTGCATATCTGCGACAATCTCAGCCCTATCAGCCTCATCTGCTTCCTCCCAGAGTACGAACAGATCAAACATTCCCTCGTAATATTCACCAAGCTGTACAGCCTCTGCGATAAACTGATCTGATAAATCGGCATTCTTCATCGCACTGGCAATTTGATACAATCGCACTTGCTGTGTCGCTGTTGTTTTGAAACTCATATCTTCCCCCGATAACGATATGTACCATCAAGAATCTTTTGTATTTTTATCTTTAATCGAGCCATCTCACGTTTTTCACGACTTGTATCTTTGACATAACCAGTACAGAGAAAAGCTCGTTTTTCAGTGTTCCCTTC
>JACLAC010010683.1_pt1 | contig 14374 bp, 6 predicted proteins | sample 8027881 | NCBI WGS metagenome assembly JACLAC01 (sample SAMN15725517, study PRJNA655200) | protist metagenome | isolation source: fluorescence activated cell sorting (FACS) single amplified genomes of... | place: Spain: Blaines Bay Microbial Observatory, Mediterranean Sea | collected 2016-01-19 | reverse complement strand
AGAGAAGATAGCTTGTGAAAATGATGGCGAGAAGGACACGGAGCGAAAACAATCTAGAATACGAAATGCTGTTGATGACGCGAGAAAAGAACCTTTTATGTGGAACGGGATCAACTACATCCTGAAGATGTGCTACGACACAGATTTTCTAGCGGACGTCCATCCCCTCGTAAGCGCCCTTGGCATTGACCCCGATACCATGGTACATAACCCTTTCATGATGCCGCAGAATTTGGATATGGTGCCACGGCCGCCACCGTCGCGAGGTGTCAATTCAGTGAATAAGGAGGCATGGGAAGGCAATGCCCATAAAGACGTTGCAAATAATAACGATCAAACAGCGTCACCGACAACAAAAGATGGAGAAGGTGGGAGGCACTCTCCCCAACCTCAAACTTCTTTGTCGCCCCAAATTCAACAGGAAATGCAGCAAAAGCGAGACGAGGAACATGTACAAGCCATGGCTTGGGTTTTGATCCGCGAAGAAAGGCGTGAACGGCGTAGGCGAAAGCGAAGTCGGCAAAGAAGCCGTGGGGGGAGGGGATCTAGGGACAGTAGTGCGAGACCTGACCCGAGAAGATCCCAAAATGATGAAATGGAAGTTACAACCCTACAACCCCCGGCTGGAATGGCACGCCCATCGACACAAAGTGGTAGTCGAGGCACAATTAGTGCATCGTCTTCCACCAACATGCGTCAAGGTACTGGTAGCATGTTTCAACGAAGAAGAGATGTTCCGTCTGGCGGGCGATTGCATCCTTTGATGGATGCTAGAATCGGTAGCAAGCGGGGCGGTACGAGGTCCCGTGGCCCCAATTCGCCTGCCGGTGGCATGGGAACGTACCTGTCGATGGATCAGCTTCACCCACCAAACTCTCGTGGTGAGATCCAAACGATTGTACACGAACAAAATTCTAGATCTTTTGCGCCATTTTCCCGGAATCTTGCAAATCGAGCAAGGTTGTCTTGGCAAGAACAAGCAAAGATTCAGATGGAAGCTTTGGCGCGAAGTCTAGAAGCAAGTGCTTGGCCAGAAAATGCCGGCACTGGTAGGTTGGGGAGGTTGCAGAAAAACAAAAGAAAAAAGAAGGGTGGGAATAGGATGAAAAAAAACAGCAACGTGTCTCAGTCGATGCCAAATATGTTGGGCGGCCTCCCCAAGAGCAATCGTCGAGGTGGTGAAAGTGGCACTGCCTACGTCGATGCGGAACAAATGCACATGCGACAGCGCCAAATGAAGCTAGCTGAAACAAGGAGACGTCGCAAGACACGCGCCGCCCGTAAAGATGCGTTGTCGCGCAAAGAAATCGTCGCCCTCGCGGCGCTAACCAACCCACCCCCCGCCATCGTACTGGTGAGTGCTACGGTGATGATACTGCTGAGCCCTGGAGAGACCGTGCCAGAGGATTTAAGCTGGACGTCTTTGCGTCGAAGCATAGCTGATGTTGACCATTTTTTAAGCCGTTTGAGATCTTTCCGAGGCACTAATATTCCTCGATTCAAGATTAGAGCATTGCAACCTTTCTTGTGCAACGCAAATTTCGACCCTGAACTCCTTGATCAAACCAGTATCGCGGCTGCCGCGCTGTGCGCATGGGCGTTGCAGATCGTAAGGAGTCGGCCGCAATATATGGAGTGGCTAGGTGCCGAAGGAGCAGAGGTCTTGCGCATGAAGACCCCCGGAGGGATGCACCGCCGTGACGATGGCAACGACTATGATGATGAAAGGTCTGAGGATGACCGTTACGATAGCGACGTAACAGACGATTACCGTAGTGAAGATGAAGTTAGTGGAGACTGGAGTAACTCTTACGGTAGCGATGAGTATAGTAGTGATGTTAGAAGTCGGTACGGTGGCGAAAATTACGGCCAGAGTGATGATTACGAAGAGGAGTATAGTGACGATATTGCTGAGGAAGACGATGACATATACAGTGATGGCTTCGATGGTGATGGTAATAGAAGCGTGACAAGTGGGGAGGGAAATGTATACAAGGATGACTTTGAGGGTGCTGATGATCCAAATGATTTGCTGAACAATGCTTTTGGTGGTCCAAACGAGCCCCAACGCTATGTTGGAGATGGTCTTGGCCGCGTAAGTAAGAAAGTAAAGAAGCCGGGCAAAAAAGTTGGAGTATCGAACCCTGCAAAGGAAAAGTTCAATCCTAGTGGCCGAGAGCCCGCAGAAGGTGGACAAAGTACTGCCAATGATGGGCCATCCAGCTCTGCCAGTAAAGCTGGCGCAGAGAAAGAGGAAATGGAGGACAATCAATATGAAGAAGATCAATATGAGGATGAGTTCGAAAGTGAGGAGGTGTTATCAAAGAAGACGTCCTTACAAAATGAAAAGGCTGGTTTGGCTAAGCCCCCGCCACAGGATCATTTTGGGATGGAAAGGCCCACGTCTCAGAAAATAGGCAAGCGTCCAGCTTCGCGAAGTCAGCTTGACAGTAAACAATCTGCTACTAGCAGTGTCGGTATGAATCACCAAGAAATGACGCAAAGTCTGAAGCGCCACAATAAAAATGCAGCCAGCCACGAGCAGCTAGCCTTCATGGGAAGAGATGTCTTAAGCAGCGTGAACGTTGGACTGAAGGATAAATTGTACTTTGTCACTGTTTACGATCTACCGTTGGAAGCACTGGCTTTTGAAGCAAAGGAAGAAGAAAGTGAAAAACGCCACGTTATTGAACTTGACCGTGAAGATTTAAAGTTGGTTTGTGGGAAGAAGCACAAAAAGCTGCTCCAGCCTGGTAACCGGATGAAATTGGCGCAAAAAGTTGCCCAGTGGCTTACCGATGAAGGTCCGTATCCAGTACAAATAATATCTCCGAATGCAAAAGGTACTGTCTTTTACCAAACCATCGAGGATAGGATGAAGATTAGAATTGCAAAGGACAAATTTAAAGTTGAGAAAGAAGAAGCCGAGAGACGGAAGAAAGAAGAGCAGAAAGAACTGGAAAGGGTAAAACGAGAAGAGGCGGGGCTAAAAGAGCGCCTAGAGCGCGAAAGGAAAGAACGGGAGGAGTTGGAGAGAGCTCGTCTGCAAAAGGAGAAAGAAGAGGCGGAACGTATCGCGGCGAAAATCGCGGAGGAGAAACGTATTGCTGAGGAAAAGGCAGCAAAAGAGAAAGCTCGCTTGGCCGAACTGGAGCGCAAGCGGCTTGCGGAAGCTAAACGGCTTGAAGATGAAAGGATTGCTGCCGAGAAAGCTCGCAAAGCTGCTGAAGAGGCGCAGCGAAAATTGGAGGAAGAGCGTAAACGGCAAGCAGAGCTGAAGCGTCTAGAGGATGAGCGTTTGGCAAGAGAGGCTGCTGAGGCTAAACGGCTTGCAGAAGAAGAAGCTGCCCGAAAAGAAAGAGAACGGCAACTCGAAGAGGAAAGAAAAAAAGAAGAGATGAGGCTGAAGCTAGAGGCAGAGAAAAAGGCTGCTGAAGAAGCGAAAGCAAGGGAGTTGGAAGAGCAAAAAAAATTGAAAGCTGAGCAAGAGAAACTCGAGCAGCTTAGAAAACAAGAAGAGGAGGAGAAGAAGCGGATAGCAGAACTGAAACGCCAGGCTGAACTAGAGGAGGCTAAACTTGCCGAGAAAAAAAAGCAAGAGAAACTAGACGCTGAAAGAAAAATTCAGGATGAGCTAGCCGCAAAAAAGAAGAAAGAAGCGGAAGAAGCACAGGCGTTGAAGTATGCAGAGGAGGAAAAGGCCAGAAAGCTCTTGGCTGAAAAGTCTGTAACGTCCATAGATGAGTATGGTGACGATGATTTTGACGATGACTTTGAGGCTGTTGAAGAAGAAGGGACCAAATCCAAGGAGAGCAGCAAAGTCATATCTGATGATTTCGAGACTTTAGAAGATGAAGGAATCAAATCTAAGGAAAGCAGCAAGGTCATATCCGATAATGTAATTGAAGATGATGACGAAGACGATTATGATAATGACGGTTTTGAGTCCTCCCAAATTCGGGAAGAAGAAAGTAAAATTTTGGAAAGTAAGCCCTCAATTATCAGTGATGACTATGGCGATGATTTTGAGGACAGTATGCAAGGTTCTCCCTTGAAACCGGGCGAGAGCATCACAAGCACAGGCGATGACTATGGGGATGATTTTGAATAAAAAGAATAGTACGCGCGCAAAAAAAAAAGTTAGAAAAAAAATATACGCAATTCGTTACGAATCGCACGTTAGAGAAGACACTCTCACTTGATACGCGAACAAATAAAAAATATTCGTATATAAATATACTCGTACGTATATTTATATATATGTACACAGTGTTGTTTCTCCTCTACCCCACTAGTAAATCTAAAAGCTTTCGTCACCATCTCTATGAACACTTTTATATCTACTTTTTGTTTGATTGGCATTCTTCTCTTTCTCTTCTTCTGCAACAACGTATGAGTTCCTAGTTGCTCTTTCACTGGCAGCTTGTCCACCAAACAATACGGTAGTTTTCTTCTTGGGGCCACGCAGTTTTTCCCAAACTCGCTCCCTCGGTACTGCCTTTTTGAAGAAAGTGTTCCTATCGTGCAAATAGATGCAAGTATCGCCAAAGCCGCAGAAACCCGTCTCTTTGAAATCTTTACATATGTCCTGCTGATAGTCAATTATGGTAGTTGTTCTAACGTTCGTCGGGGCTGCCATGGGACCAAACTTGGATAGTATCTTTGGTTTCTTTGCCGCCCTGGATATCTTCGAGTCGCTTTCTCCGGAATCTTTGCGCATGTCATGCTTAGAATCGATTGTAGTAGTTGTTTCAACGTTGGTTGGGGCTGCCACTGGGCGAAACTTTGAAAGTATTTTTGGTTTCTTTGCCGCCTTGGAAATCTTCGAGGCGGTTTCTTTGGAGTCTTTGCATATGTCCTGCTGGTTATCGGTTATAGTGGTTGTGCTAACCTCAGCTGATGCGCTACTGGGCTTCCTCAGATTTGAACGGTTCCGCTTCCGTTTTTTGAACATTTCGCCGTCGCCTCTAAAATGAACTTTGCTAGTGGCGCGCGGACACACCCTTCTCTTGTTGTAGCTGGCGACGCTTTTTTGCAGGTGGCCGCTAACGAACAATGCTAATTATATATATATATAATAATAATAATATAAATAATAATAATAATAAAAAAAATATAATAATAAATAATATAAAAATAATAAATTAATATAAATAATAATATAATATAACAATAATAATAATAATAATAAATTAATACATTAATACAAGAAGAATGAACACACACACATTACACAGCACAGCAGACGACTAATCCATTAGATGAAATAATTATAATAGTGCTCGGTGCTAATCTAAATCGGTGGTAATAATATAATTTTATGTTGAATTTTCTCATCTTCTTCTATTTTATTATTATCATATCACATCATTAACAACACACAACATTTTTTTATTCTCTCTTCTAAATTCATACAGAGTAATACATTAGACGACTATTATTGAAATTATTGTGAATATTGGCCATTGTCATGCTAATGCATGCATGCATGATGATGTATTTTTTTTTATTTATTATTAATTATCATCGGTCGTCTATCTTTTTTGGCTTCTCGTGCTGCTATGGCGCTCGCCGCAGTCTAACCGGGCTTCGCTGAAAGGCGACCGACGGCACAATAACGAACGCCGCCATGCGAGGAGTTCCGGAAACGTTCGAGGAGAGCCTTGGCGACGCCGTCCAGGCGCGGTCGATACGGATGAACACCTTCAAGAGGCCAGGGATCCTTGGTCCACATGACTTGTGCGCCTGTGTAAAGGTTGGAAAAAAGGACTCGTTGTTTGGGCGCTTGTCTGACGTTGCGGGAGGTGGTCCAGTCGGTGCGTATCACTACGTCTCAGGTGCGGATGTTGGTTCAGTAGCTGCAGTTGCAGCATACTTTTACGATTTGATCCAGCGACAGGAGACCACGACCTTGTGGGAAGGAGGCATGGCGCGCACCGTTAACTCCGGCACTTTTTGTATATGGAACGCTTTTCGTCACGTCGATTTACGAATCGACTTTAAAGTCCCAGGCAAGACACGAGTTTATGTTGTTGACTCGACGTCGCCAAAGACATACAGTCCAGACGATAGAATTTGGAGCGAATGCCGGGTATCGTCCATTTTGAGGGGCATGGCACTGTTTCGCAAAAAGACCATTGTCACACAAATACCAAGGGAGATCCAGTCACAGTCCTTCCGAACGTTCAACCCTGTTGCTGACAGCGAGAAAATGCAAGCATTTTTAAAGGATGTTGTCCCCTTGTTTAAAGACAGCGCAAAACTTGGATCTCCATCCATACACTTAAGCAATCAACTTGCTGAAATGCCAACGGTGGGTAGATTATGTGTACATATATACCTCATTATGGTAGGGCGTGGACAGCATGGTGACTGTGTTGAATTCTTTAGTACGCTGGTTTTGAAATTTCCTTTGGTAGTTGTTTACATTGCAGCTTTGTGCGAAGAAATGGGTGAGTTAAAGCGCGGCATGCACCTGTTGTGCGCTATACTTTCTCAGATCAACGCAAACGATCCCGTGCACAGCTCTATACTAGCCGCACAGATGATGTTATTGATGAACGATTCCAAAGACGATTTAGCCATTGGAGAAGGGGAGTCTGCCGGCAGCAGCGAAGAAAAGTGCCTTAGTAGGAAGAGAAAAAGGGCTGAATATGCAATATCAATAGGGAAAAAATTAGTCACGCTTCAACCATATACCTATTCGGCGTGGATATTACTTGCAAAAGCTTACATCTTGGCTGGAGACTTTCCGAATGGCCTGATCGCATTGAATACAGCACCGCTGCGATACAGCGATCGGGCAGCAGAAATTTTGCGGAACGACCCTTCTCAACTAGCGCTGTCCAGCTGGACGTTTGATTTCGCATTTTCGTCGCAAGGGGGGAGGGGGACAAAGTGGAGGAAAAGGTTCTCGACCGACAATTTTATATCTTTAAATTTTGCAGCGTATGATTTGCTCGTCATTATTGAAAGTGCGATTGGCTGGAACGGGTTTTTAGATCTTCGAAATAGTGTATTTATTACGAACGTTGACGTGGCCAAGACGGAGGTGAAAAAAGTGGAGGGTCAAGCGAGCATGAACGAGACTGTAGAAGTAGATCTCAGCACGCTGACAGTGTCGGAAGAGACAAATGCACACGATCTCAAAGAAGAAAAGGATGAAGAGAAAAAAAGTTTAGGCAGCGAAGAGGTCCAGGAAAATGCAAAAGTGGTCGAAGGCGAAGAGGGAAGTGACTCCGCAAATCCCGAAGTAGATAGCAGCACTCTGGCAGTGTCGAAAGAGACAGACGCCAGCGATGAACTCCAGAAAAATGCAAAGGTGGTTGGAGGCGAAGAGGGGAGTAAATCCACAAAGTCCGTCGACGAAGAGGTTGAACCGGAAGGTGGTGGCCAAGGTTTGTCTTTGGAGCGGAAGCTATACGCTGGCCCCGAACCGACGATTCTCTACAAGGGGAGGCCACGTCCGTGCCAACCAACTTTGGATGCATTGATCGGCATACTATACAAAGATGTGCACGACTTTGCTGTATGGTTTCATGAAGATCACGATGAATTGATGGCGGACATGCAAGAGCATGGCAGCGATAACGACAGCGAAAGCGATGCTGATGAGCCAAACACTGGCAACGAATCTAGCGTACAGGCTTCAGTGAGTGATAAAGAAACAAAGCCTGCAGATGAATCCGATCAAGGTGCTGGTGACGACAATGGATCCAATGAAGCAGAGGTGAAGATCAATGAAAACGAAGAAGAAGCGACAAGCGCCACGAAGCCTAGCTCTGGTGGAGAAGAGACGGAAGATGAAAGTGGAGACGAAAGTAATGACTCTGACCAAGATTCGTCATCGGGATCGTCTTCGTCCGGCTCGTCATCATCTTCAGACTCTGATGGATCATCGCAAGAAGATGAAAATTCGTCGGACGAGAATGATGATGAAGATGAAACCTCGGAAAGCATTCTGACCCGGGGCGTTTGCATTGATCGAAAGCCCAGGGGTGGTACGAAGGCAGAAAAGAAAGCGTACAAGCTTTTGAAGCTTGGTTATCTTTTTTGTAGATTACAGTACTACAATTTGGCTTTCCATGTATTAGATAAGTGTGTTGGTCTAGCATACAGCCTGGATGCATGGGAAGCGATACTATTGCTTTCCACGCACGTTCCAAAGCTGGTAAAGGATAGTTTATCGACTGCGATGCTTGCAATTGTACAGATATTACTGTCAATCGATGAGCATGAGGATAGTACGGATCTTGGCGATACTCACCCATTCATCCGAGAGTCATTGATCACAATGATTGGAAAGAGCGGACTAAGCACCATCAAGGCCACGGTATCAAAAGTGGAGGAAAAATTTATGCGCCAAGCTAAAAAAGGCGTGATCGACTTATCACCAGAAAAAATTAAGCTGGTTGCGACCCGCATTGATACGACGTTGCGTGATGCGGTCAAATGGCGTAGTATGGGGTATAATAAGTAAGATAGTAAGTCATGAATTAATTTATTTTATGATCATTTGATACAACAGCCGTGAGTTTTAGTGTAAGACACTTTTATTAAAAAAGATTTTAAAAAAAATTAGAGTCATAATTTTCTTTAACATACTTTATTTATATATGGCCAGTGCAGTTTTTTATGAGTCTTTTGGTCCACGAGGGTGGCTTTTCATTTTTCTCGCAATTTCCTGCAGCACCATCAACATCAGTAGTTAAGGTATGCGACGTACAAAAATGTACCGTCTGCTTCGCGGTAGCAAATCCTATACCTCTTCATAAATCACAATTTGCTGGATGGGTACAGCTCCTTGTTGTCCATGGCTGCCATGTACATATTTGTTACTGCTTCACGTGTCGCCGGTCGGGGATTTGTCAATCCACTCAAATCAGTCAAGGCTTGCTCTACCAAAACAGGGATATCTTTCTCTGAACCACCCATTTCTCTAATGCTACGTGCAGTCCCCACTTGGATAGACAAATCTGCTATCGCCTTTATTGCTTTCCTGGCATTTGCCTCGGTTGACAAATTAGAGTCGTAGACACGGAATGCTTTAGCAACCTCGGCGTACTTCTCAGCACGTACTGGCATGTTGTACTCCATGACATGGGGCAGCATTGTTGCCAACGTTTGGCCGTGTGCTTGGTTCAACAATGCCGACAGGGGATGACCAACCCCATGGACTAGTCCAAGTTGAGATATGTTGAATGCAACGCCTGCCATATGCGATGCCAACTGCATTTTTTGACGAAAAACCATGTTACTCAAATCCCCCATCAATTTTGGCAAGTACTCGGCAACCAATTTGATCGATCCCATTGCAATAGCATCCGAATATTCGTTTTGTAGTGCGGAAGTGTAGGCCTCAAGTGCATGCGTTAACACATCCATACCACACGTTGCCGTTGGATACCGTGGGACCCCAACGGTCATTGCTGGGTCCATTATAATTAAGCTTGCTTTGGAAGCATCGTTCATGTAAATTAGCTTCCTATGCTTCGCCCCTCTTGTGTCAGTAATAACACTCGCGCCGTTCGTCTCGCTCGCAGTACCGCTGGTGGTTGGAATTGCTATAATTTTAGGGATTCTAGACACATTTCCTACTTTATGCTTCGTTTTCATAGTGCCAAAATCAATAGTGTCCTTTCCCTTCGCGAGTGCTGGGACAATCGTATAGTCCAAAATACTTCCTGTATCTTGTTGGCTTAACATGGCAATGGCTTTTCCAGCGTCCATGGAGGACCCTCCGCCAAGCGTCACTACAACAGTTGTGCCTGCTTTCATAAGTTCTCTCAATAACTTCGCTCCATTGTCGACAACTTCAACTGTCGGGTTGGCAACCACATCATCATACACAACCAAATTGATGTTGGCGTTCTTTATCTTTTCCCCAACTTGATCGGTTAGGCCAACCTTTGTCAACCCCTTGTCGGTAATGAGGAACGCGTTCTTTGCGCCAAAGTCCAGCAACGATTTCCCTAGTTGGTTGATGACGTTGACGCCGTGGATTGTAGTGGGTACGGATTTTGCGTTCATTTCGTCTTTGTGCTGGGCCTGACCGGTGGTATTACGAGCATGGAAAGTGTTGCAGGGCGTGCCGTTGCTATCCTTGCTTTGTCCGATCCTCTGAACTTAAAAAGATCGACGAGTATTCGTCGTCGGTGTTGTTACTTACACATTCTTCAACATCCAAAAAAAAAAATAAAAAAGAATTTAATAATAATATAATAAATTGAAATAATTGAAATAATAATAGATGAAATTAAAACAGACCTTCGGCAGTTCATCTGCCGAATAGTTATGGATAAACTAGTTACTTTTAGTCACTACACTCCTCATATAGCTCAATCTCTCGTATCTTATCTAGTATAAGTGGTTAGCAAGCGAATAGCCTTGCCCCACAACTAGTAGAACACGAGAAGTCCCTAGCAGTAGCTATTACACTACTTAATTGTGTACTAATCAGTGATGTCCCTTAGTAAGTATTAGTGGTTCAACACTACGAACAATGACCAAAAAATTGCATTTTGTTTCTGGAAAATGGCAACAATGTACTGCACCAAAATATAATGGATAATAATAAAATTATAATCATTGTATCGTATTTTCTGGACCTTATAGCTAATTTTTCGTATAAATGGTGATAGGCGTCATTGCTTCGCGATACAGGCCAATACCGTAGAGTAGTAAGTATGGAACAGGGCAAGCAGTGATGAACCTTCTTGTGGTAGTCCTCGGCACGCGTCAATCGCGTTCGAATGGCCTTTCGCTTGAATGACGAGCCCAAACGGCGTTAGTGGCCAACCCCCCATCATACCACATCGAGCATCCACCGCTCCCAACGTTGATTGCCTGAAGATTGGGGAGAAATGAGCATCGTGCGTCAACTGTTGAGGCAGTTGAAGCCTGTGCGGCCGGATTTCTGCCATGGGAGAAACGTCCACAACTTTATTGGGGCCCGGGCCAACAAAAACAGTTCTCTGTCTAGGAAAACGGCGCTGCCCGTAACTGAGCGTGGGCACGGGTATGTGAAATCCTTGCAGCTAAGTAGCTTAAGATATCTACGCAATGCAAGGTCCAAGTCAACTCAAACAATTGCGGTAAATGGGAATGGTACTGTGGGTACGGGTCTTGCAGCCGTTTCGCGGAACGCGTCAAAAACAATTCCACGTGACCCACTTCTCGCAACCTGGATATTTGGCACGGGAGCCATGGTATTTGGAATGGTAACACTGGGTGGTGCGACCCGACTGACGCGATCTGGTTTATCCATGGTCGATTGGCGACCAGAGGGTCGAAAATTACCTAGTACAGACGAAGAATGGGCAATAGAATTTGGCAAATATAAAAAGTTTCCTGAGTACCAAAAGTTGAACCAAGGTATGTCGATGGCAGAGTTTAAGGAAATATATTTTATGGAGTGGGCACACAGAATGTGGGGCAGGGCGATAGGGTTAGTTTTTGCAGGCCCACTAGTTGCGTTTGCAATTGCTGGTAGAATTCCAAGGCCACTCTACAGTCGCACTGCCCTGCTACTGACCATGGGTGGTACTCAAGGCCTCGTAGGGTGGTGGATGGTGAAGTCGGGGTTAACACACGAGCATGTGCTCGGCATCGAAAGGTCTGAGTACGACACACCGCGTGTTAGCCCTTACCGCCTCGCGGCGCACTTATCGATGGCGTTTGCAACATATGGGGTGCTCATGTGGACGGGTTTTGATTTAATTAGAAAGATGGAAGGAAATCCATCCATAACAAACATAGCGCCATTTCGAGAACTTTCTGCGAGTTCCCAAAAAGCGTTGCGTAAATTGAAGTCAAGGAGTAAAATCGGGACAGGAATTTTAGGGCTGACTGTTCTATCGGGTGCATTTGTGGCCGGGAATGATGCAGGACACGCATACAATGACTGGCCATACTTTGCTGGCGAAGTGATTCCTGAACAAATTTGGATGGACGCATTAGGAATAAGGAATCTGTTTGAAAATACAGCCCTCGTTCAATTTGATCACCGAATGCTGGCGTATACGACATTAGCGACTGTAGCAGGCATCGCCGGTACCGCCAGGTTCAATGCTGCAACTTGGAAGGTAGTCCAACCGGCAACGAAACGCGCGTTGTACGCAATGTATGGTGTGACGCTGGCGCAAGTCGGTTTAGGCATCGCTACGCTAATGATGTATGTGCCGGTCGAGCTAGGCGTTGCCCACCAAGGTGGTGCCTTGACGCTATGGACTTGTGGGCTTTGGCTTGTGCACACATTGAAATATGTCCGGTGATTGACGTGTGTGTTTCAGTAACATATATATATATAATAAAATCTACGCGCGAGATAGATATTGTATGTTTGTGAGAAAATAGACGTTTTGTTTTACCATTATCTTTTAAATTACAATGCGCAGGCATCAATATGCGTTTCTCATAAAGATGGCGCGCAACCAAAAAAATATTTACCCAAAAAGTGTGTGTGTGTCTGTGTGATTTTTTTAAAATAAAAATGATTACAAATTTTGGTCGCCCGAAAACAGTGCCAACAACAAACTTGCATTATTAACATCATCGTCTTCGTGTGCAATTTTCTTCTTTGGGTACACAGGCTTCCGTATATTTTTGCGTTTTTTACTCGTCTTTTTCAATGTCATCAAAACTTCATGAGGCCTAGATTGTTTCTTGAAGATTTTATGAGGTTTCTTTTTCTTCCATGGAATGTAGCGATTAAAGCTCATACCACCATTTTTGGATTCATTGGATGGAGAAACAGGATCTGCAAAATCCTTTCCTCCTTGGATGCGGCTCCACTTAATGTACTCGGAGTAGTTTTCAGTACTGTTGCATACCTCCGAGGCATGAGTGTGTTCGATGCCTTCCACTACATCCGCTAAAATGCTGTCGTTGAAGTCTTGCTTCAGAGACGCAATTACGGTGTCGCGGATGAATTTTTTTATCTCGTCTAATATTCTTGTTAATGCGTTTCCATTGCCAAAATATTGACGAAGGGCATAAATTGCGCAGCTTTCTGGAAACCCTGCAAGGTGCTGAAAAAGGTTTCGGCGGATGACGTGCAAATAAGTAGTCTTTCGAAATACACTTATCGGCAATTTTCCGTCGTCGACAGGATCAGGCTCCCATGCAAAGTCGCCTAAGGTCAATCCATTATTTGCGCGTACCTTGTCTCTCCCGTTATGCTCATATATTGGAAAGGTTGGTAGTACTCTGTCATTGCATACCTCTTTTAAAAATGACTCTGGCGCATACAGCTGCGTATTACACAATGAATTTTCTGTTGGATATTTCAATACAACGGGAACCACTGGTTGGAAAGTTCCGCACGTATTACTCAGTAGAAGTTTGCCTTCAGGAGTCAAGCGGCATTTTAACTTTGTTGTGGTGCCTGCATACAACTTTGTCCTTTCTTGTTTCGAGGCCTTGGGGCCAAGATACGCTTGTCTCAGGTCGCTGGCGCCTCCGCTTTTGTGCCAGGGGAGTCCTGTCACAAATTCACTGACGAGCGGGTACAACTGGCGCAACGTTTCTGGCGCTAATGTTCGGGATGCAAGGCAACGCTTTATGTACGCTCGCCGTTTGTTCACATCCAATTCAGAGAAGACACGCCAGTCTGACTGTTCGCTTGTAGGGGCAAGGTTCCCGACGATTTTTATAGCATTCATAGATAAAAGGCATACCCAGCGAAACAAGCTGAGTTTGACGCACTCGAAGAGTGGAATTTGGTTCAACACTCGCTTGTAAATAACCCAGTCGTTTACGAAAGGTTTCAGGGCGAGGGGGACCATGTCAAACTTTCTTCCGCTCTTCCTCTTCACGTACTCGATAGCTTTTTGGTTGCAAAAATTTGTACTGATCATGTCGCAAATTAAGCCAAACCAAATATTGTCATTCATCAAGGGGTCCTCGCCTGTGAATGTTATCCTGACTATGCGCAGAGTACGCGCCATTTTGTGGAACTGCTGGCCAAGCGTACGCTGCGACTGCTCACGTTTGTCGACTATCGCACTTCTGGATGGTTCAGATTTCTTGGAGGAGTCTTTGCCCTTTTTCTTCGCTCTTCTAGCATTTTGAGCATGCTCGGTCCTACTCACTGGTGTTGTCGACCCTTTCATGGTTTTCCCAGGAAGCGGCGATATTCACGCAGCACTGTCGAAAACGTAGGCTCGAAGTGAGTCACTTACACCTCAGCTAGGGACTAAGGGTGCAACCCCTGCTTCTGTCCGAACCGCTTCGCTTGGCTTTCCAAAGGCTAAAAGAAATACGCCGACGGGCACCTCCTGGTGTTTGCTCGTCTGCTGTCCCTCGTGCACAGAGATGCTTCGCCTCCCCGGTCTATCAGCGTCGTGCGCCGACCCAGTCGTCGGGCGAGAAGTAT
>JACLAC010016924.1_pt1 | contig 14376 bp, 14 predicted proteins | sample 8027881 | NCBI WGS metagenome assembly JACLAC01 (sample SAMN15725517, study PRJNA655200) | protist metagenome | isolation source: fluorescence activated cell sorting (FACS) single amplified genomes of... | place: Spain: Blaines Bay Microbial Observatory, Mediterranean Sea | collected 2016-01-19 | reverse complement strand
AGTCTTGAGTGATTTTTTAGTATAAAAATCCATATCAACGGTTGTAAAATAAAAATCAGCGAAAAAAATAAATTATCGATCATTAAACTTCCTTCTTTGCTTTATCTATTTTCAATGAGTGTTGAAGTAATGCATTGTCTGGACAAATAAATTAATATCTGGGGCTAAGATATGTATCAGTTTAATTTGCTCACAACGTATAACATAGTGTCTAATGTTTTGAAAACACGATTTTGTATCAAAGAGAGAGGTCTCTGAATGACTTTCTAAAGTTGATGCTGCTACAGGTAGCCCAAATACTTTGGGAGCAACATCTATTGGTGGAGGTGGCCTGAGGTTTTGCTGTTGAAGATGATCAGGGTGCCAGAACTCTATGCAGGCCAACTGGGAGCGGTGAGTCTTTTTCGATGAGGAGACTTTGGAATTTTTCTCTAAAACAGCCTGACTGGTGGATTGGGCTGCCATTGTATCCTCTTTTGGCAAATAGCTTGTTTTTGTACTCGGCTAAGGTATCACCTATTGCGATTCCGTCTTAAAACACTGAACTACAGTAAATCCAAAGAGATGTTGGAACATTTCTTTGAAGCCAGTCATCCATGAATTAATGAATCTTCAAGCCTTACTCGAACAATTCTTTCTGGATTCGTAGCACTAGGCGACTATTTCCTTGAAGCCGATATTCCCAGTTACAATTTTAGGAGTCTATCCATTTCTGCTTAATAGGAGATATTTGAATTCTGATGGTGTGTGATGTTGTTCAGTGCTTGTAATATGCTGTTCAAGCAAACTTCCTATCTTAGCTGGCATCTAATCATTGACTATTGAAGCTAATATCTGTTTATACAGGGAGTTAGCAGCTTTTCTTTCAAATGATGAGTTATGCCACAGCAAGGTAAAACATCCACTAACCCTTTGGCATCTTTCCTTCAGTTTCTGAAGTTCTTCTTTGGTTCCTTGCCCTATCCCTAGCCCCATATAGACCCCATTAATCACAGTGCATTCCATTGCGATTAAAGGTCGAATCTTTAGATCGAGTTGTTTTTGAATTTTTGGATCAAACGCCTGATATTCATGACATGTCCCACATCGAAACCCCACATGGTCGGCGTAACCCAGCGTGGAGTCATAGTTCATTTCTGCTACAACCAAAGCTCTCATTGTCTCTGGCTGTATCCAGCGAAGATAATGCATTCGCCCTCCCCACTCTTCTTGTTTTATACCTTCTTCTGTACATATACGCTTCAGGCGATCAGCCTCTTGTTTAATCAATTTTGGGTTTTGAAAAGTGTCGTAACTGGGATGTAAACCAACTTCATGTCCTCGGTTGTGAATGTGCCTTAACAAGTTACGCATCACCGGGTGTTCTAATTCATAATCAGCATCTTTGCTTGGCTGTGTTCTTCCGCAAATGAAATAGAACGCGCTTCTTAGGCCATTTGCTTCAGATACATCCATCAGCCAATCGAAGGTATTGTAGGGATCTTTAGTGGTGAGCTTGGTTCGGGTTGCGAGCTTGACATAGGGCGCTGAAAAGAAGGCATTAAGATCTCTGCGTTTAATCAGATGACCAGCCATCATCCGGGCTATTGTATTCCATGGTTTAAACGCATATAGGCTTGGAGCATCGACATCATGCGACACACGCATCTGAAACTGATGCCGCTTCAAGGCCACCCCTGGCCACTGCCGCTGAATCACCTGACCCAAAATATGAATCCATTCATCCACCACAGGGCGATCCACGTAGCCGTGCTTGTAGGCATGGGATGAAATGGCTGGAAACCGCTGATGTTCGTCAAGATCTGTGCGGCCAATCTCCTCCACGCGCACAAGCATCCAGTAGGTCAGACCGAGGATGTCATAGTGAATCACCTGATCAGTACCACGCTGCACGATCAAAGGCGCCGGTAATTCGGTGACACCCGGTGCTGGTATTGGGCCACCCAGCACAGATAACCAACCCTGTTGCTCAGCATCCCAATACGTGCAAGGCTGATTTGAGTGCGCTTGGGTGAAGCCCTCGCATAGCATATCCAACAGGATTGCGCCTTTCTCTTCTATTAACTTCAGAAGCATTCCCTCGTCGGTGTACTGAAGTATCCACTGATGGCCGAAACGTTCGTTAAGAATGATTTCGAGCCACCGCAGGACAGCGTCAGTCATGGGAAAGGCGCTTTGTTTGTTTCGATTATCGACAGGTGTCACGGATGTTTAGGAAAGGAAATAACATGGCCAATACACCGGTTAGGCATTAATGATCTTGGCCAGAAGGCACAATAAGATGACCTGTCGATTAGGGTATGTCATCGAATAGCGTAGAACTGTAGTGATTGGAATTTTTTGTCTTCGCTCAGATCATTCTGAGGGAAGGACTTACTTGGCTAGCTCGGTTGTTTAAATCTGCCCCGTATGTCCATAGCAATGCTAACTCTTCTCGCTGGTGACTGTCTTATAAGTTTAGCAAATCTCGTCATGATAAAGCTCTAGTTGTAGGCGTTTTCTTGAAGAGTTTACTCGCGACACAATGCAGAAATTTCGCAACTCTTAGCAAATAATCAACACCAAAGTAAACGATCCGAGCTTCGTCAAGCTTGCGCAGGCAATATGATTGTGAAGCTAGATTCTAGAAGAACCTGCTGAGGTGATGACCATGTTTATTGACAGATACGGCTTACTATGATATTTTAATTCTAACGCAAAAGACTTAATAATACTCGATCGGCTTGTTGAGATAACTTTTAAACATGATAAAAGCATAATGCTATAATACTAATTTTGGATGTGAAAAATCTTTTCCTGATATATCTTGAGTGATGCAACTTGGTTAGGCAAAAGGTTGATGAAGGGCCGTCTTCTGGATACTATTGCAATTGCACCCTGCAATGAAATCCCACTACTGATATAGTAAGCGATAGCAAATAACGGTGCCCTACTTACACCCTCCCTACAATGAATAAATACCTTCCCGCCACGATTTACAGCTGATTTAATAAAGTCAACTCCCAGACATAACTCATCGACAGTCGGTGACTGAAATTCATTTATCGGAATATGGCAATAATCTTCAAAGTGAAGATTTTTTTTGCGATCATCCCATTCTTTCCTAAGATTCAATATTGCAGATATACCATGATGTGAAAGTTTTCTCTTACCCAAATGAAAGTGTTGAGCTCCAACATACAGAGAGTCATCGATCTTTGAGTACTTGAATATTGGGATGCCGGTAGCCTCTGAATAGGTGCGCACAACCGCAAACAACGCACCATTACGTCCAACTCTTGAAATAAAGTTCCTCAATACACTTTTTGAGAAATAAAAACGCCAAACAATGGATAAGAATAAATTTGTTAGAGAGTGTGCTATTGGTATCGGATCAGTTAACCATAAATTTGATTTAACATGCGGATCCAATGAGTCTCTAATAATTGGCAATATAGATGTAGGTTTTCTTATCGCATGAAATATTTCTCCTTCGATCGGCCAATGATACTTGAGGCCAATTTTATAATTGTCCGCAAAATACACTTCTTCACCTAAAGCCACTTTAACAAGAAGACCAGGAAAATTAACACCACTAGCAATTGCAAGATCAGTTGATCCCCAAAACTTGGGATTTATCTCCATCAAATATAGCGCGCCTGTTGTTTTCTCTTGTTTGAACTCTACCATCGCAACTCCATGCCATTTAAGCGAATCCAAAATTTTTTTCCCAGCATGCATTAGGCCGTGATCATATATGCTAATTGCACAAGTGCTCGCTCCACCTGAAGGCGGATCCTCCCGCAACCGTTTGTGCATAAAATAAGAAGCCAACTTCCCATAATTATAGATTGCAAAAAAGCCTACACCATCACCATCAATAAATTCCTGTAAAATTGGTACTTCATCAACAGCATCTATAATGCCTTGTAAATCTTTGCTGGAATTAACATATATAGGGGCAGATTTTGAGAGTTCGTTGCGTCCTTTGAGAACTATGGGATAATTAAAATCCTGAATATGATTTAATATTAGCTCTTTCTTCGAAAAGTCCCACGTCTTTGGCGCCAGCACACCTAATTTTTTAGCTAGGCTCACTACATAGTCTTTACGAAAAGCCAAACTAATCGCTAATGGTGGAGCAAGAGGTAGTCTGGCGAACGGAGTTACAAACTCGCGATTTTCACTAAGAAGATTAACTGATTTTGCACCCACAGGAATTACTAAGTCATATTTTTCTTTTTTAATGCACTCTACGAAGTCGTGAAAGCCTTCTTGATTAAATCTATTCTGCGGAAATTTGACTTTTCTAAGATGTTTTGAAAATCGAGTTAAGCAGTATTTTGAACCAACACAATCAACGATATATCCATCTCTTGACAAGCTTCTTACAATTCCAAGTGTGTGCTTGTAATCACCATCTGTAACAATTATTTTTTTCATAAGAATCGCAACTTACCTATTTTACTTGTTTGATAAAATTTTTGTTGCCAAACTTTTATGATTTAACATGATCTATCTGATTTAAAAATTAATTTTTGAGATATAATAATCATTTTTATTACCACTCCCCTTTAAATAACCACCAGTAATTAAACACTACTAACAACACTGAGAAAGCCAACATATGGAGCATGAGGTCGCCACAAAACTCAGGTGCGGACAAAGCTATTAAGACTGGTAAAGCACAGCCTATTGCTATACCTCCGGCATTGAGTGTCGGTTGAATTATTTTGCGCAAACTACTTCCGGCAATCTGGGCGAGGAGAAATAAAAACCCAATGTAACACAGTGAGTTCGCACCCGAAAAAAGAATAATGGTAAGTTTTGGATCACCCAACCAAGCGCCAAAACTGATTGCACCTAAGCGAGAAAGCAAAAGCACTAGCTGAAAAACGAGACCTTTCTTAATTTGCTCCGTTACAGCTATGAGAGTACTAAGTGGAGAGGAAACAAATGTTAGGTACAGCCATGGTCCCATCCAGATTGCAAACTCACCAGCTTGGCGCCAATCTTCACCAAACACGAGGATAAATAAGTCAGGTCCCAGCAACATCAGTAGCAGTATCGGCGCGAAGCTGATATGAGCTAATTTTGAGTGCAGTTGCTCAAACAGAGGTCCAAGTTTTCCCACTCTGTGTGCTTCAGCCGCTTTGGAGAAAAAGACTTGGTCAATAGCGCCGCCGACCAGAGATATCGGCAGACTCATCACGCGGTTCGCCAAGGCATACAGTCCGGCAACTGCTGGATTGAATAACGCTGCAAATAGGATTGGTGGTAGTTGTGCGCCAGCGGTATTGGAGAATCCTTCCCAGGTTGAGAAGATTGGAAATCGCTTATAGCGCACTGCTGCCCTTTTTACCCCACCCCAACTCACTTGCCTAAACTCGGGTGTCGATAGCGCAGGTCGTGTAAGGCTTGTAGTGCCAGCGCTTTGTCCCGCGACTTGTCCTAGTAGAAGGCTAATTCCGCCTAGTTTGAAGATTGTTAGTTGAATTGCCAGTGTAACGATGGCTTGTGTAAATCTGGTGCCAGCGATGCGGCTGAAGTGCTTGTTGCGCACAGACCAATAGTTAAAAACAGTATAGGTACCTGAGAGCAGCACACCCACGGGCAACAGCCACACGTAATTAGCGAGCACGGGAACACCCAATAGTTCGGCGATTGATTTGCCAAGCATCAGCACCAAAATAGCGGTTAGCGCGGTACTGATGAAAACCAGTAGCAAACTGAGGATAGTAATATTGGCCGCTTCGATATTGTCCTCCGGCAGAGGAATAGCTAGCTCATAGCGCAAGCTGGAGATCACGCCCATGAGTGCGAGCAGGCTGGTATATGCCGCTAACAACCCGAAATCCGCCGGCGTGTAGAGTCGGGTGAGAACGGGCGCCGCAAGGACTAGCAGGATTTGCGCGCTTGCCGTGCCAAATACAAGCACACCTAACCCACGCACGAAAGCGTTCTTGGGTAGAAGGCCACGGATGAAGTTTTTGGTGTCTGTGATCATTCGACGTTTTGCCACTGATCAAGGATGCAGGGTGCAGAGTGCGCAGTCTTGATGTTCTAAGCTGAAGGTTTATAAATTGATCTCTATATTCGCTATTTCACGATAGCAGAGGACTGCATCAAACATGACGTCGCCAATATTTACAATCTGTTGCCTAAGCTTAGCGATTGCTTTACAGGGAAAATCTTCTTTCTCCAAGTTATTTACTGCAGTCTCAGTTGGACATAGAAGTAAGCTTGAAACTTGATCTGTAAGTACCCGATGAATTTCTTCAGGCATGGCTGGATCGTGGGAACGTGGTCCTGCTTCTACATGTGCTATTGGTAGATGGAGTTTGGCTGCGGCAAGTGCTCCTGCAAGAAATGAGTGTCTCCGTAGACCAACATCCAATCTGGCTTTTCTTGTTGAATGAGTTCCTCGATTCCCTCAAGCATTCTACCAGTCATTGCCCCATGAGAGAGACTGGCTATCTTCAGGTAGTGATTTGGTCGGGGGATATCCATCTGCTCAAAGAAGACGTCCGACACATTGGCGTCAAAGTGTTGGACTGTATGTATGTTGATTTCTGTGATGCCACTATGGAAACGAATCACTCGACTGACTGCGGCTGCTTTGATGAATTGAGGGTGTGCCCCGATGATTGTTAGTATCCTCATAAAATACTTTTATTACTTTTGGGGTAATCAGGTCCTATGTTCTTTGAGGATTGGATGAGAGTTGTAATGGACACCGGTTGGTTCTGTATTTCGAATATCATGCACAATCTGAATCGCAGTCTTGGCTGCTTCTAGCCCGAAACCCTGCCCAGCGAGTGTTTGTTGATAGACCAGCGTGTGAAGATCGGTGAAGCCCCCACTGAACTCGATCTCTTCCCCATCAAGCGTGATGCTGCGGTAAGTGCGTTGCCCCTTGGCTCGGATCTCGGCAGGGATGTGGTTGATGTCAATTGAGAGGAGCCAAGGCACTCTTGCCTGTTCCAGTTCCAGATAGCCCGCACAGGTAGTTGGCTTCGAGACGTGGACCTCGTTGTGTTCAACCTCCCCAAAGAGCCAGGTGAGCATGTCGAAGAAGTGCACTCCAATGTTGGTTGCCAGTCCTCCCGACTTTTCCTCATTTCCTTTCCAGGAACGCAGATACCACTGACCACGGGAGGTCAGGTACGTCAACTGTAACTCATACTTGTCCTGTCGACGTTCTTGCTGAATTTTTTCACGCAGAGCAATTAGCGCTGGATGAACCCGAAGTTGGAGAATGGTCCAGACTCGCTGTCCGTTTTCAGCTTCTAATTCCTGTAGGGCTTCTATATTCCAAGGGTTGAGCACCAGTGGTTTTTCACAGAGGGCATCTGCACCTACTCTCAGGGCGGTCCGGATATGAGCGTCATGGAGGTAGTTGGGCGAGCAGATGCTGAGATAGTGAATCTCTTTCCCTTCGTTTTCACGGCGCAGCTTCTCCAGGTGCCGGTCGAAACGCTCATACTCTGTAAAGAAGGCACAGTCTGGGAAGTAGCTATCGAGAATACCGACTGAATCGTGCTTATCCAAAGCCGCAACCAGTTGACTGCCTGTGTCTTGAATCGCCTTGAGGTGTCGTGGCGTAATGTAGCCGGCAGCACCTGTGAGTGCGAAGTTTTTCATGACCCTACCTCTCTCTCAATACGTTCCAATTGCTGTCCATTCAGTCGATATCGCTGTTGAGTCTGGGGACATAGTGCTTCTTCCTGTCCAACTAATGGTAGATCCAATTGCTCACCATATTCACCCATCCAGCCAATTTGACGAGCGGGAACCCCAACCATGAGTGCGTAGTCTGGGACATCTTTGTTGATCACAGCTCCGGCTCCAATGAAGGCATAGCGTCTGATTGTGACTCCGCAGACCACAGTACAGTTTGCTCCCAGAGTTGCTCCTTGCCTGACCAGAGTATTGCGGTATTCTTCTTTGCGGACAATCGCTGCCCTTGGATTGTAGACATTGGTGAAGACCATGCTGGGACCACAGAAGACGTCATCTTCCAAGGTGACGTTGTCATAGACCGAGACGTTGTTCTGGATCTTGCAGTGATTGCCGATCACCACCTGGTTTCCGACAAAGACATTTTGGCCGAGCGAACATCTCTCCCCAATGATTGCCCCAGAACAGACGTGACTGAAATGCCAGACCTTCGTGCCTTCACCGAGAGTAGCGCCATCATCAATTATGGCACTCTCGTGTTGCCAATAACTTAAAGTCTCCATACGCGGATCTCTCGCTCCTCTAATGCTGCTTTTGGTGCAATTCCTTTGACATCTACAACGACCCCACGAGGGATGAGTTTGTCTAGCCACTGATTCACTCCCCACTCCCTGTACAACCGATGAGCCACTGCCAGCACCACTGCTGAAACTTTTGGCAAGTTCTCCGAGTTCCCTATCAACTCTACCCCATACTCTACTTGAGCCTCCTTTGAATCACTATAGGGATCATGCACCAGTACTTCACAACCGTAGCGCTTGAGTTCCTGGATGATATCTGGGACACGGGAGTTGCGCAGATCTGGGCAGTCTTCCTTGAAGGTCAGCCCTAGAACGAGTACCTTCGCACCCACTGCACCAATTCCTACCTTGGCGAGTTCCTGCACGGTGCGGCGGGCAATGAAGGTTCCCATCTCATCGTTGATTCGTCTCCCAGAAAGAATTACCTGTGGGTTGTAGCCGGCTTGCTCTGCCCGGTGTGTCAAGTAATAGGGATCAACTCCAATGCAATGTCCTCCCACCAGTCCTGGTTGAAAGGGCAGGAAATTCCACTTGGTTGCAGCTGCTTCCAACACTTCTCGAGTGTCGACTCCCAGCCGATCAAAGATCAGCGCCAACTCATTAACAAAGGCGATGTTTAGGTCGCGTTGTGCGTTTTCAATCACCTTGGCCGCTTCGGCTACCTTGATGCTAGACGCTCGGTGTACCCCAGCAGTGACTACAGAACTGTAAAGCTTGGCAACTTTTTCCAAGGCTGCCGGCGTCGAACCCGAGACGACCTTGCGAATTGTCGTGAAGGTGTGTTGCTGGTCTCCTGGATTGATACGCTCCGGTGAATACCCCAGCGTGAAACCCTGCGTTGCGGCATACTCCTCAGCCGAGCCAGTCAAGTACTTCAATCCTGAAAGTCGCTCCAATACAGGAGCACAGTCTTCTTCCGTGCATCCTGGGTAGACTGTGGATTCATAAATCACCAGATCTCCAGCCTTTAGGATCTTGCCAACTGTTTCGGTGGCTTTGAGCAAGGGAGTCAGATCTGGTTGTTTTGCCTCGTTGATCGGAGTCGGGACCGCGATGATGTGGATTGAGGCCTGACGAAGATCCTCTGGGTTGTCGGTGAACGACAAATTCGCTTGCTGGAGTTCCTGGGTAGAGACTTCACCGGTTCGGTCATGTCCCTGACGGAGTTCTGCTGAGCGAGTGGTGTTGATATCAAAGGCGATGACCGGTCGATGCTGACCAAAGGCCACTGCTACCGGAAGCCCGACGTAGCCTAAGCCAATGACGGAAATGGTTTCTAGTGACAAAGTAATCAATGACAGAAAGAGGAAGTTAGATTTAGTTCAAAATTTGAAGATGCTGTGGGTATACCAAAACTCATATTTAGGGCTTTTACATAATTCATCATCTCTTTTACTATGCAATTGTCGCATCGCTTGTAAAAAAATGTGATTAAGTTTAGTTCTAAAACTTAACAAGTTGTCTTTATCTGTAATGTCATACAAACCCTCATGACAGATGAAGAATTGAGAGAACAAGTGGCTAGCCTTGCCGTTGCACATAGAGAAATGGACCGGTAACTATGTAAGCAACTAAAAGAATTGGGTAAGCAGATCGGTGGCATTGGTTAGAAGTTTGGTGGTTTTACCGAGGGTATGGCCTTGCCTTTCATGACCAAGATCCTTACTGAAAACTTTGGGATGGAGGTGGCAACTCCCCTGAGTCAAGGTGCGTAAAATGGGTCGTCCCTGGATATCTTGGCTTACGCTAAATCTGAGTGCAATGCCACCTATATCGTCGAAATCAAAAGTCACCTACACCTTGATGGGATTGAGCAACTTTGGAATATTCTGGAGCAGTTCCGTCGCTTTTTCTGAGAAAACGCTGACAAGGCGCTTTATGAAATTCATGCTGCGGTTGATGCTCCGGATGATTTGGGGCAAGAGGCGTTGTCAGCAGGAATTTTTATGGCCGGGATCAACGATGAACAGTTCAAGCTGGAGTTTCCCAAAAATTTTCAGCCCAAAGCCTGTTGAACTGATCGGTGTTGTAGATGAATGTCGAATCTTGGTTTGGTTGATAATGGTTGCACTTTTAAAATTTGGCCTCAATGATGAATTATGTTTCCAGATACAATGTTATATATTTTAATACTTCGCTTGGAAGCTTTAGTTGATAAGCGACCAGGTTCTATTATGTAGATCGGTGTGGCCTCTGCAGGCTAATTTGAACTAGAGGAAATGATTTCAAAAGATCCGATTATTGCTTCTTTTCTCCAAAAACTGCTCACCACCACTGCCTCACTACCAAGGCACTACAAGATTCTTGTGCTGGCCACCCTGGATTTCCTCCTGCTCTCCAGTTCCCTTATGCTCAGTTTTGCTATTCGCTTCGAGCCCTCTACAATCCAGGCCGAAATTTCTCAGTTCGATAAAGGAGTTGGAAGCTGGCTTTTGCTGCACTGTACCGCTATTGGGCTGACAGGGCTGTATCGACCAATTCTCCGGTATGCTGGGTCAGAATTGATCTTGTTTTTTTGTCGAGGAATGCTGATTGGCAGCGGGGCATTTATCGCTTTGGATTGGCTGGCCAACACAGTTTTGCTTCCTCGCTCCATCGTGGTGATGACTCCGATCTTTGGGCTGCTCACTCTGGTCAGCATGCGCTTGAGCATCCGTTGGCTGATCCACATCCATCTGCTCAGAGTGCCTCAGCAAGCACGTCGAGTTGTGGCCATTTACGGAGCTGGAGCCGCAGGAATCCAGCTTTATGAATCCCTTCGACACCAGCGCAATTATCAAGTAAGGATCTTTGTGGACGATGATCCAACTCTGCAGGGTCGTCAAATGCGGGGTCAGCCGGTTCACCCTCCAGCAGACCTTGCCGGGCTCTGTGAAAGCTTGGATCTACATTCCATCTTTCTGGCGCTTCCAAGTGCTACTCATCAGCGTCGAAGAGAAATTCTGGAGCAATTGCGTCCCCTGCATCTTGGGGTAAAGGTTCTTCCGACCCTCGACCAACTCCTAGATGGCAAGGGTGATTTTACGGCGTTACAGGAAGTACAAATTGCCGACCTATTGGGCAGAGATGAAATTCCTCCAGACTCATTGCTGATGCAAAAGAATATAGGGAGTAAATCTATACTCCTCACCGGAGCTGGAGGATCCATAGGTAGTGAGTTGTGTCGCGAAATATTGAGGCATCGGCCGAGAAAGTTGATCCTGCTGGAGCAGCATGAACATTCACTCTATCAATTGGAGCGAGAACTGCGTCCACAACTTTCAGCGACTGAACTCTTGCCTTGTCTAGGTTCGGTTCTGGAAACAACTCGGCTTGCCAAGCTAATTAAGGAGCATCAGGTTCAAACTATTTATCACGCTGCAGCCTACAAACATGTGCCGCTGGTGGAGGTGAATCCGTTAGAAGGTTTGCGCAACAATGTTTTGGGAACCGAATCCTTGCTAGAAGCCTGTCAATCCCATTTACCCCAGTCTTTTGTTTTGGTATCGACCGACAAGGCTGTGCGCCCAACGAACGTGATGGGTTCCGCGAAAAGAATGGCAGAGTTGCTAGTGCAAGATGCCTCCAGACGATGGCCATCGTGCTGCTGGACGATGGTTCGATTTGGAAATGTTCTGGACAGTAGCGGGTCTGTGATCCCACTCTTTCAAGAACAGTTGAATTCAGGGAAGCCTTTGACGGTCACACACCCAGAGATCACCCGCTACTTCATGAGCATTGGTGAAGCCGTGCGGCTGGTGATTCAGGCGGGAGCAATGTCTCAAGGTGGAGAGGTCTTTCTATTGGACATGGGACAGCCGGTAAAGATTGCAGAATTAGCACGACAGATGATTGAGTTGAGTGGCAATGTTCCTGAGAGAGATGTTCCAATTCAATTTACAGGTTTGCGTCCTGGTGAAAAACTCTATGAAGAGTTGCTGATTGAACCGGAGAAGGCTGAGGTGACTACCCATCCCAGAATTTTTCGCTCTCACGAGCCTTTTCCAGAGACGATTACTATTCGGGTAGAGATAGGAGTGCTGAAGAAAGCAATTGCAGAAAATGATTTGGAAACTGCCTTGGGCTTGATGCAAAGACTTGTTCCCGAATATGGACCAGTAAAGCAGACCCAATTGCTACAAGAGGGCACAGTTCCTAATCAATCAATTTCCTCAAATCTAATAAACTAGCCCTCTGATTTGGTATTACAAAGCTCCAGAGCCTTTGTTTAAACTCATGGGCAAGGATTTGGATAAAGACCGTGATTTTCCTGAATGCCCTCCAAAACTTCCTCTGTTAATTTGAGCTCACTGCTTGCGAGGTTCATCTTCAACTGCTCCATAGAGGTCGCCCTAATGATGTTGCTGGTCAAAAAAAGTCTGCTTTTGACATGTAACGCCATTTGGGCAGGATCAAGTCTATGGGCTTGAGCAAGATCCACATAGGATTGAATCGCATTTTTTAGCATGAACAGTTTTGTAGTGCACAAAGCGTGAGACGAGCGTTTTCAGGTTGACTCCCTTAAAGATACATTCCGGAGAAGACTCCAAAAGCCAATGGGGAATAGGCTAAAAGTTCGATCTGTTCTCGATGGGCAATCTCTCCCAAGCCAAATTCAAAAGTACGGTTTAAAAGGTTGTAGGGATTCTGGATGCTAACCACTTGTGGTAAGTTCTGCGTTTCCGCGTAATGAATAGAGAGTATGGTTTCCCAGGGAGTCTCATTGGAGAGGCTAAAATGCCAAACCTTTCCAGTCCTTTGAATGGCCACTAAAGCCTCTAGCGTCTCTAAAATCAGTTTGGAGACCTCCTCATTGTCGTGAAAATAATTCAGTTAACGAAATTTATTGCTGTTGCGATCAGGCCAATAGAATTGTTAGAGATCAATGTAGTCCGTCTAAAGTCTTTGGAGACTCCCGTCAACGGCAGTCTCAGTGATAGCTCGATTCAAGCGGGTTTGGCCAAACCGAGTATGGGGAATCTTGATCATTAGTCCGACCACCTTAGTTGCCAGAATCACTCAGTCTCTTTGTCAACGCTAAGAGAACTAGTTACCGATCATTGTTTCAGTTCCACCGTAGGAAGTGGCACTGGGGCAAACCAGATAGTGTGAAGCAGTGTCAAAGAAGTTAACTACAAAATCTATGGCCGCATCCGTCTGTTGAAAGGCTTCAACTTGAGTGTTTTGTTCGGCCTAGGTCATGGTGCCGAGGCAGATTTGGCTAACTTTGAAGTTGGTTCGTCTCAAATGACTATACAGCATGTAGAATCTCTCTTAAATTTTGAAATGCTAACCTGTTAATCAGGGATGGCGGACAAACTTGCCAAAATCTGGTGGCCTTTTTTCAACATATGCGTTTCGGCCCTCCTGGCCCTCTTCCGTTTGATAAAACAGTAAAGTCGCTGCACCCGCCAACTCTTGTAAGCCAGCCTGGCCATCGCAATCTGCATTCATTGCTGCCTTCAGGCAACGTAGGGCAGTCGGGGAGTGCTGCAGCATCTGACGACACCAAGCCACAGTCTCTTCCTCCAGTTGCTCAAGCGGCACCACAGTATTGACCAAACCCATCTCCAGCGCCTGCTGGGCATTGTACTGCCGACAGAGAAACCAGATTTCCCGAGCCTTCTTCTGACCAACTATGCGAGCCAAGTAGCTTGAACCATAACCTCCATCAAAAGAACCGACTTTTGGTCCCGTCTGACCAAAGACTCCATTCTCAGCTGCAATCGTTAGATCACACATCAGGTGCAGCACATGACCACCACCGATGGCGTATCCAGCAACCATCGCCACAATTGGTTTAGGACATGTTCTAATCTGGCGTTGAAAATCAAGGACATTGAGGCGTAGGTGTCCGGTATCCTGATCCTTGTAGCCTGCATCCCCACGGATTTTCTGATCACCACCGGAGCAAAATGCGAGATCACCTTGGCCAGTCAGGATGATCGCGCCAATGCTGATATCATCTCTGGCATCATCGAGAGCTTTCTGCATCTCACGAACGGTCAGAGGTGTGAAGGCGTTACGAACATGCGGGCGGTTGATTGTGATTTTAGCGATACCCTCATCCGATTTTTGATAGATAATTTCTTGGAAGGCCCCGGACGGAATCCAATAGTCTGATGGTAAGCTCATAAGAATTGCAGGTTACTTTGAA